>Ga0315903_10010548_pt1 | contig 10990 bp, 7 predicted proteins | sample LakEriMetagenome_7_FD_203524 | JGI IMG/M metagenome (GOLD analysis project Ga0315903, IMG submission 203524) | Freshwater fungal communities from buoy surface, Lake Erie, Ohio, United States - Buoy 2 MA119 | ecosystem: Environmental > Aquatic > Freshwater > Lake | place: USA: Lake Erie, Ohio... | reverse complement strand
CGGTGAAGGCCGTCTCTCCCGGCACAAGCGCGTTCACGACGGTCGACGTCCCCGATCTTGTGCTTGGAGAGGCGGGCACGTGGTTCTTCGTCGGTGCGCAGACCTTCAACAGGCCGTTCCCAGCGCCGCGCGACTTCGAGGCTCCCTCCGCGCTGCAGAGCTGGATCTCGGCTGCGACCACGCTTGACGATGCAGACCCAGACGATCTCGCCGCGGCGGGTTTGTTCGGACTCATCGACAGCTACGGAATCTCCGGGAACTGGCTCATCCGCGCCCGGAGCTTCCGCGACGGCGACTGCAACGCGAATGGCATTCCCGACGACTGCGACATCGCGAACGGCACCCTCGCGGATTGCAATGGCAACTCGATTCCCGACGGATGCGAGCTCGCCACCAACGACTGCAACGCGAACGGCGTTCCGGATGACTGCGATCTCGCCAGCGGTACGGCCAAGGACTGCAACGTGAACGGCATCCCCGACAGCTGCGAGATCGCGCAGGGGTCGGAGTCCGACATCGATTCCAACGGCGTACCGGACAGCTGCGAGGACTGCAACGGCAACGGCGTGCCCGACGGGGTCGACATCGGATCGGGCTTCAGCCTCGACTGCCAGCCGGACGGCATTCCGGATGAGTGCCAGCTGAACGGCAAGAAGCCGGAGCTCTACTCCTATGACGATGCGCGGCCTGAGTTCTGGGTGTCGTCGGACGCGCCGAACATGGCGTGGCTGAACAACTTCACGATTGAAGAGGGCAAGGAGCGCATCGTTGCGATCGACGTCATGTTCGGCCTCGTTCCCGAGGGCAGGCCGCATGTGATCTACCTTTGGAGCGACCCGAACGGCGACGGCAATCCTGACGACGCGCAGGTGCTTGCATCGGTGAACACCGTCGCGGTCGATGTCGGCGAGGCGTTCACCTACACCCGCATCGACATCGCCGACGTGGATCTCGCTCCCGGAACGAGCTTCTTCGTGGGTGCCGTCACCAACGGGTTCACGCTGTTCACCGACGTTCCGGCTCCGAAGGACTCGACGCCGCCGAACGGCAAGAGCTGGCTCGTCGGAAGGTTCAGCGCCATCGATCCAAACGATCTCTCGAACAATGCCGATGAGTTCCTGCAGATCGACGATCTCGGCGGAGCGTTCATCGGAAACTGGTGCGTGCGTGCGGTGGCGGAGTCGACCGCCGACTGCAACGGGAACAACATTCCCGACGACTGCGACATCGCGGACGGAACCTCGAGCGACGCGAACAAGGATGGCGTTCCGGACGAGTGCGCGCCGTGCGCGGCGGATCTCGACGGCGACGGTGACGTCGGTTCGTCTGATCTCGCGATCGTGCTCTCAGGTTGGGGAACGGCCTCGCCGCTCGCCGATGTGAACGACGACGGGCAGGTCGACTCGAACGATCTCGGCGTCATCCTGAGCGGTTGGGGTTCGTGCGGGAAGTCGAACAGCTGAGCGCTCCGCGCCAAGCATCCGGCCTCGGCACTGGGTGGCGTGCAAGCGTGAACCTTCAGCGGGGTCCCGGTCGATTGCTCGACTGGGGCCCCGCGTTTGTCGTTCTGAGCCGCGAGTTACCGCCCCTGCGGGATTGGCGGTTTGTGGCCGCCCCGTTCAGATTTCCCCTGTCCGCTGGCACAGTCGTTGAACCCGAGGGGCCCGCCCTGTAGCCTCAGTGGCCCGGTCCCTCCCGGGATTGTCCCTTCGAGAATCTGTTCCCTGTCCTTCAACATCAGGAGAGTTTGAGATGAAGAAGCAAATGTTGCTTTCGATGGCTGTCGCCCTCGCCTCCGCTGCGAGCGCCTCCGCCTCTATCGTCGCCGGCTGGACCATGTCGACCTTGGTGCCCACCGGCACCACGGGGTCGAACTACACCTACGGCGCCGCTGACACCGGTGCAGCCGCCGCGGGTACCAGCCTCAGCGGTTTCCATGCGCTGGCCGCGACCACGTGGTCGAGCCCCGCTGGCAACGGTTCGCAGTACTCGCTCTCGAGCAACAACTGGTCGGTGGGCGACTACTACCAGATCGCGGTTTCGACCACTGGCTACAGCGACATCTACCTCGCGTGGGATCAGACCCGCTCGGGCACGGGTCCGTCGTCCTTCCGCGTCGACATGAGCACCGATGGCACGAACTTCAACACGATTCTCGCCAGCTACACCGTCATTCAGGCGGGCGGAACCGGCACGGGCACGCTCTCGTGGACTACGGGTGGCGCGGTTCAGAGCGCCTTCACCACCACGATCTCGAGCATCGCCGGCGCCGACAACCAGGCGTCGCTCTTCTTCCGCTTCGTGAACCTCTCGACGGTCGCGACCGGCGGCACGAACCGCATCGACAACATCTTCGTCTCGAGCGGTCCGATTCCAGCCCCAGGAGCCGTTGCGCTCCTCGGTCTCGCGGGCCTCGTCGCGCGTCGTCGCCGCTGAACAGCGCCGAACGCGAGATACATGTGAACTTCGAAGCGCCCTGGCCCTCGCGGCCGGGGCGCTTTGTTGCTGCGTTCCTCAAGCCACAGGCGTCCGCGATGGAGGAATGCGCGTAGATCCCCCACAGTTTCGCCGAAATCAGGGGTCACGCCCGCCGCGCGGCCCACAGCGCCCATCGATCCGCCGATGTACCGTCCACCGAACGCCATGGTCACCGATTCCTCCGCGCAACGCATCGACGCCACCAGCACCCACCGCACCGCTCGCGTGCATTCGCGCATGCTGACGCTTGCTCGGCTGTGGCCGGCGCGCGTCGTTCCTCATCTCGTGCCTGGTGTCTCGCTCGGTGTCTCGCTCAGTGTCTCGCTCGGTGTCTCGCTCGGTGTCTCGCTCGCTGCGCTTGCTGGCTGTGCCGCGCAGCGCGCGACGCCCGCCGCGCCCGTCGCGCCCGCCGCGCCCGTCGCCACCGCATTCCCCGGAGGCGCAACGCCTCCATCGGGACGCGACCCCGCCACCATCCCGCCGCCGATTGTGATTCCCGCCGATGGTGCGGCGGTCATCGGCACCGCGAAAGCGACGATCTTCGATTCGCGCACGGTCGCCACGCAGATCGATCGCCGCGCGATTCCGGGACCACAACGCCGCCCGGGCAGCCTGTTGCCCGAACATCGGCGTCCGCCCATCGAGAATGGGTTGCCGAACGGTCTTGCCTACGGCATGCAGGGGATGGCGCAGCGCAACGACGTTGATCCCGCGTTTCCCGGCATCGGCGCCACAGTGTGGACGCCCCCCGATCCCTACCTCGCGGTCGGTCCTTCGCACATTGTCGCGACCGTCAATATGAAGATCGCGTGGTATCTCAAAGACGGTACGGCGCAGTTCGAGAACTTCCTCGACTCGACCGGCAACCCGGGGTTCTTCGAAGAGATTGGCGGCGGCTCGTTCACCTTCGATCCGAAGTGCTTCTACGACGAGCACACCGGCCGATTCCTGGTGCTTGCGCTCGAGTTCTACTCCGCCACCAACGAGTCGTGGATCACGATCGCCGTCTCCGACGACTCCGACCCAAACGGGGTCTGGTTCAAGTACCGCACGCCTGCGGTCGTCGAACTCACAGGCGGATGCCGCTATTGGATCGACTATCCGGGCCTCGGCTACGACGGGCAAGCGTGGTACGTCACGGGCAATCTCTTCTCCTTCTCATCGAATCCGGGGGGATGCGTTGGGTTTGGCGGCACGCTGGTGCGTGTCTTCGAGAAGCCCGGCGCCATGATGGGCGGAACCGCGGTGTGGCGCGATGTCGTCGAGCCGAGCGCGTCGTGGCAAGTTGCAAGCGCGCGGCGCGCGGACGACGTCGCACGTCTCGTGAGCGTGAACAACAGCACCTCGCTTGCGCTCATCCGCGTCAACAACCCGCTCACGGCGCCGACGCTCGCCAAGTCGGTGTGCTCCGTGCCGCTCATGGTGGCCGATGGGAGTGCGCCGACCCCGGTCGGATCGCTGTCGCTCGTCGATCGCCGAATCTTCAACGCGGCGGTGCGGAATGGGCGCGTCTTCGCGGGTAACCACGCGGCCGCGGCCACCAACGGTCACGCGAGCGCCATTTGGTACGAGATCGATGTGTCGCCGGCCACGCCCACGCTCGTCCAGAGCGGCCGCATCGCGGCGATCGGCGGCGAGCACACGTTCTTCCCCGCGCTCGCGGTGAACGACATCGGCTCGATGGCGCTCGTCTACGGACGCTCGTCGGCCACGCTGCATCCCACGATCGAAGTCGCAGGCCGCGTGTCGTGCGACGCAACCGGCACGCTTGGTGCATCGACCTTGGTTGCAAGCAGCACCACAAGCCCGGGTGGCAGCAGCCCGCGCTGGGGCGACTATTTCGGCGCGGCGGTCGATCCGGCCGACGGGAGCACCTTCTGGGTGATCGGCGAGCGACAGATCGCAAGCGGGTGGACGACGGAAATCGTCTCATTCCGCGTGGGCCGGCCTGGCGACCTCAACGGAGACAACGCCGTGAACTCTGAAGACCTCGGCGTCCTTCTCTCCGCGTGGGGCGCGTGCGGAGCCGGCGCGTGCCCGGCCGACATCAACAATGACGGACAGGTCGACAGCGCAGACCTCGGCCAGCTGCTGTCCGGTTGGGGCCCGTGCGCGAACTGAGCGCGGCGGTTGTGTGCGACCTGCAGAAACAGAAGAAGCGGAAGGCGTTGCGTTCCGTTCCACCGTTTCGAATCGGGCTGGCGGGATTCGCCCTTTCGGTGAACCCGGAAGACCGTACAAGCCCTGGGCGTCGCGATGCGACGCTCGCCGCGTGGCGCAACGCGTCACGCGGCTGCGAGGCCGAAGGAAAAGGGAGAAACGGAAGGCAAGGCCTTCCGTTTGTCCGCTCCGAATCGGGCTGGCGGGATTTGAACCCACGACCTTTTGACCCCCAGTCAAACGCGCTACCAAGCTGCGCTACAACCCGTGGGGGTCGGATTCTAGCACAGGTTTCGCGAAGCGGCATCTCGTCGGACACTTGTGGCGCGAGGTTATCCGCGCATCAAGGAGGAAATTCGGCTGTAATCGCAGACCATGCTTTCCCTTGCGCTGTCGGCAGCCCTCGCGATGCACATGAACGACTCGCCCGCGCCCACCGTCCCGCCGCCAGCGCCAATCGGGCCGCTCCCGACGGCGCGCCAACTCGCATGGAAAGACCTCGAGTTCACCGGGTTCATCCACTTCGGACCGAACACATTCACCGGCGTCGAGTGGGGGCACGGCGGCGAACCGGCGAGCGTGTTCAACCCGACAGCACTCGATGCGCGTCAGTGGGTGAAGGTGATGAAGGACGCCGGCATGAAGGGCGTCGTCATCACAGCGAAGCACCACGACGGCTTCTGCAACTGGCCGACCGCGCTGAGCGCGCACTCGGTCGCGTCGAGCCTGTGGAAAGATGGCAAGGGCGATGTGCTGCGCGAGCTCAGCGACGCCTGTCGCGAGGCCGGGCTCAAGTTCGGCGTCTATCTCTCGCCATGGGACCGCAACAACCCGAAGTACGGCAGCGGCGAGGAGTACAACGCGTACTTCCGCGCGCAGTTGCGCGAGGTGCTGACGAACTACGGCCCGATCTTCGAGGTCTGGTTCGACGGCGCGTGCGGCGAGGGTCCGAACGGCAAGAAACAGGTGTACGACTTCCCGAGCTACCGCGCGGTGGTGCGCGAACTACAGCCGGACGCCGTGATCTTCAGCGACGTCGGCCCCGACATCCGCTGGGTCGGCAACGAGCAGGGCTGGGCGGGCGAGACGAACTGGTCGATGCTCAAGGCGGAAGGCCACGGGATCGGCGACGACAACCCGCCGCCGACGAAGTCGCTGAACGAGGGCGACGAGCACGGCGAGTCGTGGATTCCCGCGGAGGCGGACGTCTCGATCCGGCCGGGTTGGTTCTACCACGCCGACCAGGACGGCAAGGTCAAGACGCCGGCGCAGTTGTTTGACCTCTGGGAGCGCAGCGTCGGTCACAACGCGAACTTCCATCTGAACTTCCCCATCGATCGCCGCGGCCTCATCCACGTGAACGACGCGAAGGCCGTGCTCGGGCTGCGCGCGCTGATCGATGCCGCCTACGGCGACGGAACCGATCTCGCGCGCGGGCGGGCGACGGCCAGCGACAGCATTCGTGGATGCACGCCGACGGGCGCGTATTCGAAGCCTTCGACGCTGGCGTTCGGCGCCGACAAGACGGTCGACGGCGATCCGAAGACCTACTGGGCGACCGAGGACGGAACGAAGGCCGCGATGATCGAGGTCGAGCTTGATGCCACGAAGCCGTTTGACCGCGTGGTGCTTGCAGAGCCGACATGGCTTGGCCAGCGCGTGCGCAGGTTCCGCATCAGTGTTCCGGCGACGCCCGGCGACAATCACCGCGACTGGGCGGTGATCGCAGAAGGTACGACGATCGGCCACAAGCGCATCGTTCGGGTTCCTGAGACGAAGGCCACGCACCTGCGCGTCGAGATCCTCGATTCGCGTGCGTGCCCGTGCCTCACGACGCTCGCGGTGCACAAGACGAAGGCGCCGGGTTGAGCATGGCGGCGCGCGTGGACGCAGCGGCTGCGGTGACGCGCATCTCGCGCGCGCTGTCGCGCGAGGTCAACGGTCTGGCGTTCGCGTCGCCCGTTGCATACGTCTACAACCCACTGTCGTACGCGCGTGCGCCGCACGAGCTGTATCTCGCGCACGCGCGACGGGGCGTCGACGCCCTCTTTCTCGGCATGAATCCCGGTCCATTCGGAATGGCGCAGACGGGCGTTCCGTTCGGGGAAGTGGCGGCGGTGCGCGACTTTCTCAGGATCGAGGCTCGTGTGCGCGTGCCGAAAGTCGTGCATCCGAGGCGTCCGATCGAGGGCTTCGCATGCCAGCGAAGCGAGGTGAGTGGCCGGCGATTCTGGGGACTCATGGCGCGCGAGTTCGGGACGCCGGAGCGCTTCTTCGCACGGGCGTTCGTGTGGAACTGGTGCCCGCTTGCGTTCATGGCCGAAAGCGGCGCGAACATCACGCCCGACAAGTTGGCGCGCGATGAACGCGAGGCGACCGAGGTCGCCTGCGACGATGCGTTGCGCGCGATCGTCGAGGCGCTCGCACCTCGCGTGCTCGTGGGCGTCGGTGGCTTCGCGTCGAAGTGCGCCGCACGCGCGCTTGGCGAGGGTGCGCCCGAGATCGTGACGATGCTGCATCCGTCGCCGGCGAGTCCGGCCGCGAATCGCGGTTGGGATACCGAGGCGCGCAAGGTGCTGCACCGCGTGATGCGCGGGGGACGCGCACTGGGCTGAAGCCGGAGCGGAGAGATGTCGGAATGAAGCAGGCGTGAAGGAGCCGACGTCGGACACGTGTCGTTCCACATGCTGAAGCATGCGGGCACCCGTGCGCTTCGACTCCGCCGCGGCCGCTCCATTTGGTGTCGTGTACGGCGATTCATTCGGCGGGCGGTCGTCCAGAGCGAGCCGCCACATGGGCGAGCGCTCAACGAGCCGCGTTGAGAGGACCGCCCGCCGATTCATTCGGCGGGCGGTCGTCCAGAGCGAGCCGCCGCATGGGCGAGCGCTCAAACAACGGACAGGGGGAGATTCGAACTCCCGATACGACGAAAGCCGTATACAGCATTTCCAATGCTGCTCCTTCAACCGCTCGGACACCTGTCCTCGAAGGGTCGCGAAGTGTAGCGGAACCCGGAATCGACCACCCGTGGCGGCGCACCGCGCGGAAACTGCCGTCTTGCACGCATATCGGCCCACGACACCCGACCCAAGCCGCATGCGTCCCATACCACCGCGCAAGCCATCGGCGACTCGTCAGAAGGGGCTTCTTCCGTTGGGGGCGTATTCGTATCATTTGGTTCTGTCAGGCGTTTCTGAACAGCGCGGACCCATCTCAAGGGCGCAGCCGAATAGAAGCACCCCGCGAGGGGATCCCTCCGCAGATCGTTGAAAGTCGCCTTGGTGCAGCAGACCGGTTCCTTCCTTCATCGATCCCTGCAATGGCTCGGGCGCGCCGTTCTGGCGCTCTTGCTCGTGGTCGTTGCCGGGGTGGTGTACTTCGTCGCCACCGAGCCCGTCGGCTACCAGAAGCTCATGTCGCTTCGGGTCGGTTCGGTGCCCGAGCCGGACTGGGCGGCGCAGGAGGCACCCTTCGACGCCGACAGGGTGATTGGATCGATCCCCTATCGAGGGAGCTCGATGCTCGCGCTCGTGCTCCCCGCCGATTTGTACGCCGCGACCATCCTCGAGGGCCTCGGCAACTGTGCCAACAAGGTGCGCGGGCTCTCCTACTACCTCGAGCAACGAGACCTGCAGTTCCAGCGCATCGACCTCCTGCCGGTCGACGGCTACCTCAGGGGCTCCGGGCACGTCTTGATTCGGACGCGGTATCTCCACAACGGTACAGATCGCATCGGCCTCATCGACGTGCTCGACGGCGGCGTCCCGTCTCGATCGGGCATTCCGCTCGATCTTGCGGAACTGCGCGAAGCTCCGCCCTTCACCGTCTCGATCACGCCGCTCAACGCGCGGTGCGACCGGCAGTCGGACTACTACGGAACCTTCCTCGACTCCGTGGTGTTCGCGACTGCCGAGAGCAAGGAGATCCGAAGATTCTTCCGGTGGCTTGAGTCGGTCTACGTGCCGTTCGGAAACCCACGCGTCGAGCGCGTCGTCTACAACGCAACCGCCATCGTGCTCATGCGGTTTCCCTCGTCGTATGTGTCGCAGGAGGACTACGACAAGCTTGTCAACCCGAACTGGGGTGCGATGCTGATTGCGCAGGCCATGACCTGGTCGGTGCGCGTTCTCCTGGCGCTGCTGCCGTTGTTCTGCGTGCTCCATGTGGTGCAGCGCGTTCGAATCCGGAAGAAGGTGGCCGTCGACGGCGCCGTGGCGGCCGCCGCGGCGTAGGTTCCGTCAGGCAGAGCCTGGGCTCTGCGGGTACCGGGCGCCCGCAGCCTTCCCGTACCATGGCGAGATGCCCGAATCCCAGCGGCTGAGTCCACGCGTGGTCCTGGTGATCGCCGTTGCGGCACTCGGCTATTTCGTCGATCTCTTCGACCTCGTGCTGTTCTCGATCCTGCGCGTGCCGAGCCTGCAGGCGCTCGGAATCACAGACCCCCAGGAGTTGACGACCGTCGGCAAGCATCTGCTCGACATCCAGCTTGTCGGCATGCTGCTCGGTGGGCTTGCGTTCGGCATGCTCGGTGATCGGCTCGGGCGCCTGAAGACGCTGTTCGGCTCGATCCTGCTCTACTCGGTCGCGAACATCCTCAACGCATTCGTGACCGATGTCTGGCAGTACGAGATCCTCCGATTCATCGCGGGGTTCGGTCTCGCCGGCGAACTTGGCGCCGGCATCACGATTGTCGCCGAGATGCTCCCGACGTCGAAGCGCGGGATTGGCACCACGATCGTCGCGTCGGTCGGACTTCTCGGCGCCGTGGCGGCCGGCGTGGTCGCGTCGTACGTCCCGTGGAACTGGTGCTACCTGATCGGAGGCGTCATGGGCCTCGCGCTCCTTGCGCTGCGCGTCGGAGTCGCCGAGAGTGGTCTCTTCGAGTCGATGCGCGCGCAGGCGGAGGCGCGCGGCGTGCAGCGCGGCAATCCGCTGCAGCTCCTCTGGCCTCCCAAACGGCTGGCGCGTTTTTCGCTCGTGATCCTGTCCGCGATGCCGATCTGGTTCGTCGGAGGAGTGATGTTCGTCTTCGCACCGGAGATCGGCCGCGCGATGGGGATCGCCGAACCGATTCAGCCGGCCAAGGTGATCTTCTGGGCGTATCTCGGTGTCGTCATCGGCGACGTCGCGAGCGGCTCGGTTTCGCAGGTCATCCAGAGCCGGACGCGCACGATCATCGCGTTCCTCGCGCTGCTCGCTGCGTCGATCGCGCTCTTCTTCACGTTCGCGCCAAAGGGTGCGGAGTACTTCTACGGCTTCATGTGCCTCGTCGGCGCAGCAACCGGCTACTGGGCGATCTTCGTGACCACCGCCAGCGAGCAGTTTGGCACGAATCTACGCGCGACCGCGGCCACCAGCGCGCCGAACTTCGTGCGCGCGACGGCGGTCCCCATCACCTCGATCTGGCTCGCGATGAAGGGAACCCCCGAAGCGCCTGGACTCGACGTGGTCACGGCGACCTGGGTACTCGGCATCTCTTGCATCGCCGTCGGCATCATCGCCGCGCTCGCGCTCGATGAGACCTTCCACCGCGACCTCGACTACCTCGAACACTGACTACCTCGAACACTGACTGTCTCGCGCACTGACTGTCTCGCGCACTGACTGTCTCGCGCACTGACTCTCTCGAACACTGACTCTCTCGAGCAGCGACAAATCGCACGACAGACCCCGCCATGCCGAACACCGCCATCCTCGCTCTTCCCTTCGCTCTTGCCGGCGCGCTCTCTCCTCGAAGTCAGGAGATCGATCCTGCGGAGGCCGCGCGCCGCCCCGAAGCCGCCACGCTCGCCGCGGTGCATGAACTGCTCGCGAGCGAGCCGCACGTTGCCGGCACGCCCGGCGACGCGCGCACGATCGAGCGGCTGCGCGCGGAGTTCGAGCGAATGGGCGCGGGCGTTCCTGGCTGGAGCGTCGAGGTGCACGAGTTCCACCCGCTGCTTTCGCATCCCGTGAAGGCCTCGCTCGCGATCCTTGGAGTTGATTCCAGCGGCTCCGCAGCGATGCCTGAGGGATCGAAAGGGGTGCTCCAGCTCTCTGTCGCCGAGCCGACCCTCACGATCGATCCGGCGACGGCGCATCCCGACCTCGACATCGCGTGGAACGCGTGGAGCGGCTCCGGAATCGCAGAGGCCGGCATCGTCTACGTGCACTTCGGCCGTCGGGAGGACTTCGAGCGGCTGGCGAAGCTCGGGATCGACCCGCGCGGCAAGATCGCTCTCGCGCGCTATGGCGGAAACTTCCGCGGCTACAAGGCGAAGTTCGCAGAGGAAGCGGGCTGTGTGGGCCTTGTGATCTTCACCGATCCGGCCGATGCCGGCTTTACGCGGGGGAAGACGTGGCCCGATGGCGG
>Ga0315903_10010547_pt1 | contig 10991 bp, 9 predicted proteins | sample LakEriMetagenome_7_FD_203524 | JGI IMG/M metagenome (GOLD analysis project Ga0315903, IMG submission 203524) | Freshwater fungal communities from buoy surface, Lake Erie, Ohio, United States - Buoy 2 MA119 | ecosystem: Environmental > Aquatic > Freshwater > Lake | place: USA: Lake Erie, Ohio... | reverse complement strand
GGTATATACTTGTGTTGACGCTAAACTAGAATGGCCCAGCAATTCTTTTACTGAATTAATATCTGCCCCGTTGTTTAACAGATGGGTTGCAAACGTATGCCGCAAAATATGTGGACTTCGTTTTACCTTCTCAGAGACATGACTAAAGTAATGATTAATGATGCCGTACACAAATGATTCACTTAATTTAACACCTTTAGTAGTTAAAAAAAAATGATCCTTGTCCTTAATTGGATTCAGCTCCATGCGCGCGTTAACGTAGCATTGAATTTGTGAGATTAATAGAGGATGAATGGGTACAATTCGTTCCTTGTTTCGTTTACCCAAAACCTTTAAATTGTTAAATGCTCCATCAAAACTCCCTAACTTGAGTTCAATTAGTTCGGCTCTACGGATTCCGGTGGTGTAAAACAGGTCAATGATTAATTTGTCACGAATGCCCTCAAAACCTTTTGGAAAAACCAATTCATTCAAGACTTGATCCAGTTCCTGTTCCGAAAAAGGAATTTGAATGTTTTTGGGCGTTTTTAAAGATTTGTGCTTCAGTAAGGGACTACTCTCAATTTGCTTGCACTTCAGCAAAAACTTATAAAAGGCTTTAAGCGAAGATGTTTTTCGGTTTACAGCAGCATTAGACATTCCTTGATCAACTAACTGGACTATCCAGTTTCGAATTTGGCTGTAATGTACACCAAGCAAATCCGCTTGATCAAATTCCGTTTTTAAAAATTCGGCAAAAAAATCAAGATCTCGAGTATACGCATTTACCGTGTGGTGCGAGTATTTTTTTTCTAACGCCAGATATTCCCGAAATGCTTGTTGAAATTGATCCATAAAAAAACCGTTAGTTTCAAAGGTATTAAACTTTGTGAACTAACGGTTCTATGGTTTTGAAAATTACTACTAACTTTCTAAATTGTCTCTCATGTTCTGAATGTAAGCCGCTTTTTGGAACTTCATTCTATTGGTAACAGAAGGTTTGATGAAAGCCTGACGTGCACGCAACTGACGAACAGTTCCAGTTTTGTCAAATTTTCTTTTATAGCGCTTTAATGCTCTATCGATATTTTCTCCGTCTTTAATTGGTATAATTAACATAATATAGACACCTCCTCTCGTTAAGGCTGCGAAAGTAATTAATAATTAACAATTAACAATGAATAATGTATAAAAATTCTTTACTGAAGTTGCATTAATGGATTTGGACCTGAAGCCTTGGGTTTTGGAATTTGGAATTTGGAATATTCCACATTATAAATTAGTGCTTCACTGCAGGCTGATAATTTTGATTATCAATGATCATCTTGGAAAGTATTTCTCTCAAAATTTCAGAAGTTCCTCCGCCAATTGGCCCCAATCGGCTGTCTCGAAGCAAACGGGCCAATGGATATTCTTCCATATAACCGTAGCCACCCAGCATTTGCAAACAGCTGTAAATGGCTTCATCAGCCACTTTGGTTGATTTTAATTTAGCCATTGTGGCTTCTTTTACCACATATTCTCCCTTATTCAACCTAGCTATGGCCGCATAATTAAAGACCTTACAATGTTCTATCTCTGTAGCATGATCAACTAAGGTATGACGAAGTGCTTGAAATTGGTTGATTGTTTTACCAAAAGCTTCACGCTGCGACATATATTGGATTGTATATTCCATGGCATATTCAGCTCTTGCGTGCGCATTAATTGCCATTATTAATCGTTCTAACGCGAAGTGCTGCATGATATACGGAAATCCTTTGCCTTCTTCACCCATTAAATTTGATGCAGGAATAACCACGTTATCAAAAGCGATTTCGGCCGTGTCAGATGCACGCCAACCTAACTTATCTAATTTAGTTGCTGAGACTCCTTTCAAGTTGGTATCCATTAAAAAAATACTGATGCCTTTGTTGCCCAACGCTGCATTGGTTTTAGCTGCAACCACATAATAGTCTGCATAGACGCCATTGGTAATAAACGTTTTTGATCCGTTTATCACGTAGGAATCTCCTTGAAGCACCGCGGTAGTTTTCATGCCTGCCACATCACTCCCACCAAAGGGTTCTGATATACACAAGGCACCAATTTTATCCCCCGAGATACTCGGAGCCAAATAATCCTGTTTAATTTGTTGGGAACCTTCAGCATGGAGATGCGTCATGGCTAAATAAGCGTGCGCCCACATGGCTGCTGCAAACCCAGATGATTTTATTTTTTGAAGTTCTTCTAAAAAAATGACCGTATAAAATAAATCTAAGTTTAAGCCACCGTATGTTTCTGGATAATTGAGTCCAAAGAACCCCATTTCTCCCATTTTTTTCCATATAAACCGCTCAATTGTACCCGTTTTTTCCCATTTTTCAATGTGCGGAACTACTTCTTTTTGTAGAAAATCTTGTAAACTTGTTCGAAATAATTCATGTTCTTCCGTGAAGTAAGCTGCATTCATTTGGTCAGTGATATTCGTTATTTTTTTAGAATTCCAAATATAAGGCAATAATATTTATTTTATCAATAGGAAAACGTTCGATTTTTGTTAAATCCTCAATTTGTAATGGCGTTTCATTTTTACTTCTGTAGACCAAAATTGACTTGGCTATGTTGTAATTAAGGTACGGAACTTGCATTAGCTCCTTTAAACTACAACTGTTTACCTTTGTTTTTTCAATCAAGGGCAACTCCTGCACCTGAAAATGCTCTTGGAGTTGTGTCAGTACTTCTGGAGGTAGCCCCCATATATCCTTGAGTTGTTCCATATTGACAAAAAAACCAAGTTTTTGTCTTGCGGCTAGAATGCGCGAAGAAAACCCATCGCCTATACCCCTTATTTGCTTTAGCTCTTCGGCCGTGGCCGCATTAATATCCTTTTTGTGTAGTGGGGCTGTGTTTATTATTTTTATGGTATAGTCTTGTTTTCCATATGCTTTATTTACCCAATCCGGAAATTTAAAATAGGGACTGATTTTAGCGAGTAATGCATCTGATACCTGCGTCACTTGTTGGAACTCATCGGCTGAATTCACAAATTCATTTTTTGACCTATACGCCCGCAATCTATTCAATTGAGCGGGATTCATTCCAAACTCATAGGCCTTGTAATCGCTAATAAAATTGGGATTAAACGGGTAAATTAGATACTTTTTTACTCCGTTGGAGGGAGCTGTCGTTTGTTTGGATTGGATGTAATACCAATTGGAAATTGAAGCGTTGGGAGGTATATGCGAGGTGGTAAAATAGAAAAGTCCTTGTAGACACAAAATGATTCCAAACAAGACAAATAAGGCTAATTGTTGAGACTTTGTAAATTCAAAATAAATGTTGGCGTGTACTTTTTTCATGGCTTATAATAAATTAAAGTTATCAGAGGTCAAAAACTGAGCTGCGCTTGGATCGGATGAGATCTTTGAGGCGTAGCCAAAAAGCGAGTGTCAAATACACGCCAAACCAAAGTCCTGCAGTGACAAATGAAATGTAAATAAAAAACAAACGTACACTACTCGCTCGCATCCCCAAACGGTCAGCTAGTCGTGAGGAAACGTGAAAACCATGTTTTTCAGAAAAATATTTGAGTTTTAACACGAACGACATACACTTCTCATTTGATGATGGACAGCTACAAATCTAAAGAAAAGAAAAGCAGATTACACCCGCCACTATTTATTTTAACATATACAATTGCGCACATGCTCGTGCATCCGAAAGTGCTTCGTGGTGTTGTAAGGGTATATTATGCTGGGCACTGCAATAACTCAAATTAGTTGGCTTGTATCCTTTGGCACGGTAAATTCGACAGGTGCATTCCCAACGCTCAGCCAACTCTAGTTCCTGGTAATCAAGTCCATAATACGCCATTGTTTTGGCCAAGACATTGCGGTCAAATTGTTCGTTATGCGCCACCAACAATTCACCTTTCAGCTTGCTTTTAATAGTAGTATACAGCTGTTCAAAATTAGGTTTCTGTGCCGTATGGTGCGGCTCAATGCCATGCACTCGAATATTGTGACAGGCATATTCATTGTTAGGCGGTTGAATCAAGGTATAATATTCATCTACAATTACACCGTTGCGCACCGTGACAATACCAACTGCGCAGGCACTGTAAAACTGATTCGTAGCCGTTTCGAAATCAATGGCGGTAAAATGCATGAATTATCGAATCGATCCAATAAGATCGTATTTGGTTACGATGTGGTGTTTTCCGTTATCTAGCTCAACCAAAACGGCCTGATTCTGTTTTGTAAACAAGGGAGTAACATCCTGAATTGGCGTGTTGGCTTTTACAATTGGATACGGACTTCCCATTACTTCTTTGATGGGTTTATTCGCAGCATGAATATCGGAAACATACAAGTTAAACAAATCTGATTCATCTAATGAGCCCACAAAACCTGAAATATCCATAACCGGAATTTGAGAAATCTTGTATTTGCGCATGCGTTCAATGGCATGTGAAACCAACTCTTCGGTGCGCACCACGATCAATGGGTGTTGTATGTGATCTTGAATTACATCGACCACTTTGGTAATCTCGTCTTCTAAAAACCCGCGTTCGCGCATCCAGTCGTCGTTGAAAATTTTACCCACATACCTGCTTCCCGAATCGTGAAACAACACCACAACCACATCGTCTGGCTTGAAGTGCTCTTTTAGTTGCAACAAGCCTTTTATAGCTGAGCCTGCCGAATTCCCCACAAAAATCCCTTCTTCTAATGCAATTTTTCGGGTGTAAACTGCGGCATCTTTATCGGTTACTTTAGTAAACCCATCGATCAAAGAGAAATCAACGTTTTTGGGTAATATATCTTCGCCGATTCCTTCGGTGATGTAGGAGTAGATTTCATTCTCGTCAAAAATGCCCGTTTCGTGGTATTTTTTAAACACAGATCCATAGGTGTCAATACCCCAGATTTTGATGTTTGGATTTTGTTCTTTTAAATACTTTGCTGTACCCGAGATCGTACCACCGGTTCCAACACCCACTACAAAATGAGTGATTTTACCTTCGGTTTGTTTCCAGATTTCAGGACCTGTTTGCTCGTAGTGGGCTACCGCATTTGAGGGATTATCGTATTGGTTTACATACCATGAATTTGGTGTTTCCTCGCCCAAACGTTTTGAAACGGAATAATACGAGCGCGGATCAGTTGGCTCAACATCGGTAGGGCAAACCACTACTTTGGCACCCACAGCGCGCAAAATATCCATTTTTTCTTTGGATTGTTTATCCGTGATGACACAAATGAGTTTATATCCTTTAACTATTGCTGCCAAGGCCAATCCCATTCCAGTATTACCCGAAGTACCTTCAATAATGGTTCCACCCGGTTTTAATCGTCCATCTGCCTCTGCATCTTCTACCATTTTTACAGCCATACGATCCTTCACAGAATTGCCAGGATTAAACGTTTCAACTTTAGCCAATACAAGTGCATCTACCTCGGCTGTAATTTTGTTTAATCGTACCAAAGGAGTATTGCCAATTGTACCTAATATATTTTCTGAATAATTCATATGGAATAAGAATGATTAAATTGATTATTTAAAAAAGTTCCAAACCAATCCAAATCGGATGATGAAATCGCGGTACGGATAATCAGGTGCACTATAAAATCTATTGGTGGACGACCAAGCCGCATTAATATGTTCTGCTTTTAAAAAAATGCGCGTTTGGCGTACACGGGCATTAACAAAAAAATCTAGGGTAGCAAAATTACCTATTTGTTTCTTTTCTTGCACAAAAAAGTCGGCCAATACCGGGTTGTAGCCATTTGCAAAATGAGAAGTAAAATAGTTAACGGTAACACCTGTTTGCAAAAACATGGCTTTTTCAAATACAAAATCAGAATAGTACAACGAATTTCTTGTTACCCATTTGGGCAGATTGAGCACCAAATCATCTTGGGCAACAGCTTGGTACAAGAGTGTATTATCGAGGGCTAATTTCCAAAACTTAAATTCTTTATTGGCTTGAACAGAAACATAGGAAATGGCTTTCCCATATTGTTTTGGCGACAAAAGTTGAATGGTATCGTTGGTACTGTCGTCTGAAAAATACAGCTTGTTCTTGTATGTTGAAAATTGTGTTTTCAGATTCACAAACTTAGTATCGGCCGCAAGTCGAAGGGTGTTGGATTGTTCAGATTTGAAATTGTTAAACCAATTGTAGTTGACATAGCTACTCTGAAAAAGCGAATACGTTAGCGCAGGCAAACTTAGATTATTCTCATAGGAAATGGCCGCTTTAGCTTGAGTAGAAAACCGGTATTTCCATTCTACTTTTGCTTCACGTATGGATTGTGCAGAAACTGCGTTCTTAATTTGTGCAGCCAATGACCAATCTTTTCTTTTTAGCGCATAATCAGCGCCTATTGTATGGATGGCATCCGTTAATTTGTTTGGCACTATAGCCGAATTTAAAATCAATACGGTATTGTAAAAATAATTGTATCGGTAGGTATCAGCATAGACCTGTAATGTGCCTTTGGTATTTTGGGTAAATGCCAGACCTAATTTGGCATATAGTTTATTGTAATCCAATTGATCGTTAATTCCAGCTGATTTATAACTTTCTCCAAAACGATTTCGCGTGAGGTTCCCAAATGTTGAACCCACTGTTAGCTGATTGTATTCAAAATATTTTGACTCCGCTTCAAATTGGTTAAAAAGTGCAAAATAGGTGCGAGCTGTTTTCCGAAATCGATACGCATGATCGACAAATATTCTTCTGCCTTTTAAAAAAGATTTGGCATCTGTGAGATAAACCGACATACGTTCACGTTGGGTAAATGCGCCATCTTGCGATTCAAAATCAAGTGGGTTTTGAATACCGCCATTTTCGCCATTTAAAAAATCTTGCCCGGTGTAATGTGCTTTTAGAAAATAAGTATTGGACGTATTGTGGTAATTGGTTGTAAATCTAAAGTTGCCCGTACTACTCAATTGGTTGATGTATTTACCTAAAGATAGGAGCCCTTTGTAGGCAATAGAAAAATTAAACCGCTCACTGGTATTTACTGTCACAAAAGCGTCCAGACTCTGTCCTTGTTCCATTACCGTTTTAAAATACAATTCCGTTAAGGGGGTAGCGACAGAATAATAATCAATATCACGTGTCTGTAAATAATTAAAATGTTTTCCGGATAGACCTATTTCTGGATAAAGAGAAGTATGCTGTAAACTGTGGTTTAAGGTTGTGTAGGTTTGGCCCTCGTTTAAAAATTGCATAAGACCAAAGGTGTCTTTTCGCAAATAATTAAAAGCATATTCTTTGGCTATGGTGAGCGAAGTATCCACATAGGTAGTATCGTTGGCCAAGGAAATAATACGGTAGGAAGTTATGGGCGCTTTCTCAGACTTTTCTTTGGCTTTTTGTTCTTGAGATTTAAGTAGACTTTTCTTTATTTTTTGCGTAGTTGTCTCTTGAGAAAAAACTGCTGAAGAAAAAAGAAATAAGATAAAAAGGGATAAAAATCTCATGTAATTATTCGTATGAGACAAAAATAACCAATTGTTTGACAATAAAAATAAATTAAGGAAACTTATACAAACAAAAAAACCACCCAATGGGTGGTTTTAATATGAGGTAAACAATTGAATTATTGTTTTACAACTTTAATAGTAGAAGAGTTACCAGTAGCATTTGTTACTTTAACCATGTACACACCATTATTTAATGAAGCTAAATTAAGGGTAACATTGTTTAAAGAAGAATAGTTGCTAGATAAAACTTGTTTTCCTAACACATCAAATACAAGAACTTGGCTGATGTTTGTACCTCTTAACTCAAGCACACCTGTAGTTGGGTTTGGAGAAGCAGTAGCAATTTGTTGAGCAGAAAAAGCATCTGTTGACAAAGGATTACCATTCCATTTAAAGATTCCACCTACAGCAGCAGATGTACTAAATCCACTAGCGAATCCAGTATTAGCATTCAAGAAAGAAACAACACCACCATCTACATAATTTGCATCTGGATTGTCGTTGATGTTTGTCCAAGTTAATCCACCATCTGTTGTGAAAGAAGAACCACGAACTGCATCTAAATCTTCACCTACAGAGATGTAAGCATTAGGAACGCCAGGAATCTCAGAGATACCAAAGTTTCTTAAGTTAGCATCCCAAATAACTGGATTCCATGTAAAACCACCATCAGTAGTATTGTACAAAAGGAAATCACTTGTTTGCAATAAACCATTTTGTGAATCTGTAAAAGAAAGATCACCGGCCTCAGAACCGTTAATACCACCACCAAAATCTGGAATAGGAGATATAGCAGCTGTCCAAGTGTATCCTCTATCAGTTGAGATTAAAATTCTACCAAAAGTAGTTCCAATCCACATTGTATCTCCTGTAACAGTATACTGATTAGTTAATCCATACTCAGCAGCATCTAAAGCAGCAGGAATGTTTCCAGCAGGAACACGAACCCAGTTTGTACCACCATTAGTGGTAGTGTAAATTTCGAAAGAACCTTCAGATGGATCTCCCATGGTTACACCATTGTTGGCATCCCAAAAATAAACTAAGTTAGCAAATGAAGCTCCATCAGCACCGTTGTACGAAGCTGTATTTTGACGAACCCAAGTAGTTCCACCATTTGTAGTTTGCCAAATTCCACCTACTACACCAGCAGCTTTAGGAAATACAGCAGCATAAGCTACATCAGCAGATACTCCCCAAATGTTAGAAATTTCTAGGTTGGCCGCTTGTGCACCTAAATCAATAGCAGAAGTAGACCATACTGTTCCACCATTTGTAGTTTTTGAATAACGACGAATGGTTGCACATCCTGTGGTTCCACAAGAATTGCTTAACCAAGCTACGTTGTCATCAACAATAGAAATACTTCGCATACCTGTACTTGCAGCTGGTTGAGAAGTTGCTTGCTCAGTCCAATAATCTTGGGCTTGCGCTGATAAAGCTACCATAAAGGAAGCAAAAAGTAATAATTTTTTCATAATTTGAATGAGTTTTAATTGATTGAAAACAAAAGTAAAAATTAATTAGATTAAAAAAAAGCATTTTAATCTAATTAATTTTTAAGATTACAATTACTCGAAATGAGTGATTACATAGGATGAAACTCCGGCAGTGGTTGTTTTAACGATTTGCAATTTTGGAACAGCATTAGCCGCTGTGCCAATAGTTAAACCGGGTAACACGCCTGAATATACTTTACTAGTTTCGTCTGGAAAACGAATAGAAAATTTATACGGCATATCCACAGCAGGTGCGGTTGTTGAGTTTCCACCAAGGGTTTTAGCAAATACCTCGATTACATAGGTATCAGTGCTTGTATAACTTGACATATCTACAGCATAAGTTGTAGTAGGCGACACAAAAGCGCTAAATAGCGGATCTCCGGTATAAACAAATTTATAGCTGTAAGCATCTGGCACAGCTGTAATTTCAACAGTAATTGGCATAGTTACAGATGAACCAGCAACAGAATTAATGCTAACGACATCTCCAACTTTAAATCCATGTGGTCTGTCATTTGACTGTACGTTGCTGTTAGGTGTTTTTACAGTATAGATTTTATTATCGTAGTCTGATTGAGAGGCACACGATAACACTCCTGCTTGATTAGTATCAAGGAAAAATATAGATTCATATCTTCCAGCATTGGTTAGTGTACCAAAAAGAGGTCTTGTTGAACTGGCTAGTGGTGACACACCCTGCATAGATGATTGAGAAGTTGTCGCTACACCATTCTTTTTCAATACAATGTTTAGATTGTTGAAATCAGTTCCAGCGCCACTGTAAGGCCCTTGAAAATCAAAACGGATACCGCATCTTTTTGAATTTACCCCAGGAACGCTAGTATCACCGTATCCTAAAAATATAGTATCGGAAACAATTGAATATTGTTTACCCACAAAGCCTTTAGGAATTACATCTGGCGCAGTTGTGATCGCCGATAAATACAATTTCATATCCAAATTGAAAGGCAACGTTGAAGTTGCATCACCAGATGGAGCAATCATAGTAGACGTAATAGAGGATTCACCTGCAGGAATGATAAAAGCTTTGCGTGATCTTTTGTTTAGATTTGGTAAAAAAGCAATGGCTTCAACACTCACATCCATTGGAAAAGTAACTGTTCCCAAAGAGATCGTTACAGGAAATGATTGATTGGCTACCACATCCACATCAGGTGTAGTAATTGAACCTTGCAAGGTTACGAAATCGAGGTTTGTATCTACAGGGCTTCCTGTGAAAACTTCACCTTTGCTGCACGAAGTAATTGTTGTTGCCAACAAAGCAAACCCGAAAAGATATAAAGCTGATTTTAAATTTATTTTTCTCATTTTAAAAAAAATTAAGGGTTTACATAATTGTCATACTCTGCTAAGTTAGCAGGGTTGTTAAAAAAGTCTTCATTTTGACTTGTAGTTCTAAAACGATAGGCTTGTTTCATTCCTGGCGCTCCTTGAACTGTTGCAGATAAGTTATAGTAATCCGCTCTCGTACCGTTTGCATCAAAAGATTCAGCATAAAAATAATACTCATCTCCAAAAGCCAAAGTAGAAGCAGGAACATTAAGAGCAGTTGCAATATCCGCTATTTTAATTTTCAAGTCATGAGGAAAAGAAGTAATTGTTCTAACTAAGGCATAATCTGAAGCTACACCAAAACCATTTCTTCTTTTTACATACAAGTTGTATTTCACAATTTTACCTGAAGGACTCGTCAATAATCCACCAAAATAAGAGTTTTCAACATCATATGATTTGATTACTTTACTTGTTATATCCAGTCTTGCATACAATCCTGGAATTAACTGCGCTCTTGGATCTAAGCTTTCATCTTTTTCACAAGATTGGAAAGCAAAGGCAAGTAAAACCAAAAAAAATATTTTCTTTATCATCGTAGTTAGTATTAGTTAGATTAATGTAAAACTTTTGTGTTTGGAACTGCCCAAAAAACTTTTCTAGCTCGATCGTTTGCTGGAGCATTTGGGTTATTATTTACACAGTTTCCAGCATAAAAGGCGCAGTTGTAAAACA
>Ga0315903_10010546_pt1 | contig 10992 bp, 6 predicted proteins | sample LakEriMetagenome_7_FD_203524 | JGI IMG/M metagenome (GOLD analysis project Ga0315903, IMG submission 203524) | Freshwater fungal communities from buoy surface, Lake Erie, Ohio, United States - Buoy 2 MA119 | ecosystem: Environmental > Aquatic > Freshwater > Lake | place: USA: Lake Erie, Ohio... | reverse complement strand
GAGGTCTGTCTGGACCCGATCGTGAAGGTAGGCGGCCACCTGTCCGCGCACTCGCTCTTCTGATTCCAGCAGCAGGCGCCGCTGCGCCACGGTGGTCTGCAGTGCCGCCTGCGCCGCGTCCGACTCCCGCTGGATTCGCGCGAATGCCGTGCCGATCGCGAGACCCCTCACGCGAGGGGTACACGTGTACCCCCGGGCCGGTACACGTGTAGTAGGCCGGAGCGAACTTCCCGCATCCTTCCTACCGTCGCCCCATGTCCCCATCAGCGAGCCGTCCCACGTCCGTCGCCACCACCACTACGTCCCGGTCCAGGGTCCGCGGCAGCGCCATCAGGCGCTGGGCAGCGGCGGTCGTCTCGCTGGTGACGATGGTCGCTATCGGCGGCGTGCAGGCGCCGAGCGCATCAGCGGCTCCGGGTGACTTCACCAACTACAGCTCCGAAGTCAGGGGGGTGTACGTCACCGGGGGCACGATCTATGCGGCCACCGCCAGTGGCCTGGGCATCTCCACCGACGGGGGCACCACGTGGACCAACAAGACGACGTCGAACGGTCTCGGGAGCGACATCGTGAACGGGGTGTACGCGGTCGGTTCCGACGTCTATGCGGCCACGCAGAATGGGCTGTCCATCTCCACCGACGGCGGCACGACCTTCACCAACAAGACCATCGACGACAGTCTCGGGAGCAATATCGTCAATGGGGTGTACGTCATTTGGGAATCCGACACCGTCTACGCCGCCACATCCAATGGCCTGTCCATCTCCACGAATAACGGCGGGACATTCGCCTACAACTACACCGACGACTCCGGCCTCGGGAGCGACTATGTGCACGGGGTGTTCGTCGTTGACGACACCGTCTACGCCGCTACGGACGAAGGCCTCTCCATCTCCACCGACCTCACTGCCTCTCCTGCGTTCACCAACCGCGTCACGGGTTACCGCACCTCCGTCTATAGCGTGTATGTCAGTGGGAGCACGATCTATGCCGCTACGGACAACGGCGTGGCCATCTCCACGAACGGCGGCACCAGCTTCACCAACAGGAGCAATCTGAACAGCAGTCTCGGGACGGACTATGTGCGCGGAGTGTATGCCACCGACGACACTGTCTACGCCGCCACGACCGGAGGACTGTCCATCTCCACGAACGGCGGCACAAGCTTCAATAACAAGACGACGTCGGCCGGCCTCGGGAGCAACAGCATGAATGGCGTCTATGCCAGCGGGAGCACGATCTATGCGGCCACGAACGGCGGCTTGTCGATCTCCACGAACGGCGGCGCCAACTTCACCAACAAGACGCCCACCGGCTTCGGGGGCAACTACGTGAACGGCGTGTACGTCGACGGAAGCACGGTCTATGCCGCCACGACTAGCGGCCTGTCCATCTCCACCGACCTCACTGCCTCTCCTGCGTTCACCCACAAGACCACGTCGAACGGCCTCGGGAGCAACTACGTGAACGGCGTGTACGTCGACGGAAGCACGGTCTATGCCGCCACGACTAGCGGCCTGTCCATCTCCATCGACGGCGGCACCACCTTCACCAACAAGACCACCACCGACGGCCTCGGGAACAACAACGTGCGCGGGGTGTATGCGGTTGGTTCCACGGTGTACGCCGCTACGAGTGCTGGCCTGTCAATCTCCACCAATGGTGGCACAAGCTTCACCAACTACACCAGCGGTCTCGGAGGCAACATCGTGAAAGGGGTGTTCGTCGATGGGAGCACGATCTATGCCGCTACCAATGGTGGCCTATCCATCTCCACCAACGGCGGTAGCAGCTTCACCAACTACACCATGTCCAACGGCCTCGGGGACAACGACGTGTATGGCGTGTATGTCAGTGGGGGCACGATCTATGCCGCTACGGACGGTGGCGGCCTCTCCATCTCCACCGACCTCACTGCCTCTCCTGCGTTTACCAACAAGACCATGTCGGACGGCCTGGGCAGCAACTACATGTATGGCGTGTATGTCAGTGGGGGCACGATCTATGCCGCTACGGACGAAGGCCTCTCCATCTCCACCGACCTCACTGCCTCTCCTGCGTTCACCAACAAGACCACGTCCAACGGCCTCGGGAGCAACACCGTGCAAGGGGTGTACGCCAGCGGGGGGTGGATCTACGCGGCGACTGAGGAGGGCTTGTCTATCCGGGCTGGAGCCGCGGCCCCGACGATCTCCGGGGTGTCGCCGTCCTCGGGCTCTACTGCGGGGGGCACGCCGATCACAATCACGGGGACGAACTTCACCTCGGGTGGGTCGTTCGGTGTGAGCATCGGTGGCGTCGCTGCCACGGATGTAACGAGGGTGTCAGCGACCTCGATCACGGCGACGACTCCGGCGGGGACGGCCGGGACGCGTGACGTGGTGGTGACGAACGGCGACGGGCAGACCGCCACGAGCACGGGCGGCTTCACCTACGTCACGCCGTCACCCTCACCTTCGCCTTCACCGGTGCTCTCCCCGGGCGCCCCGACAGCGGTCACGGCGTTCCCCGGCAACGGATCTGCGACCGTGACCTGGGCCGCACCGGCCTTCACCGGGTCCTACCCGGTGTCGACCTACCAGGTCAGCGCCAGCCCCGGGGGGCGCTCCTGCATGACGTCCGCGCTCACCTGCGAGGTGAGCGGCCTGGTCAACGGGACGACGTACACCTTCACCGTCCGCGCACTGTCCGGTGCCGGCTGGGGGACACCGTCGTCACCGTCCAACGCCATCACTCCGCAGGCGGCTCCCAAGCCGTCGATCCTGATCAGCGGCAGCCGCACCGGCAGCACCATCCAGGTCGACGGCACCACCATCGACCTCACCGGCACCGTCACACCCTGGGTCAAACTCCCCGGCCAGACCAGCTTCACCGAAGGCAGCGCACGCCCCACCATCACCGACAACGCCTTCACCTGGTCACGCAAGGCCAACAAGAAGACCTACGTCTACGTCACCCACGGTGACGTGAAATCCAACACCGTGATGATCGACGCACGCACCAGCATCAGGTAGGGCCTGAAGGCGTGGCGAATGCCGTCACGGCCAACGCCGCGAGCCACGTCGGCAAGGATGGCGATTGCCAAAGCCAAGGCTGGTGAGGGCAGCCGTCCGACCCGCGCCCCGCACGCCCTGTTGGTGGTCCACGGGCGGCGCACACTCACCCTGAGTCTTCAGCAAATGGGAAGGTTGCGCTCTGGCCCGGATGCAAGGCCGGTCGCCACGACCGCATCACCGTCACCGGCACAGTCACCGGTATCCCCGCCGGAGCCGTCCTCACCCCCTACATCAAGTTCCAAGGACCCAACGGCTACCGGCCAGGAACCGCAAAGATCACCGTGGCACCCGACGGCACCTACACCTGGACCCGATCAGTGCCCACCGACCGCAGAGTCTCGGTCTACCTCACCTACCCCGGCACCCGCTCCACCATCGCCGCCTGGCGCCCGATCAGGCAAGAAAGGTGAATCACCAGCGCGAACGGTTGAGCTGAGGCTCACCCGGGATTCGCGGTGACGCCACGGAAACCGCGCAGGAGGACAAGAGCAGCAAGACCTAGGACCGCGACGAACGTCGCAGCAGCGACGGTCGAGAAGGGGACGACGACCGCCGTCAGCAGGATCGCCGAGCCGGCGATGAGCATGCTGCGCGCGGCCGCCATGCCGCCCGTGAGTCGGCCACGCACCTCATCCGGCACCTGCTGCTGCACCAGCGCGGCCAGGAGACCCTGGGCATACGCCGTCGTCGCGCTGCCCACAAAGAGCACGACAGCTGGGATCCAGACCGAGGTGTAGATGACAGATGTCGCGATGAGCGGGATACCCAGCAGGGCGAGCGCGACGAAGGTGCCGTAGCTCTCGAGCAGTTCACGCCGGACGACTCCGTGGGATCCCGTGAGGGAGAGGGTGAGTCGTCCCACGAGCACACCGAGCACACCGCTCACGAGCACGGGAGTCACCAGCGACTCCTCCCAGTCGCTCGCGAGGATGACATTGGCGAACTGCGTCGGCACAGCGACGCACAACACCAGGTCAGCGACGACAACCCGGCGGAGCACGGGATGACTCGCCAGAGTGGCGAGGACGCGATCGCTTTCCTCGCGCTCGTCTCTGCGACGCGGAATGGGGACCGGGCGAGTGATGATCGCAATCGGCCACGCCACGAGGCAGAGGACCACCCCGACGGCAACGAGTGTCACCCCCGGACTTGGGCTGAGGTTGGCAAGGAAGAGACCGAGTGCGGCTCCGATGCCGAGCCGCAGGATGCTGATGATCTCGGCGGCACCGCGAGCATCGCTGGGCACCATGGCTGCCTGTGTGGTCGCCAGCGCCGGGATGCATGCACCGGCAAAGATGCCATCGGCCAACGTCAGTACGACGAAGGCGCTGTCGGCCGTCACGTCATTGAGCAGCAGACCGGCCGTTACAAGGCTGACGACTCCCTGCAGCACCATGCCGACGATGAGAAGTCGCCGCGGATCGAATCGATCGGAGATGGGCCCGCTGACCAGGCCGCCGATCGCCAAGCCCACGGCGAAGAGGGCCGCCGCGATACCGATACCGAGTGCGCCTCCCGTGAGCTCGGTGGTGTAGCGGAGGCGACTCACATCGCGGCCGCCGTAGCCGATCGCCGCGACAAGCATGACGAGCATGAGCGCGAGGAACCGCGGGGAGTGTCGGACCTCGCCTAGGGCGGAGCGCCGCAAGGCGCTAGCGAACACGGGCTAGCGGACCTCGACGATCGGCAGGCGCAGGGCGCCGGGCGCATGCTCGGGGACGAAGGGATTCTTGGGAGCTACGGCCTCGACGGCGACATAGGAACGGCCTAGTTCGGGCCGCACATCCTGCTCTCCCCTATTGGGCCACATCGCCATAGCGCGCTCGGCCTGCGCCGTGATGGTGAGCGAGGGATTGACACCGAGGTTGGCCGTGATCGCGGAACCGTCGACCACATGCAGCCCGGGATGCCCGAAGGCTCGGTGATATGCGTCCACGACACCGGACTCCTCGTCCGCGCCGATCACGCAGCCGCCGACGAAGTGTGCGGTCATCACCGCGTCGAAGTTGTCGAAGGCATTGGATCCGGCCACGCCGTCGATCTGGTCGGCGATGCGGTGCACGACCTCGTCGGAGATGGGGATGTACGACGGGGCGGGATTGGACTCGTCCTTGTTGGTCGCCAGGCGCCAGCCGAGTCGGCCGCGCTTGCCCGCGAGGGTGAGGGAGTTGTCGACGGGCTGCATGACCAGAGAGATGACGGCGCGCTCGCTCCACTTGCGCACATTGACGAGGTACGCCGCATTGCTTCGCTGGCGCCAGACCTCCTTGGTCCACGTGCGCCAGCGAGGCTCTCCCGGCCGCGGCACCGTGATGACCGACTGGAGGAGGCCCATCGAGTTGGAGCCCTTGCCGTAGCGGCACGGCTCGACATGGGTGCCCACGTCGTCGGGGAAGAAGCTCGAGGTGATCGCGACTCCGCGGGTGTAGTCCGCATCCGGCGACTTGGCCACGGCGCCAAGGATCGACTCGGAGTTGGTGCGCGAGAGCCGCCCGAGCATGCGCGAGAGCCGGGGCAGCTTGCCCTCGTCCTTCATGCGGTGCAGGAGCTTCTGGGTGTTGTAGGTGCCCGCGGCCATCACGACCTGCTCCGCCGTGAAGGTCCGCGTGCGCCGCGAGAGGCTGCCCGTGCGCTTGGTGGTGACCGTGTAGCCACCACCCGGGCGTGGCTCAATGGAGGTCACCGTCGTGAGCGGATGGACCACGGCACCGGCAGCCTCGGCCAGGCCGAGGTAGTTCTTGGGCAGGGTGTTCTTGGCGTTATGCCGGCAGCCGGTCATGCACTCACCGCACTCGGTGCACCCGGTGCGCTCCGGGCCGACGCCGCCGAAGAAGGGATCGGCCTTGGTCACACCGGGACCATCCCCGAAGTAGACACCGACGGGCGTCATCTGGAAGGTATGGCCCACACCCATCTCGTCGGCGACGGCCTTCATGACCACGTCACTCGGCGTCATCGTCGGGTTAGTGACCACTCCGAGCATACGAGAAGCCTGGTCGTAGTAGGGGGCTAGCTCACTCGCCCAGTCGGTGATGTGCGCCCACTGCTTGTCCTCGAAGAAGCGCTTCGGCGGCACGTAGAGGGTGTTGGCGTAGACGAGGGATCCGCCACCCACTCCCGCGCCCGCGAGCACGACCACGTCCTTGAGCACGTGGATGCGCTGGATGCCGGTGCATCCCAGGGCCGGGGCCCACAGGAAGCGGCGCAGACGCCACGAGGTCTTGGGGAAGTCGGCATCGTTGAAGCGTCGCCCGGCCTCGAGCACGCCGACGCGGTAGCCCTTCTCCGTCAGACGGAGCGCGGCCACGGATCCACCGAAACCCGACCCCACGACGAGGACGTCGTAGTCGAAGCCAGCCATGTCCGCCTCCCACTTCCGGGTCAAGATCAGATCCGTGCCGAGCCTTGCCTCACAGGATGCTAGAGCCGCAGTCGTCCCATCGTGCCCACCGCCGTGGCCAGGAATTGGCCCCATCGTTGCGCGTCCAGGCCCAACTGGGGGCCGAAGCCGAGAAGTCGCTGTGTGGCGATGGCCTGGGGCTCGGTGTAGTTGAGCAGGCCACCCGCCCCGTGCCGGTGCCCGAGGCCGGAGTCTCCGACGCCGCCCATGGCGGCAGCGGTGGAACCCCACGAGGCGGCGTAGCCCTCGTTGACGTTGACCGAGCCCGTCCGCAGGCGCCGAGCCAGGCGTCGCCCGGCACGCAGGTCGCGCGTGAGGATGGAGGCATTGAGCCCGTAGACGGTGTCGTTGGCCCGGCGTACCGCCTCTTCGTCGTCGTGCACCGGGTAGACCGCTGCAACAGGACCGAAGGTCTCCTCGCGGCACAGCGTCATGGACTCCGTCACGTCAGCGAGCACCGTCGGCTCGAAGGCCAGCGGACCGACATCGGGCCGAGCCCTGCCGCCCGCGAGGACGGTGGCTCCCAGCGCAACGGCTTCATCGACGTGAGCCTTGACCCGCTCGAGGTGCACGGGCGAGATGAGGCAGCCGATGTCGCCCTCCCATCCGGGCCCGGAGGCGATCCGCATCGAGAGGACGCGCGGGATGAAGTGCGCAAGGAACGCGTCGTAGACGTCGACGTGGACGTAGATGCGCTCCATCGAGATGCACAGCTGCCCGGCGTTGGCGAAGCAGGCACGCACCGCTGTCTCGGCAGCCTTGGCCGGGTCGACGTCGGCACGCACGATCATGGCGTTCTTGCCGCCCAGCTCGAGGGTGCACTCCACAAGGCGCTTCGCGCACCTCTCGGCGACGATGCGGCCCGTGGCGGTGGAGCCGGTGAACATCACGTGGTCCGAGGCATCGATGACGAGGGGGCCCGCCACGGGGCCTTCGCCCGGCACGATGGCCATGAGTCCGTCGGGCAGGCCCGCAAGGAGGAACTGCTCCAGCACCCACGCGGCGACAAGGGTCGTCTGGGGATCAGGCTTCAGCAGCACACCATTGCCCGCAAGGAGCGCGGGCACCGCGTCGCTCGCGGCAAGGGTGAGCGGGTAGTTCCACGGCGCGATGATGCCGACGAGGCCGACAGGCTTGAGGACTTCCTCGACCCCCACCAGCACGGGCAGGGCTCCGCGCACGCGACGCGTGCGGAGGAGCTTGGCGGCGGTGCGTGTGTAGTACTGGGTCACGACGGCGACATCGAGGACCTCCTCGAGCGCATCAGCCCGCGACTTGCCTACCTCCCACTGCAGCAGGTCGAGTGCCTCATCGCGCTTGGCGATGACCAGATCATGGAAACGCCGCATGATGCGCACTCGATCGCGCACCGGACGCTCGGCCCATTCACGCTGCACGGAGCGCGCCCGCGCTGCCGCACTCTGCACGTCGTACTCGGTGGCGAGCGGCAGGCGGTAGAGCACGTCGCCGGTGAAGGGTGCGTTGACGTCGCGCGTCTCGGCATCGGGCGCGACAGCGAGACGGGATACGAGGGACGCGGCTGCGGGCGGCGCCGACAGGATGGCCATGCGGCCAGACTACGCGCGAATGAGGGGGTGGCGGTCGGCGTACGCCGCGATCTCTGCTGCCACGCGTGCCTCGTCCCAGCCCAGCAGGGGGGCGATCAGGGGGGCGACGGCTGTGGCCGCAGCACGACCGTGGTCGGGCGACTCCGGTGTGATCCGCAGCCGCCGCACGAGGACATCCTCAAGGTCCAGGGCGCCCTGGGAGGTCACCGCCACCACGGCCTCGGCCGCCAGATGCCGGCCCTCGGGCGGGAGCGGCGCGCGGAGACTCGGATCGATGTCGAGAACATCGAAGACCTCGCTCACGCGCGAGCCATGTCGTCGCAGGAGGCGCTCCACCGTCTCGACGGGCAGATCCCATCGCTCCGCAAGGCTCGCCCGATCGGCCCACAGGTCTGTGAATCCGACGGCACCGACGAGGGGAATGTCGGCGGTCGAAGACGCGGGGATGGAGTCCTCGTCGAGATCGGCCACGGCGGCGTCGACCGCATCCGCGGCCATGACGCGGTACGTCGTGTACTTGCCTCCGGCGATAGCGACCAGCCCCGGCACCGGATGGAAGACCATGTGCTCGCGCGAGACCTGCGTGGTCGCCTCGGCAGACTCCTCGGCGACCAGGGGACGGTAGCCGGCGTAGGTGCCGATGACATCTTCGCGTCGCAGCGGCCGCGCGAGCCAGCGATTGGCCTGGCCGAGGAGGTAGGCGATCTCCTCCTCCGTCGCCTCAGGATCAGCCAGGCTCTCATCGGTATTGCGCTCGGTGTCGGTCGTGCCGACGATCCAGTCGCCACCCCAGGGCAGCAGGAAGAGCACGCTCGCAGGGGTCCGGGCAATGATCGCCGTGGTCGACCGGATGGCCTCGCCACGCACGACCAGATGCACTCCCTTGCTCTGCTGCACGCGCTCGGGTGCCTCAGCATCGACGAGCCGCAGGATCTCATCGGTCCAGATGCCGACCGCGGCGATCACGACGTGGGCACGGATGTCGAGGTGGGTGCCGGTGAGCTCATCCTCCACGCGGACGCCCGTCACGCGATCACCGTCTCGGAGCAGGTCCGTGACCCGGGTGCGTGTCAGCACATGGGCACCGAGCCCGGCTGCCGTGCGCGCCACGGCCACGGTGTGCCGGGCATCGTCGATCTGAGCGTCATGGAAACGCACGGCACCGGCGATCTCCCCTGCGTCCAGATCCGGGGCGAGCTCCTTGGCCTCGTCGACGTTGAGGCTCTTGGGTCTCGGCATCGTGCCGCCGTAGCTGCCGATGCGGCTGAGGGCGTCATAAAGGCGCACGCCGGAGGCGACGTAGGGCCGCTCCCATTTCTTGCCGACAGGGAAGAGGAAGGGGATGGGGCGCACCAGGTGGGGTGCGAGTCGGTCGAGGAGAAGGCCACGCTCGGTAAGGGCCTCATGGACGAGGGAGAACTCCCGCTGCTCGAGGTATCGCAGACCGCCGTGGGCGAGGCGAGAGGATCGCGAGGAGGTGCCGGCAGCGAGATCGCTCTGCTCGACCAGGGCGACGGAGAGTCCCCGAGCGGCCGCGTCGAGCGCCGCTCCACAGCCCACAACCCCGCCGCCGATGACGATCACATCGACATCGTGGTCACGCAGGTAGTGAATCGAGCGGGCGCGCGAGGCGGTGCCAAGACGGTCGTCGGCGTCGCTCACGCCACCATTCTCCTCCCCCGTCCCGTGCGTGTCGCGACTCACCCCTGATCCTCGCCGAGTGCGCACTTGCGGACACGAATTCCTGCAAAACCCAGTCCGCTACTGCGCACTCGACGCGTCACTCGGGGTCGAGAATGACGTCGATGCGCTGGAATTCCTTGAGGTCGCTGTAGCCCGTCGTCGCCATCGCCTTGCGCAGGGCGCCGATGATGTTGGCCGAGCCGTCGGCGTGGGTGGATGGCCCCCGCAGGATCTGCTCCAGGGTGCCGACGACACCGAGCTCCTTGCGCTCTCCGCGGGGCAGGTGCGCATGCCAGGCCTCGGCGCCCCAGTGGACGCCACCACCGGGTGCATCGCTCGCCCGGGCCAGCAGGGAACCCACCATGGCCGCATCCGCACCGCAGGCAATCGCCTTGACGAGCGCCCCTGAGGATCCCACCGAGCCGTCGGCGATGACGTGGACATAGCGGCCACCGGACTCATCGAGGTAGTCACGTCGCGCCGCAGAGACGTCGGCGATCGCGCTCGCCATCGGCACGCGGATGCCCAGGACGTCGGATGTGGTGTGCGCCGCACCCCCACCGAAGCCAACAAGGACACCGGCCGCTCCGGTGCGCATCAGGTGCAGGGCTGCCTGATAGGTCGCGCAGCCACCGACGATGACGGGGACTTCCAGGTCGTAGATGAAGGTCTTGAGGTTGAGGGGTGCATGCCCCGTCGCCACGTGCTCGGCCGACACCGTCGTGCCGCGAATCACCAGGAGATCGATCCCCGCAGCCACCGCTACGGGAGCCAGGCGGCCCGCCCCCTGGGGCGAGACCCCCGCGACCACGGTCACGCCGGCATCGCGGATCTGCCGAAGGCGCTCGGAGACGAGCCCCTCATCCACATCCGCGGCGGCATAGATGCGCTGAAGCAGCGCCGTCGCCTCGTGGGCAGGCGCCTGTCGAATCTGCTCGAACTGCGGTGCCGGATCGGCGTAACGAGTCCACAGGCCCTCGAGGTTGAGGGCCGCCGGGACCCCGAGGCGACCGAGCTCGATAGCGCTCGCGGGCGAGACGACCGAGTCCATCGGAGCCGCCATCACGGGTGCATCGAAGCGATAGGCGTCGATCTGCCACGCGGTCGACACCTCGTCTGCGTCGCGGGTACGCCGACTCGGGGCGATGGCGACCTCGTCAAGGGAATAGGCCACCCGGCCGCGCTTGCCTCGGCCGATCTCGATGTCTGCCACGTCAGTCCTAACGCGAGTGGTAGTTGGGGGCCTCGACGGTCATCACGACGTCGTGCGGGTGACTCTCCTTGA
>Ga0315903_10010540_pt1 | contig 10996 bp, 27 predicted proteins | sample LakEriMetagenome_7_FD_203524 | JGI IMG/M metagenome (GOLD analysis project Ga0315903, IMG submission 203524) | Freshwater fungal communities from buoy surface, Lake Erie, Ohio, United States - Buoy 2 MA119 | ecosystem: Environmental > Aquatic > Freshwater > Lake | place: USA: Lake Erie, Ohio... | reverse complement strand
GTATCAACCTTCTGAGCCGCCTGATGGCTCGTTGTAGGGTCTTCTTTTCTAACCAACTTAAAGGCTGGTGAACCAAAGAATTTCTCTACTGCACCACCAAACCATGTTTTATCTAATGTCATCATTCACTCCTATTGGGTGAGGGGAAAACTGCTCGTCTGCAAGCTAGGAAAATCCTTTGCACAGCTCTCCCCTCTGGTTTATATTAACTCAAAAAGGCAAATCTTCGTCTGCAATACTTGCCTTCTTAGGGGCTTGTTTGGGCTGATAGTCTTCCTTGGGTGATACTGCTAAACCCATGAACTTGCCTGATTTACCCTCTTTAATCCATGCAGATAGCCAGTAATCCTGACCATTGACTGTGATATTTCCTTTGTAATCAGGGTGTTTCTCTGACTCTTTTTTATCGTTCTTGAACAAAACGCCTGAGTTATCTTTCTTTTCCATCACATTTCCTTTGCTTTCTTTAACGCACTTCTTACTTTACTGGGTAGGAGTGTCCACAATGCAATCTTTTGTTCTGCATCAAGGTTCTCTCCTTCCAACTTATCCCAAGCTGCCTTGGGGTCACCTTGCTCACAAGTGGCAATCAATTCAACTGCCATCTCTTGCAAGTACTGTAATTCCTCTTGAGGAATGTTATCCATTGCACCCTGAGTAGGTGTAATCACTACTGATCTGCCCTCTTCTGGTAGGTCTTCACCCGCATAGATGTACAGAGAGAGTCCATGTAGGGCTAAAGCCTTGGTCATGCACCTCATAATGGCTGTATTGACCGCAAAAGCATCTGGATTGGGAATGGCCTTGTTCCGATAGTCCATGACGGGTAATTGGCAAGTCATTGGCTTTTTAAACATGGTGACTGTAACGAACACCATTGCTGTGCCGTTAATGTCCATGAAGCACTTGCCATCAAACATCTCTACCCGATAAGTAGCGTCTGCATCAGCTTTAAGGGCTTCTGCCCATGCCCAAGCCCATGACAAGTAAGAAAGCCCATTCTTTTTCTCAAGATGACCATTAACATTTGTTGCCAACAGTTTTGCAATTAACTCTTTGCGTTCAACCAAAAGACCTGGTTGGTTTGGGTCTTGTGTGTAAGTACTCATATTAACTCCTTTGATTTTCATCTAACTCTTGTTGAATAATCTCTTTTTGTTGTTCAGGATATAAATCCTTGAACTCGATGAAGTCTGCTTCTTGGCAGCAAACTATTTTATCTCCCTTGATTGTCAAACAATAAGGGCAGTAGTGGATGTCTGAGAAATGTTCAGAATACTGTACAAATACTGATTTCATGTGAGACTCTCGTAACACATTTCCCACAGAACATCGCCCGCCAGATCGGTGAGCTTGTTTAACTCATCTTCTGTCAATGGTGTTCCATCTTCGTAGCATCCACTTGAGAAGTAAGCGTTACAGAAATCTGGATAATCTCTGCTATCTACTCCATCTATCTCTAGGTCAACGACCTTTTTTCCATTAAGAATCGGCATATTTACTCCTGTTAAGCGTGGGTTACTGTTTGCCCACACCGATAATGTGCCACACCTTTTTAGGCTTTTACATAGGGGTTTTCCCTACTTACGCAAAGTTTTTTCTATGCTAATCTAAAAAGACTTGTCCTATTAATATATAGCCCTTCCTACTCCTTCCTTCCTCTTATGCACTCTGAAATACTTGAAAAAAGATGCGCTGAAGCCTTGCTTGGGTACTCTCAAACAATGGCAGATGCTTATACAACCGAACCAGAGGACTTTGATGCGGCTGTAACAGCTTTGCTTGCCAGAACGCTAGAACTCCATCTAAACCGAACAATCAACCTAGAGAACCTTTACAAATGACCCAAGAATCAGTCATCAGAGCATTACAGAATGGCCCACTTACATCCTACCAACTTGAGGATTTAACTGGCATACCAAGACTATCTATTGCAGCTTGTTGTACAAAGATGAGCTACAAGAAGAAATTAACAATTGGGAAGGTTAAGATGGGTCGGTCATGGGTTTCTCAGTACACCCTAGCATCACACATGATTGAGGCTGAAAAGGTTGAAGAGCCTCGTGATCTGCTAAACCCGTTTGACATCAGGAACGCACAAGGTATCTTTACTAAGGCTGAATATGCGGTTATGAACGCCCAAGCTGTCAGATTGCTTGGCAGACAATCAACAAATGAAATCACAAATAATCAATTTATTTGAGTTTACAAAGTAGAATTAGTTTGATATTATGGAATCCAGCTAGGTCGGGAGTTGCTACCCAACCGAAAAGAGTTATCCCTTCTCCTGCTGGCAATTCCTTTAAGGGTGTTTTAAAAAGCGGCACACATTATGGCTAATCCATGGTTTCGGCTCTATTCAGAGTTCGCACACGACCCCAAAGTTCAAATGCTTTCAGAGGCAATGCAAAGACGTTATGTCATGCTTATGTGCCTCCGATGTAGCGAAATTCTTGAAACGTTACATGAAACAGAAATAGCGTTTCAACTTAGGTTATCCACAGAAGAACTGGAACAAACTAAGCAGTTGTTTATCAGTAAGAATTTCATTGACAAACATTGGAATTTACTTAATTGGGATAAACGTCAATTTGTCTCAGACTCAAGCACCATGCGGGTTGCCAAGCATCGTAGTAAAAAGAAACAGGTAAGTAACGCTGATGAAACGTTACAGAAACGCCCAAGTAACGCTATAGATACAGATACAGATACAGAACAGATACAGAAAAGAACAACTAGCGTTGCACCGCCTGAAGGCGTTTCTGATTCTGTTTGGCAGGAATTCAAATCTTTGAGGAAAGCTAAGAAAGCCCCGATAACCCAAAGAGCCATTGATGCCATAACCAATGAAGCAAACAAAGCTGGTTGGACTTTAGAGAAAGCCTTAGAGGAATGTGTTGTTCGTGGTTGGCAAGCATTTAAGGCAGATTGGGTTGCGAAAAAAGGAAATCCTGCTGACAACATAAGGCTCACAGTTCCACCATCAAATGAGCCTGACCCTGCACTTGAGAAAATTAAGGCTGATGAAAAAACAACTCGCCCACCAACACCCGAAGAGAGAGCAATTCTTAATGCTTACAGGAGAAAAGCATGAAATTTCTTAAACGAATTGTTATTGATGACAACGGATGCTGGTTGTATCAAGGATTTTTAAAGCCAAATTCGTCTGGCTTAAAGTATGGATGGGTTAGTTTTAGAAATAAATCTATGAACGCACATCGTGCATCTTGGATTATCCACAATGGTGAAATACCAAAAAATTTACTTGTATGCCATAAATGTGATGTTCCTCATTGCATAAATCCAGAACATTTATTTCTTGGTACGGCTTACGAGAATACGCACGACATGATTAAAAAAGGCCGTAATGCGCCATCAGCATTTATAGGTAGATTTGGAGAAAAACATCCTAAAGCAAAATTAACTATTAAAGAAGTTATTGAAATTAAGGAAATGATTAGTAAAAATATGAATCAAACAAAAATTGCAAGTTTATACAATGTCACACCAATGAATATAAGTTTAATAAAAACTGGTAAAAATTGGGGATTTGTTAAAGAAAATGATTCTGTATGAACTACTTTGAAGCCATGAGACTGCTAGACCGAGTAAAAGAGGGTGTTCCGATTCCATTACGCCTCATTACTGAAGCGTTAATCCTAACTGGAGACTTAGATGAGTAGGGTATGTACCTATGGCATACAGTAGAAAAAACATCTCTAATGATGGAGACAGAGTTGTTTTAGAGAAAGCCGAAGCTAGGGAGATATACCGAACTTGGCAATCAAACAGAGATAACGATTTTGTTCGTGCCAGGCTTGAGCGTTGCGAAAAGGTCTATGGATCAGGAGCAAGAGATCGGGTCAGGTTTTATATGCGTCAAATGAAAGAAGGACAAATTGAATGAGTTGGCTTTATTCGCAGGTGCTGGTATGACCAAGCAATACAAATCTTCAGAGTACATGAGAGAAAAAGCTAAAGCATGGCGTTTAGCTAATCCTGATCGTGTGGCTGCCTACCGCAAAAAGAACAGAAGCAAAAACCATAAACAAGAGATTGTTAGGAAATATGGTGTCGCTTTTGATTGGTTTGATAAGCAATTTGATGCACAAAATCAATCTTGTGCAACTTGTAAAAAACCATTGGAGTGGACTGATAAACAAAACACTCCTCATGTTGACCATTGCCATGCAACAGGAAATGTAAGAGGAATTCTTTGCAACAGGTGTAATACAGTTTTAGGTCTTTGCATTGACAACAAAGAGTTATTCAAAAATTTAATAGGATATTTGGAATGTCATGGTTAATCAGCAAAGCCTTAATGAACTCGCTCTCTTTGCAGGAGCAGGTGGAGGAATACTTGGGGGACACCTCCTTGGTTGGAGAACAGTCTGTGCAGTCGAGTGGGAGCAGTACCCCGCAAGCGTACTGTGCGCCAGACAAAATGACGGGCTTCTCCCGCCTTTCCCGATTTGGGATGACGTACAAACCTTTAAAGGAGAACCTTGGAGAGGAATTGTTGACGTTATATCTGGCGGGTTTCCATGCCAAGACATCTCAGCCGCAGGAAAAGGAGTTGGCATCGAAGGAGAGCGAAGCGCAATGTGGGGAGAAATGGCGAGGATCATTCACGAAGTACGACCCAGATACGTCTTTGTGGAAAACTCACCAATGCTCACTTCTCGGGGACTTGGAGTCGTTCTCGGAGACTTGGCCTCAATGGGGTTTAATGCGAAATGGGGAGTGTTGGGAGCAAACGACATTGGAGCGAACCATCAGAGGGACAGGATTTGGATTCGTGCCAAATGGCGTGGACAACTTCCACACGCCCAACACGACAGGATTAGATGGTGGGAGCAACAGTCGCAGGGCTTTGAAAAAGAGATTGCAGAATTGGCCAACACCGAATGCATGGGATGGCAAGAGAGGCCCTCGGAGCGAAGAGAACTTGCTGAACAAGAAGCACCAAATCAATCTGATTACTGCGGTGAAGCAAGCGGAGAGAGAGAAACTTCTTCCGACTCCGAATGCTCGGGATTGGAAAGACGGGAAGACTTCGGGAAACAGGAAGTCACCTGGACTCGGAGTGGTGGCTCACCAATTGGACACGCAAACTGGTGGGCAACTGAACCCAACGTGGGTCGAGTGGCTCATGGGGTGGCCGCTAGGATGGAGCGAATTAAAGCCATTGGAAACGGGCAAGTCCCCTTATGTGCAGCTACCGCATGGAGAATCCTAAAATGACAATGATGATTACTTTCAAAGTGGATGCTAACCCTGTTGGTAAACAAAGGGCTAGATACGTCAAGAGGGGAAACTTTGTCCAAACTTACACCCCTGAGAAGACAAGAACCTATGAAACCTTAATCAAGGATTCTGCAATCGAGGCAATGGGTGCGTCTGAACCGCTAGAAACCCCTGTTAGCCTTTATCTCTACATTCGAGTGCCAATCCCCAAGTCATGCACCAAAAAGAGATTAGAAGCCATTGCCAATGGGGCAGAGAAGCCAACAAAGAAGCCTGACGCAAGTAACATCCTAAAAAGCGTAGAAGATGGCATGAACGGGGTTGTCTACCATGACGATTCCCAGATCATAAATTTGCACGTTACTAAGGTTTATTCAAGTCTGCCAGGTGTTGATATTTGCGTAAAAGAATGCCTAGATTAGGGTAAATCCCTATGGTATTACGCAAGCAAATAGGTAAGATTTAATTTTTAACAGGAGTTACATCATGGAAAATACATGGGAATTTGACACAACAACAGGTGCGGGTAGCGAAGTGGTTACTGTCGTTTATGAGTATGAAAACGATGGTGAGACAACCTATAACGAGTCCATCAAAGAGGTTTGGTTTGAGGGTAGAAACGTCATAGGGCTATTTTCTGACGAGCAGTTCAAAGAACTAGACATTGAGGCAGCCATGCGGTTTCAGAATCACAAACTGAACTACAAGCTGGAGGATGTATGACTAGAGAAGATGTTATTCGCATAGCCCTAGAAGTTGGCTTCTATGATGGAGAAATTGATAAATGTCAGTTAATGCTTGAACGCTTTGCCTATCTAGTTGCTCAACAAGAACGTGAGGCGTGTGCAAGGGTGTGTGAAACTTTTGACCAACGAGAAGCATTTAATGATGAAGATATGGCCGTTGCTGATGCTTGCGCTACCGCCATCCGAGCAAGGGGATAAGCATGACTGAATGGACTAAAGAGGAAGACGAAGCATTTAATTCCGTTGAAAAGCAAAGTAACCTTGGTAAGCAGATTTTGCGAGACTTAGGCCAACCCTACCATTTTGGTGTTTTCGTGTCTCTATCCCAAAGAAACCAAGTTTTAGAGGAAGTGGCAAAGGAATTCGACAAAATGCCATTTGGTGATACTGCTTCAAGTTTTGCTACTTTTGTGCGGAATATGAAGGTTTGCCCACCTTGTCATGGGAACTGCAACCAAGGCAGAACGTGTCCCGCTAGAAAATGAGAAAAAGAACTAAACGTAAGGTCTGGGCATTGATTGACCCAATTACGCATAGCATCGTAGGTGCTTCTATCACTCACAGAGACAAACTAGACAAACTCAGAATGATGGAATATTCAGCCCTAGAAGCAATGACCAAGGGACAAGGGACAATCCACGATTGGAGAACCCTTGTTGACGTTCTAAACCTATCCGAAACAATGGCTAGGCACAATATCGGAAAAGATGAGGTAATGCCTGTTTGCCAAAAAGCACAAGACGCATTGCACCAGGCATCAGAACGCTATCAAAACACAAGAAAAATGGGTCTATCGGGTGAGGGAATTCAAGCGGTGAGAGACCTAATCGAATATGCAGACCTTCAACAATCAAGCATTTCAAGGTCAGATTTTGAAAAGTACATCCAAAAGACTAAAGACTACATCAGATCAAACGGCAACCTAGTGGTTGAAATAACATGAACGAACCAACCAAAGCCATACAATACTTAATCGATACCGCACCGCTTTACTCAAAGGCTAAAGCGACTCGAATGTACTTAGAGGAATTCAGGAAAAGCCGCAAAGCCCAACTTATGAGCCAGGCAGGGACTGAGGTTCTTGGGAAGCAGGAAACCTTTGCTTATGCTCACCATGAGTACATTCAGATTTTGGAGGGTATCAGAGAGGCCGTAGAAACCGAAGAAAAGTATCGATGGCTAATGACGGCAGCGCAAGCAAGAATCGAGTGCTGGAGAACTGAGCAATATAGCGCCCGTATTGAGCAAAAAGCTACCCAATGAACAATAAACTGAACGCTAAAGAGAGACTGCACCTTGCAAGGGTTAAAAGTCTCCCGTGTTCAGTATGCGAAGCATCACCACCAAGCGAAGCCCACCATTACAAACAAGGGCTTCAATACACTTGCATTGCTTTATGTGTAGATTGCCACAGAAACCCTCTAATGGGATGGCATGGGCAAAAACGTGCATGGGCTATAAACAAGATGGATGAAATCGACGCATTAAATGAGACCATTCGCAGATTGTGCGAAGAAATGCCCACCAAAGGCACTAAAAGCCCCTTTTAAGCCGTTTTTTGGCATAGGTGCATAGTTGGGTAGCACCAAAGAAAAAACCCGCTTATTAGGCGGGTTCTAGGTTTATCGTTTGCCTGAGAGTATTCTAAGGATTAGGGCAGCTATAGCGTAAATCAACTTGCTTGCAAAACTGGTTCATATTTCCAGTTTTCCCCGTTATGTTCATCTAAAAAAACCCACTCTATCAATTCTTCACTTTCATAATCAGGGTTTTCGTTGATTATCTTGTTTTGAGCTTCCTCTAAGGTTTCAGCTTCGATAAAGTATTCATAAGATACGTTTTTGAATATTTGAAAAGTTTTCATTTTGATAAACCTTTGAAAAAATCTTGTGAAAATACAATGTCGCCCTTGAATTCAGAGGGTATCAAATAGCTATCGTGTCCCTCTGAGAGCATGTATTCTTCAACGTCAACGGGGTCAATAATGGCCTTTTCTTCAATACTGTTAACAATGACCATTGGTTGACTATCAGAACCAATTAAAAATTGCCCGTGTGTCATATTGCCAAACCATATTTCAACGTGTTTCATGCTTCCACCTCTACTTCATGGCACTTTTCGCAGCCGCTGCAATCTGTCAAATCATTTTGAGTACTTACAAAATCATCCATTTCTTGATAAGTATCAAAATCATATTCTTCGCCACAATCACCGCATGACCATGACCATTGAATGTCAAACCCAATAGAACAATAAACGCAACCCACCCAATTTTCATTCCAAATCCATACATTGCCTGAATTTTCATTTAGTCCAGCATGGGTGTGTTGATCGATTGACAAGCCATTTTTGCGAACTGCCGCAATGCAATCTGTCAGACGTTCAAGGTCTGCGCCATGAAATTGTGCAAAGATATTTTCCATAATTGACACCTATTTAAAAACCCTGCGAATTGCAGGCCACAAACCCCTGAAACAAGGGTTTGCAGTCTGAAATTAAGCGGCTTTTTGTTGCACTTGCATAAAATCAGGGTTTAACCCTTGATAAGTGCCTGGATCATTTCGCATGGGCATAACCACCACCACCGCATCATTTTGATTGTTATGGATAGCCCCTGAATAGTCGCCCCTTTGAGACAATGGGAAAATCTTTCCTTTTTTAGCCCCGTAATACATGGCTAATGCTTCATTACCTTTGACAAGCAATTCAGGGTCAAAGTAACTGATTTTCAATTCTGAAAACGCATCCCTTGCAGGAACAACACGGGAAATATCGGGATAACGTGCGTCATACGCTTGAAAACGGGCATTGCCTAAAAGGTAATAATCTTTGGCCCCGCCTTCGATGGTCTCCAGATCGATGAATTCTGCCTTTTTATCAATGGCCTTGATAGTGTCAGAGGGAATGATTATTTGAAACCCGTATGCTTCAGGGGCTTCGTGTACCTCAATAGGACATTCCCCTGCAAATAGAATGTGTCCGTCTGTCCCGTACACCATTGCAAAATTTGGGTGATTGATTGAAACGCAAATGCCCTGCAAATAATAGCGAAGGTCTTTTTTTGCTGCGCAGATCAAAGCGGCACGAAGAACTGAAGTTTTGAGAGTAATTTTCATATTTAAGCCTTTTAAAAGTTGAAACCCTAGTCAAACACTAGGCCATTAGCCCCTAGATCAAGGGCTAACAGTCTAAGGTTTAATTTGCTATCAGTTTACCCGTACGGCCCTTAGTAAACGGGTGATTAAAAATGTCGCTAGGGGTGAAAGTAGAAGGGAATAAGATCACTTCGTGAAACGGGTAAAAAGAGGGTTTGTCGTTTTCAGGGGCAAAAATCCAGCCGCCCGTGCCATGCTCAAAACGATAATCCCTTGCAGCTTGCAAAGTGGTGAAAGTGAAATAGTTTGTCATTGTTTACGCCTATAAGTTGAAAATTGAATTCTAGGGGCACAAAACCCCTAGGCAATAGGGACAAACCCTTAGTGAACCTTTTTGGCCCATTGCAAACCAGCTTCTGTAGCATGGTAAGTGTTTGCGTCAACGTCATGAGACAAAAACCCGTGACGTTCTAATGTGCTCATAATTTGCTGGAATTGATTGAATGTTGCCCCGTGTGACATAAGGGCACTATAAATAATGCCACTAGGTGCACCGATAGAATCAATATTTGCTGCTTCAATTATTCCCTTACCGATTGATTGAAGGGCTAAAATTTGCTGTTTTGTCATTGTGAACGCCTATAAAAAGTTGAAAAAACCCCAGTGAGACACTAGGCCATAAACCCCTATTACTAAGGGTTTACAGTCTAATTACTGTATAGCATCAGTTTGCGACACGTGAAATACAGTTGAACGCCTACAAAGCATGAAGCTGTTTTCACTGTTTTTGTCCTTTGCTGGAATCCATGTAACTACTTTCACGCCCTTTTCACCTTTTCTTACTTGTCTATTAAGGGCTAGCCAGGCATTGTAAGTGAACACGTTTTCCCTAGGGATAATGTCATTAGCTGCTATTCCCTTATCGGCAAACCCTTGCAAAATTGCCTGATAATTTGCGAGTGAGTCCCCGTTTTTAGCCCTATTGAGTGATTCAAGTGATTGTGTGATTTTGTCCATGATTTTGTACGCCTATTAAAAAAGTGAACTATTTAACTAAAATATCGAAGTAATGCAAAGCCCCTAGGCAAAGCATTAGACCTATTACGATTGCAGCAAGGTAATCTAAAAAAGTGTTTTTCATTTTTAGCCCCTTATGCAAGGTTATGGATTGACCATAAAGTAACCCAGCAATTTTCAGATATAGAAAACCCTTCTAGCTCTAAGTGATCGTAATGGAATAACCTAGAAAACCTAAAAGAACTGTAATCCTGGTGAATTGTAGGGATAGATTGAAGCTGCTCTAGAGCTTGTTTTGCGCTTTGTGGATACATGATGTGACGCCTATAAATTGCACTTTCCGATTGAAAGTATAGTAATTATCGGGTTAAAAAAAGAAAAAACTATTAGGACAAACCCTAATAAAGTACAATTTATTTAAATTATTTTATGGGTAGATCATGGGTAGACCTTCAAGCCCTAATACAAAGTATTTCCAGCGAACACTATCAAGCCCCCAAAAACAGATCATGTTAGCAGCGGGTGAGGGTAATTTGTCCAGGGGTTTTGAAAACCTATTGTCCATCTATCAACACGTTCACAATCTAGGGTATAGGCCAACAATGGAATTGAGTTCTTTAAATATAGGTCACGCAACAACCAATAGCCCTAAACCAAGTAAACCAGTAAGGGATGACATAAGGGAATCAATAGGGAACGAATAGACAAACACAATGACAAACAAAAACAAGGTAACCCTAAAAAGGTGCATCGCCTACTCTCACCTTCTAAACGCAAATAAGAATCATTCGCATTTAGACATAAGGGTAAACCCTATGAGTAGTAACCCTATGAGGGTAAACGTGTAATGGTAAACGAGTAGGTAGAAACCCTATGCTGTATGGAAACACA
>Ga0315903_10010538_pt1 | contig 10998 bp, 6 predicted proteins | sample LakEriMetagenome_7_FD_203524 | JGI IMG/M metagenome (GOLD analysis project Ga0315903, IMG submission 203524) | Freshwater fungal communities from buoy surface, Lake Erie, Ohio, United States - Buoy 2 MA119 | ecosystem: Environmental > Aquatic > Freshwater > Lake | place: USA: Lake Erie, Ohio... | reverse complement strand
GGCCCAGAATCGATGCCGTAATCCGTTCCGCTACGGCTTCTCGATCTCGGCGACCACCTTCGCGTAGGCCGCCGCACGATCCTCCGGCTTCATGCCCCGCAGTTCGAGAAGCATGGGCCGCAGGCCGATCGCCCAGGAGGCGTCCTTCGCGATCTTCGCGTCGGCCTTCGCCCGTACGGTGTCTGCGTCCGTGCCACCGGCCGCCGCGGCTGCTGCGATCACGCTTCGCAGATACTCCGCCGCCTGCACGTCGGGATTCGGCGCTGTCGCCGCGTCGAAGCGGCCGAGTGCCCAGGCGATCCCCTCGACCATGTGCTTCTGGAACATCGGCTCCTTCCAGGTCGCGTCGTTGTGGCCGAAGTTCGTGGAGAACACGCGGCCCTTCCCGTAATCGCGAACCCATGACACCGGCACGTGCCACGGCTCCTTCGGATTGCTCGCCTGCATGTCGAGGCTCACGAGCACGCGGAGGTTCTCCGGCTTGTACCGCATGTCGTACTGGTAGATCTCGTCCTGCCAGCGGAACCGCTCCGGAAACATCGCCGCCACGCGGTGACCGGGCTCATGCACCACGAACGCATGCTCGCCACCGGAGCCCCACGGGTGGCCGGCGAAGTGCCCGCCGATCATCTCGCAGTAGGCGTCGGAACTCTTGAACGTGTCGGTGGCAGCATGGAACCCGATGAACGCCTTGCCCGTCTTGATCCACTCGAGAAAGGCCGTGAGGTCGGGCACCGGCAGTTCGCCCGTCGTGCTCAAGAAGATCACGCCATCGAAGTTGCGGAGCGACTCCACGGAAAAGAGCTTCGCAAACTCCTTCGACAGCCCCGCCTGCCAGGCTTCGTCGTCGCGGCGAAACTGCTCCTGCTCGGCCTGGAACGCCACCTCCTGCTTCTTCCAGTCGTCGTCCGACACATCCTTGCCGCGCTTTGGGGCCTTGGGCTGCGGTGCCCGGCCCGGCGGCAGCCGCAGGAAGTCGCAGTGAAAGAGGCCTGTCGAGCGGCCGAGTTCTTCGAGGATCGGCTCCGCCGTGCCGATCGACGCATGCCGGAAGCCGGTGGTGACGCTCACCACCAGCAGCCGCGCCGGCTTTGCATCCCCGGCGCGAGCCGCCACGTCGCCACGAGCCGTAACGTCGCCGAGCACCGCCACGACCGCCATCCAGGTCGCCGCCAGAATCCAACGCGATCCACGCATCACTTGTCTCCGATGCACCACAGGGAATCGTGCGTCCGCAGGAAGATTCTCCCGTCCACGCAGACGGGCGTCGCTACGGTCATCTCCTCGACACTGCCGCCACCGACGATCTCGGGAACTCCGCCCTGGCCCGCCGGCCAGCCCAACACGCTCGCCGCGCCGTCCTCGCGGACGACGACCACGCGACCATCCACGAACACCGGCGACGCGCTGTAGGCGCTGCGATTCTTGGGAAGTTCCTTCCGCCAGATCGTCTTGCCAGTGGGGGCATCGAGTCCCTCGACGACTCCCTTGTCGCCGCAGACGACGATTCGTCCGTCCTTGACCGCGGGCGTCGGCACGTCGGAACCGACGTCCTTGCGAGCCCAGGCCACGTGACTGTTCGAGACGTCGCCCGATCCGCCGCGGCGGATCGCCGTGATCGTGCCGCCGCGGGCATAGGGCGCAATCACAAGGTCACCGGCAAGCACCGGCGAGGCGATCGAGCGGAAGAAGCCGTTGGCCTCGGGATTGAGCCCGCCGACCCGCCAGAGTTCCCTGCCGTTCGCCGCGTCGTGGGCTGTGACGTGATCGGCGCCAAGCACAAACAGCACCTCGGCAGGCTCACCCTTGGCGGGGTCGCCGGCGGTGACGAGCGGCGTCGAATAGCTCTGGGCCGCCTCCTCGGGGGCAGGCACGTCGCGGTCGTACTTCCAGAGTAGGTCGCCCGTCACACGATCGAAGGCGGCGAGATAGGAGGGCCCCGTCTGCATCACGGCGATGACGACGGCGTTGCTCGTGAGCACGGGGGAGGTGCCGAGATCCCACCAGAGCGTGTCTTCGCCGAAACGCTGCTGGAGGTTCGTCCGCCACCGCTCCGCGCCCGTCGTCAGGTCGAGACAGGCGAGTTCACCGCTCTTGAAATAAACCCACACGAGTTCGCCGTCGGTGACGGGCGACGAGTTCGCACCGGTCGCCTTCTTGTGCTTGCCGGCGCGGGCCTCGCCGAGCGTCTTTCTCCAGAACTCCTTGCCGCCACGATCGAGGCAGATCACGGCGTCCTTGTCGTCGATCGTGCAGGTGACGACAAGCCGCTCGCCCCAGACCGCCGGTGTGCTGGCACCGAGCCCCGGCAGCGTCACCCGCCAGAGCACGTGCTTCGCCGGGCCCCACTCGGATACATAGCCGCCGCCCGCTGCCGCGCCGTCGAGCGCGGGCCCGCGCCAGTTGGGCCAGTTGTCGGCGACGGCCGTGACCGTCGTCGCCATCATCAGTCCCACGACCAAAGCCCATCCGCTCGATCGCTGCATCGACATGGCTCCTCGTCGTCTCCTGGTCCGCTTCACACCTGATGCGCGGACCATCCCCATCGCTCACGCGATTGGGCTTGCTGATCCGGAGCGCGTATCCGCGTCAGCGGTACGGCTGAGGCTCATGCATCACAGTCTACCCGGATGCCGCCGCGGGTTTTCGCTTCGACGGCAGGCCGTTGGGTCCGAACGGTTCCACCGGATCGGGATTCGGCGTGGGCATGGCGGCCTCGACCTCCTGCCGCCAGGCCTCGAGTCGAGACCGCAGCTCGGCGGCGCGCTGCGGCCGTTCGGCCGCGAGATCCCGCTGCTCCCCCCCGTCGGCGGCAAGGTCGAAGAGTTCCACCCGCCCGTCCTCGAAATACTCGATGAGCTTCTCACGACGGCCGACCGGCGAGTCGCCGGCGAGCAGCGCCGCGGCGGGCCGCCCCCCCTGATTGGAATAGTGCGGGTAGTGCCAGACGAGGTCGCGGACGGGAATCGCTCCGGCTCCCGAAAGGAGCGGCCGCAGGCTCGTGCCGTCGAGCATCTCGCCGGCCGGGGGCGGGCAGTCTCCGAGATCGATGAGCGTCGCAGCGAGGTCGAGCGTGGTCACCGGCACGTCGCACCGGGAACCCGGCTTCACGGTGCCGGGCCAGCGGACGAGAAGCGGCACGCGGAGCCCCCCCTCATAGAGATAGCCCTTGCCGGCGCGGAGCGGCAGGTTCGAGGTCGGCGCACCCTCGGCCGTCGAGAGGCCGCCGTTGTCACTGGTGAACATGACGAGCGTGTCGTCGATGAGATCCTGCTCCTCGAGAGCTGCGAGCACGGTCGAAATCGCCTCGTCCATTTCCTGGATCATGGCCGCATAGACTGGATGATCCTGCACCGCGCGGGCCGTGCGGTCGCCCTCGGGAACCTCCCGGGGATCGGAAGAGCGCTGCGTCTCGGCGCGGCGCCGCTCCTCGGTGACGAGATTGGCAGTGGACCGCAGCGGAACGTGCACGGAGTGCAGGGGCAGATAGCAGAAAAAGGGGCGGCCACGATTGGCGGCGATGAACGCCGTCGCCTGTCGGGCAATCGCGCGGGCGTGGTGCGGATCGTCGTCGGGACCCTGCGCCGGGTTGACGTCGATCGAGCCGGTGACATCGAACCCGTGCGCTGGCACATCCGCCGGCGGCCCGAGATGCCACTTGCCAAACACCCCGGTGGCGTAGCCCACCGCCTGGAGCCGCTCCGCGACCGTGATCTCGACGGCGGGCAGTGCCCGGAGGTAGTTGGGCTGGAGCAACGATCCCCGCCGCTCGCCACCGATGTAGTTCGTGATCCGGAGGCGGGCTGGGAACTTTCCCGTCATCAGCGCCGCCCGGGTGGGCGAGCAGACCGGCGCGGCGGCGTAGGCCTGCGTGAACGTCATCCCGGCGGCGGCGAGGGCGTCGATCGCGGGCGTGCGGTAGAAGGTGCTCCCCATGCAACCGAGATCGCGGGCGCCGAGATCGTCGGCCAGAAACACGAGCAGGTTCGGCTTTCGTGGCACGGCCGACGTCGATACCGGCTCGGGCTTCGGCACGCCCGGATCCCACCGGCGGTCGAGGTCAGCCCGCAGTCGAGCCACGATGTCGGGGTGCTCGCCGGCGAGATTCGTTCGCTCGTCGGGATCGGCGATGATGTCGAAGAGTTCCGGCTCACCCCGTTCGTAGTTTGCCCGCGAGGCATCATCGATGTGCCGCCCCTGCCACGCCGGAAACTGCTTTCCGGGAGCCGGCGGCGCCGGCACGATCAGTTTCCAGCGATCCTGCACCGTCCACCGCCAGAGCAGGCTCGCCGCCGGATCATCGAGATCGACGATCGTGTGCGTGTAACACTCGCCAAACACCTGGCTGCGGGCCGCGGCCGCCTCGTCGTCGAGCAGGTTCACGCCTGGCAGTCCGGCCGGCGGTTCGACCCCGCATGCCGCGAGTACCGTCGGGGCGATGTCGATGGCGCTGGCGAGGGCCTGGCTTTTTTGCGGAGCAATCGTGCCCGGCCGGCGAAACATGATCGGCGTCCGTAGGCCGCCGTCATACGGGGAGAGCTTCGACCGTGGCGCGAACCGCTTCGATTCACGATCCTGAATCCAGCCATTGTCGGTGACATAGACGACGAGCGTGTCACGGGAGAGCCCCTCGCGGTCGAGGTGGTCGAGCAGATCGCCGACGGTGCGATCGAACCGCTCCACGTTGCCCCAGTATCGCGCGACATGAAAGCTGTCGGTCTTCGACGAGTAGTGATCGACGAGGTCCTGGGGCGGATCGTGAGGATCGTGGGGCAGCATCGGCGCATACCAGACGAAGAACGGCGTGCCGGCGTCTCGGCACCGGCCCACGAAATCGAAGATCGGCTGCATGGTGCCGCGGCCGATGGCGAGCCCCTCGTCGCCGTGCCGCTCACCCTTCGTCATCCCCTCGTCGAAGCCGCCGCGGGAAAAGTCTCCCTGCCACCACTTACCCGTCTGGAGGCTCTTGTAGCCGGCGGCGGCGAGCAGCCGCGGCAGGGTGGGCCACTCGTCGAGGTGACGGTTCATCCGCTCGCGACCGGCGATGAACGCCTTGACGCCCTGCGGGCTCTGCCGGGGGCTGCCAGGCGTGTCGGGCGGGTCGTTGCCGACGATCCGGTGCTCATGTGGATAACGGCCGGTGATGATCGACGCCAGGCTCGGGCAGCAGACGCTGCTTGTCACGTAGCCCCGCGGAAACACGAGGCTCTCGCGGGCCAGCCGGTCGAGGTTCGGCGTCCGCAGGTGCTCGTGACCCATGAAGCCGTAGTCGTGCCAGTGCTGATCGTCGGCGACGATCAAGACCACGTTGGGACGGGACGACGGATCACCACCTGCGGCGGCCGCGATTCCACCCGTCACGAGGGCTGCGACCACCGCCGCCATCCATCGCCCGATTCCCATGATCATGAACCCCGTGCGTCTCGCCTCGATCGGCAGCCTTGTCGGAGACCCATCCCGAGGCGAGATTGAGATAGTATGAAGGCAACCGACTACCGATCACACTTGATTCGTGTGTGTCCTTTTGCACAAGCCCAATACCGTAAGGCGTGGGGCGAATCGCCGACAAACCCCGTGTCCAGCTCGGTTCGATCGCTGGCGATCGTGAGACTGGACAAAGCACCTGCCGCTCGAGGCGGTAACGGTCGCGGAGCGGCTTACGGCCCGAGGCTACGCCAGCGCGTCGATCGGCAAGTGGCATCTCGGCGGCAACGAGCATAGCCCCGAGCATCAGGGCTTCGATGTGAACCGTGGCGGCACCTCCAAGGGTCAGCCTCCGAGCTACTTCTCTCCGTACCGGATTCCCACGCTGCCGGACGGCCCCGCGGGGGAATACCTCACTGACCGCGAGGCCGACGAGGCGGTGGCCTTTATCGAGGCCCATCGCGACCGCCCCTTCCTGCTCTCTCTTCCACACGACGGTGTCCACGCCCCGTTCCAGGCGAAGGCGGAAATGGCGGCGCGCGTGATACGGGTCCACCGCGAGCCGTCCACAGCCATCTCTCCAAGCCCAACGCCGTCAGGCGTGGGGTGAACCGCCACCAGGCGCCCACCACGCGCCGCGTCCCGCGTGAAGCACCGCGGAGAGGCACACAGGTGAACAACTTGCACGACGAGGGGAGCTCGGGCAGCCCTGAGCGGCGCGCCAGCGGGAGCCCGACGCCTTGCGGATCAGCAGGCCACGGTGTCGAATACCGCTCCGCGATTCGTTCGTTCCCAGCCCCCGAAGGAGCCTTTCCGCCATGGCCAAGAAGTCCGTCGCCGCCCTCGATCCCGCCGGCAAGACGATCCTCGTTCGCGTCGACTTCAACGTGCCGCAGGACGACTCGGGCGCGATCACCGACGACCGGCGGATTCGAATGGCATTGCCGACGATCAAGTCGATCGTCGATCGTGGCGGCAAGGCCGTGCTGATGTCGCACCTCGGCCGGCCGGCCGGAAAAGGTTTTGAAGCGGAGTTCTCCCTCGCGCCAGTGGCCAAGCGGCTCGGCGAGCTGCTCGGCAGGCCCGTGGCCCTCGCCTCCGACACCGGCGGCCCCGACGCGCACGCCAAGACCAAGGCATTGCCGGCCGGCGGCGTGCTCGTGCTGGAGAACGTCCGCTTCAACAAGGGGGAGAAGAAGGGTGACGACGCGGCCTACGTGAGCGGCCTCGCGGGCTTGGCCGACGCCTACGTCAACGATGCCTTCGGCACCTGCCACCGCACCGAGGCGAGCATGCACGCTGTCCCTGCGGCGATGAAGGCCCTGGGCAGGCCGGCGGTGGTCGGATTCCTCGTCGACAAGGAGATTCAGTACCTCGCCGATGCGATCGCGAAACCAAAGCGGCCCTTCGTGGCGATCCTCGGCGGCAAGAAGGTGTCGGACAAGATCGCGGTGATCACGAACCTGCTCTCGATCTGCGATCACGTGCTGATCGGTGGGGCGATGGCCTACACCTTCTCGCTCGCCCAGGGAGGCAAGACGGGCACGTCGCTCGTTGAGCCAGATAAGGTCGAACTCGCGAAGTCGCTGATCGCCGCCGGAGCCGGAAAGCTCGTCCTGCCGGTCGACACGCACTGCGCCGACGACTTCTCCGCAGCCGCCAACAAGCAGGTTGTACAGGCGGGTCAGATCCCCGACGGCTTCGAGGGACTCGACATCGGTCCCCTCACGGCCAAGCACTACGCCGACATCATCCGCTCCGCCGGGACGGTGGTCTGGAACGGTCCGATGGGCGTGTTCGAGATGCCCCCGTTTGATGCCGGCACGAAAGCCGTGGCCGACGCGGTTGCCGAGGCAACGGCCAAGGGTGCCGTGACGATCATCGGCGGCGGTGACTCGGCTGCGGCTGTCGAGCAACTCGGCTACGCCGACCGGGTGAGCCATGTCTCCACCGGCGGCGGCGCATCGCTCGAGATGCTCGAAGGCAAGGCCTTTGAGACGGTCGCAGTCCTCGACGAAGCCTGACGACGGACCTCCTGGTCAGAGGCCGGCGGTAGCGCCCGACTCCGGCTCCGCAGCCGCCGCCAGCCGCTCCGCGGCAGCGGTCGCATAGGTACGGTCGAAGTCGCTCAGCACCTCGAGTGGCACCTCGATCGTGCGGCCAGCAGCCTCGAGCACGCAGGTGCCGTCGCGGCGGACGGCGCGGAGCGTGCCCACGAGGGCATAGTCGCCGCTCCGGTCGATCCACCGGCGGGCCGGCTCCCTGGCAGTGCCGCGGACGGCAGCCAGCGGATCAGCGGCGGACGGCTCCGTTGGGGCAGGCGAATCCGCGGGCGTCTCACCGGGTGGATCGGCAGCTGGTTCGTCTTCGGGCACAGGCTCACCCGACACAGGTTCGCTGCTCGAGGTCTCCTCGGGGGCACTCGCCTCACCCACGGTTCCATCGCCTGCCGCGGGCTCATGGGCGGCCTGATCGACCTCCTCGAAGATGTTCGGTTCGACGACCGTCGGCGGAGCCTCCTGCTGCGGCTTGGGACTCGGCGCAGGCTCCTCCATCGGCGGCTCGGCGGGCAGCACCACGTTCGACTGCGCTTCGGGCTCGCCAAGGGCCACGGCCTGCCGCACGTCTTCGGTCGGCTTGAGATCCGGAATCGGGGCAGACGCTGGGGCGGGTTTCTCCGCCACGGGTTCGGCAAGCGTCGGCTGTGGGGCCGCGATCGACTCCGTACCCTCATGACCAACAGTCACGGAATGCTCGCTGCCAGCCAGATGCTCGACCGCAAGGCCGACGACCGAAGACACACCTTCGTGATCCGCGACGACCGTTTCCGACTCCAGCGCGACGACTCCACCGCCACAGTCGCACGACGACGCGGCATCCTCGAAGGATTCGCCGACCACGACATCCTCCGCGACCTGCCAATCGCCACCCGCATCGACGTCACCATCGACGACCCAATCGACCACAGGATCGCCGCACTCCCCGCAGCAGGGGAACGCCGACCCCGCCACACCCGCGGGAATCGTCTCGATGGCGGGCGGACACACGACGACGACGTGATGCCTGACGTGGCAGCCATGCCGTAGGTACCAGCAGGCCCGCGCGGTATTCATGGACATCGACAGCGTGAGGACCCCGACCAGAAAGGCATGCAGGCAGCGGCGCACGGATTCACCCTCGCGGAGGAGATTCGGATTCGTTCCCTCCGTATGCTAATCCCCCCGAACCGTGGATCAACCGATTTGCAGGGCGGTGCACCCCTGCCCGGCCACCGCCAGAGCCCAGCGAACACCGCTGAAACCGGCTCCTGGAAACGATCAGGGCCGGGATGGCATCGCCATCCCGGCCCCTCGTGGATCGAACCCGCCAGCCGCCTGCGAACGGGGTAGAGCACTGCGAGACTGACGCGAATCGTGGCTGCGGGCAAGTCGCCCGGGGCCTCAGGGGATTCGGGTCACCGCTATGGGGTTGGCACCTCCGACGGAACGCGGCAGCGGGTCGAATGTCGTGCCAATGGTTTCGACACCCGACCACGCCACGATTCAGCGTTTCGACGCCGGCCGGACAACCCCTCCAACCCTCACCGAAACCACCTCATCGCGGTGGCAGTCGAGGTCGGAGAAGCCGCCCAGCCGTTGAAGGCAGCAGGCTCGTCTCAGCTGCAGCCCATGCTGTTGCCGCAGTTGTGACACAGGTAGCAGTTGCCGTTACGAACCGTGATCGAGCCGCAGTTGTCACATGCGGGTGCGTCGATCTGGAACTTGGCGAACTGGTTTTGGCGGTCGGCGGGACTCGCGGTCGGATCGACCGCCATCTTCACGCCGGCCCTCTCCAGCAACGTGGCCGACGACGCCCTTGCTGCCGGCCGCACGGTCGCCGTCGTCGAGTGGCCGTTCGTGCCACCCGGATGCTTCCCGCGGCTGCCGTTCACCTCGACCTTGGCCTTTCCTTGGCCATCGGCCAGCCCGCTCGCCGTCGTGGCGGCGGGCTTTCGCTCTGTTTCCGTGTCGCCCCCGGCAGCGGCCTCCCCGCCGCTGCTCTCTCCGCCATAGCCGCCGGGACGATTCGCCTCGCGGTAGCCAGGAATGAACTCCGTGCCCATCCAACGGAACAGGTAATCCACGAGGCTCTTCGCCACCGGGATGTCGGGATTCTTGGTGTAGCCCCATGGCTCAAAGCGGGTGTGCGAGAACTTCTTCACGTACACCTCGAGCGGCACGCCGTACTGCAGGCTCATCGACACAGCCGTGCCGAAAGCGTCCATCAGGCCGCCGATCGTGCTGCCTTCCTTGGCCATCGTGATGAACAACTCGCCCGGACGGCCATCGTCGTAGAGGCCCACCGTGATGTAGCCCTCGTGCCCCCCTACGTTGAACTTGTGGGTCACGCTCCGCCGCGTGTCGGGGAGCCGTTCCCGCCGCGGTGCAGCCGTCACCTTCGCGGCAGCCTTGTCGCTCTCGGAACTGGTGTTGAGCGGCTGGCTCTCCTTCGAGCCATCGCGATAGATGGCCAGCGCCTTGAGGCCAAGCCGCCAGCCCTCCATATAGGCCCCGGCGATGTCGGCAGGTGTCGTCTCCCGCGGCATGTTGACCGTCTTGGAGATGGCGCCCGAAATGAACGGCTGCGCAGCCGCCATCATCTTCACGTGGGCCTCCCAGGCGATGCTCCGCTGGCCGAGCCGCGGCTTGAAGGCACAGTCGAACACCGCCAGATGCTGGCCCTTGATGCCGGGCGCACCTTCGATCGTGTCGTTCTTGTCGATGAAGGCAAGAATTCCCTCGACGGCCGGCTCGTCGTAGCCGAGCGTTCGCAGGGCGAGCGGCACCGTCTGGTTGACGATCTTCAGCATGCCGCCCCCGGCGAGCTGCTTGTACTTCACCAGCGCGATGTCGGGCTCGATGCCGGTGGTGTCGCAGTCCATCAGGAACGAGATCGTGCCCGTCGGTGCCAGCACGGTCGCCTGGGCATTGCGGTAGCCGTGCTGGCGGCCGCCCGCGAGGACGTCGTCCCAGATCTTCCGGGCAGCGTCATGCAGGTAGTGCGGGCACGAGGGGTCGATCTTTTCGACTGCGTCGCGGTGCATCTGCATGACGTTCAGCATCGGCTCACGGTTCGCTGCGAAGCCTTCGAAGGCGCCGACAGCCGCCGCCAGCTCGGCGCTCGTGCGGTTGGCCGCGCCGTGCAGGATCGCCGTGAGCGCCCCGCACAGGCCGCGACCCGCGTCGCTGTCGTAGGCCAGGCCGTCGGCCATCAGCAGGCTGCCGAGGTTCGAATAGCCCAGGCCCAGCGGCCGGTAGAGGTGGCTATTGCGGGCGATCCGAGCGGTCGGATAACTCGCGTGATCGACCAGGATCTCCTGGGCGATGAAGAAGATCCGGCACGCCGTGGCGAACCGCTCGACGTCGAAGTGGCCGTCGGGCTTGCGGAACTTCATCAGGTTGATGCTGGCGAGGTTGCAGGCCGTGTCGTCGAGGAACATGTACTCCGAGCACGGATTCGAGGCATTGATCCGACCCGAGTTGGGGCAGGTGTGCCAGCGATTGATCGTGGTGTCGTACTGCACGCCGGGGTCGC
>Ga0315903_10010534_pt1 | contig 11001 bp, 7 predicted proteins | sample LakEriMetagenome_7_FD_203524 | JGI IMG/M metagenome (GOLD analysis project Ga0315903, IMG submission 203524) | Freshwater fungal communities from buoy surface, Lake Erie, Ohio, United States - Buoy 2 MA119 | ecosystem: Environmental > Aquatic > Freshwater > Lake | place: USA: Lake Erie, Ohio... | reverse complement strand
GGAGGCAGGGCCGCCACTATTGGGTGATCCCCAGCGATGGCACCGACCTTGGCTGCTCCGCCAGGAGAGCCGATTTCCTTGAAAAAGTCCACGTTGACGGAGTAGTAATCGCTCCACTGCTCTGGAACATCGTCCTCGTAATAGATGGCCTCTACTGGGCAGACTGGCTCGCAGGCTCCGCAATCAACACACTCATCCGGGTGGATGTAGAGCATGCGGTCACCCTCATAAATGCAGTCAACCGGGCACTCATCGATGCAGGCCTTGTCCTTAACATCGACACAAGGAAGGGCAATTATGTAAGTCACTTGTCTAACCAACCTCTGTCAAAAGCATTTGAATAATTCTAAGGGGCTAGAAGTTGGATTTGGCCCTAGCCTCGCGGCGCTGGCGCTGCTCCTGCGGATCTGGTACCGGAACAGCGGAAATTAACTTCCTGGTGTAATCCTTTTGAGGGTTATTTAGAATCTGGTCACGATCCCCGACCTCCACCAACTCACCATGCTGCATTACGGCTATGCGGTGAGCTAGCGTGTCGACAACGGCTAGGTCGTGGCTGATGAACAAACAGGCAAATTTAAGTTTGTCCTGCAATTCCAGAAGCAAATCTAGAAAACGAGCCTGCACAGAAACATCGAGTGCGCTAGTTGGTTCGTCGGCAATCAACAGGTCAGGGTTGAGCGAGATTGCTCTAGCAATACCCACTCGCTGGCGCTGGCCACCGGAGAGTTCATGTGGATAGCGGTTTCGGTAGCTTCTCGGAAGCTCAACTGAGTCCAGTAGATCCTCGACAATTTGATTCAAGGCAGCGCCTTCAGCCTTTTTGGCAAGGAGCAGCGGCTCTCCGATGCTCTCTCCGATTGGAAGTCTTGGGTTTAGCGAGCTACCTGGATCTTGGAATACAACACCGGTTCGCTGACGAAGTCCTCGCAGCTGCTTTTGACTGGCACCTGCAATTTCTTCACCAATGAGTTTGATGCTTCCCTCGGAGACGGGCAGAAGACCGATTGCGGCACGGCCAACAGTTGTCTTGCCTGAGCCTGACTCACCAACCAAACCAAGAATTTCACCGGGATAAATCTCAAAGCTGACATTCTTGGCAGCGGTGAATGCAGGGACTTTTCCACGCTTGGGATAGACGATTGAAACATCTTTCAAGGCCAAAACTGGCTTGGCGTCCACAGCAACTTCAAAGAATCTCCTTGCACTGCGACCCAACTTAGGAACCGAAGCCAAGAGTGTTTGGGTGTAGGGGTGCTGAGGTCGATTAAAGATTTGATCCGCAGTTCCCTGCTCGACCATGTGACCGTCTTTCATGACCAAAATACGGTCTGCCAGGTCTGCCACAACACCCATGTCGTGGGTAATCAGAATCACGCCCGATTGAAGTTTCTGGTTTAGGTTTCTAAGCAGATCCAATATTTCAGCCTGCACAGTTACATCCAGCGCGGTGGTTGGCTCGTCCGCAATCAGTAGTTTTGGATCACAGCTTAGGCTTTGAGCAATCATGGCTCGCTGGCGCTGACCACCTGAAAGTTGATGCGGATAAGAATTGAATGCCTTCTCGGGGTCTGGCAATTCCACCATCGTGAGTAGCTCCAGCGCTCGCTCTTTGGCTTGCTGCTTAGTCATCTTTGGATAGTGGACTTTCAGTGCCTCCGAGATCTGGAAGCCAATTGTGTAAACAGGGTTCAGAGCTGTCATTGGCTCTTGGAAAATCACCGCAATTTCTTCTCCACGTATCTGACGAAGACGCTTCTTTTCGGCCCCAATTAGCTCTTCACCTGCCAGACGAACCGAACCGCTGGCTCGGCCATTTACTGGCAAGAGTCCCAGGAGAGACATTGCGCTGGTGCTTTTGCCGGAGCCAGACTCACCTACGACGGCTAGAACTTCGCCTGGTGAAACCGTGAAATTAATGTCGGCTGCTGCCATTACCCATTCACCATCAACCCAGAACTCAACTCCTAGGTTTTTGGTTTCAATAATTGGAGCATTCATCTATTTGCCCCCTAGAGTCATAGCTGTATGAGATTTAGGTCCCGCTTCGGAAAATATTTGACCATCGGCTTCGGTGCGATTTTGCTGCTGGCGCTCGCGCTCAGCATTGTCGAATTTGGAACCAGTGGTCTGCTGGAGAGTGCGGTGGTGGCCACTTGGCTGTGGTACAGCTGCTATCTCTTGCTCTGGCGCCCCAACGTGGAAATCACTGACCGCAGTGTTGTGCTGAACAACTTGCTTAACCGCATCGAAATTCCGCTCGGAAATATTCAAAGAATCGACACCAAGTGGGCGCTCGAAATTACTACCGAGCAAGGCAGATACGTTTCCTTCTCCGCGGTTGCTCCCGGTCGCCACTCCAGCTTCACTGCCTCCAGAGACGATGGAAGCTACCTTCCCGAAACCAGTTATGTTGCTGGCACTGTCCGCCCCGGTGATCTCGTTACTTCCGACTCCGGAGCTGTCGCCTACGAAATCAGAAGAAGGCTCGAGCAAGCCGGACTGAATGCCGGCCAGATTAGAAAGTCGCTCAACAGTAAAAGCCTCATCCTTTGGCTCTTGTTGACAACTGCAGTTTTGATACTGCTCTTTTGAGCGGATCAGAATCATTTCTTACCTCGCTCTGAAACAAGCTTCTTAAAGTCCTGCCATGCTCCACCTTGACGTGGCAGGCGGCGTTGTCTTGGATCAAAGGCATCACGCAAGCCATCGCCAACAAAGTTAATAGCAAGGGCAATTAGGACGATAAACAAACCTGGATACCAGAACAACCAAGGTCTGGTCTTGAAGGCCTCGTTGTATTCAGAGATGATCTGTCCAAGCGAAATGTCTGGAGCGACAATTCCAAAGCCCAGGTAACTGAGTGAAGTCTCGATCAGAATTGCCGCTGACATCAACAGGGTTGCGTTTACAACAATCACTCCGATTGCGTTAGGCAGGATGTGCCTGAAGATAATTCTTGAGTTGGTGGCCCCAGCTACTCGCGCTGCATCTACGAACTCCCGCTCTCGCAGCGATAGGAATTCTGCTCGAACCAAACGAGCAAGGCCGGTCCAGGCAATTAAGCCCAGCAAAATTCCAAGGGAAACTGCGTTACCACCAAAGGTTCGACCCAGAACTGCACCTAAAACTAGGGTTGGGATGATGATGATTACATCGGTGAATCTCATCAGCAGGCTGTCTAGGCGGCCACGGAAGAATCCGGAAACGGACCCAACAATTACTCCAATAATGGTCGCAATCGAACCCACTAAAACAATTACAAGCAGTGATTGCTGAATTCCGCGCATAACTCGGGCAAAAATGTCTTTACCCAGAGTGTCCTGCCCAAATGGGTGCTCGCCGAATTGGAATGGCCAAATTGAAAGTGTTGGAGTGCCACCGGCATTGAGCACTGGATAGTTTTCATACCAGTTGTACTTCCACCAACCTTCAATCCTCAAGCCATCAACTATTAGTCGGTTAGTTTCAGGATTTACAACCAACTTTCCTGATCCACCAACAACTACGCCGACCGAGGTGAATGCCAAAAGAGCAATCAGAAACAGCACAATCAAAGAGGCAACAGCTGCCTTGTGACGGAAGAACCTTCTTCTAACAATTGTCCCAAGGGAAAGACCTTCGGTCTCTCTTTGCTCGATTGAAATCTCGCGGTTTAGCTGAATTTCGTCGCTAACAGGTTTCTTTGCCATCAGTTCACTCGAATTCTTGGGTCTAAGGCCGAATAAAGCACATCGGCAACAATGTTGAAAATAACTGCAATGGCTCCGGTGACTAGGAAGAATCCCATCACCAGATTCACATCTACCGCCTGAAGACCCTTATTGAAGAGCGCTCCCATACCCTGCCAGGCAAACACTCGCTCGGTAATGATTGCTCCACCAATCAGACCCGCAATGTCAAAGGTGATGATTGTTGCAATCGGAATCATGGCATTTCTAAAGGCGTGGCGCATAATCACCGTTCGCTCCGGCAGACCCTTAGCTCTCGCCGTGCGAATGTAATCCTGGTTTAGAACTTCCAGAAGCGAAGCACGCGAGTATCTCGTATACCCAGCTACGGAAACAATCATTAGGGCAATGGTGGGCAAAATTAGGTGACCAAAGCTGTCCAGCATTCTTAGCCACATATCTTCATCTTTTGCGATGGACGGAGTAACGGCTCCGATGGTTGAAATGAAGCCAGCCTTGAGATTGATCGCGGCTTTGTACTCATCAAAACGCAGAAGCATCTGATCCAAGATCAGCACCAAGACAGAGGCTGAACCAATGATGGCCCCGAGCCTAGAAATTTCCTTCTTGTCGTCGCCACCAAAGAACACTCCGACTACAAAGCCAACGCCACCAAGAATTGCAATTGCCGCAACTATCGACAGCGGGTTGTTTACAAAGAAGAACAGGAACTGCATTGGATACCACAGCGCGGCAACCAGAGCTGTAACAGTGACGGCAGTCCAGACGGCCTTGCGATCATCTAACCCGCGATTCAAGATTGTTATCAGGAACGCCAAACTGGCGGTCAACAAGACAACTCCAACAATTCCGAGCGATGGGCTCTTCAGCCACTGAGTCAATGAAGACAGTGTCAAAACAGCGAGGCTAAGCAGCAAGGTGATTCCAAATACACGCGTCCTGGTTTTGAGTCCTCCGCCGACTATGCCGGCAATAACGACACCCAGCCCCAGGGAAATGAGAATTGTAGTTAGCGGAGATAAAACCGGATTATCCAAGAACTGATTAAACCGGATGGCACCAAACTCCTTTAGAAGAACTGCCACCCAGAAGATTGGTAGTGAATAGAAAACAAAAGCAAAAAATGTAACTGTGTAGTCATAACCAGAGTACTGACGAAGCGCAGTCGTCATACCGATTGTGATACCAACGATGATTGAAAGAATTGTGGCTAAAGTGACGAGCTGCAACGTTGAGCCCATTGCGGTGGAAAGTGCATCCAAGACCGGTTGCTCACCCTGCGCAATTGAAATTCCAAGATCACAGCGGCCAATCAAACATCCAGCTGCTCCCCCGAGCCAGAGGAAATAGCGAAGAGCCGGTGGGACATCAAGATTGAGTCGCTCTTCAAGTGACGCAAGTTTTACCAGTGCATCTCTAGTTCCTGCTGCACGAAGATCAGCAAGTGGGTCGCCAGACATCGCCGTCAAGACATAAACAATGAATGATGCAACTAAAAGCACCACCAAAGTCGCAGCCAGGCGACGAACCACAAATCCAAGCATCTTTGCCTCTCAATTGTGCTTAGGGGCCTCCGCCCAAAGGACGGAGACCCCTTTGCACTACCTGTCTAGGTTATCCCGCGACAGGTGCCCAATCCCAGAAGTTCCAGAAGAAGTAAGGAACCAGTGGGTTCATGCTTACGCCCTCTGTGCCCTTGTCCCACCAAGTGAGACCAGGGAACTGGAAGATGGTAATTGAGTATGCGTCGTTCCAGATTTCCTTCTCAGCAGCGAGCTGAAGCTCGAACTGCTTCTCTGGGTCAAGCGCAGTGTTGAGGTCAGACAGAGCCTTGTCAACATTTGCGTTTGAGTAACCGGAGAAGTTAGAAGGCTGGCCGGTACCTAGGTACTGGTCAGATCCGGTAACTGCTAGTGAGGTTGATGCCCACGCGAAGATAACTGCATCGTGTGGGTTGATGTCAGCACCAGTGAACAGCCAGTCTGGCTCAGACTCGTCAACCACGTTGAATCCAGCAAGAGCTGCATTCGCTGCGATTAGCTCGTACTCCTGGCCACGACGAACGTTGCCTAGTGGGTACCAGAAGCCAACCTCAACTGGAGTGGTAACCCCAGCCTCAGCTAGTAGCGCCTTAGCCTGCTCAATACGAGCAGCTGCATCACCAGAGGTGTAGACGCTGGAGCCGTTGTCGGCAACCATGCGGTCATAGTTTGGTGATCCAGGGATCAATAGGTGTGAGTTACGTAGCTCAGCATTTGGGTTCAAAGGCTTGATCAGGTTCTCAAGAATCTGCTCGCGAGGAATCGAAAGCAAGAATGCCTGACGGACCTTGCGTGCCTTCTCAGCATCGCCACCGTAAGACGCAGGGTCGAATGGACCACCGTTGTCGAAGGTTAGGTCGATGTGCTCGTAAGCAGCTTCGTTACCAGTTGCGTAGCTTGCATTGGTTAGAGCTGAAACAAGTGCTAGAACGTCAGCGGTTGGCTGACCTGAAGCAATCTGAACTTCACCATTCTCAACAGCCTGAACTGCAGCGGTTGAGTCAGCGATCTCGCGAATGGTTACGCGCTCGTACTTAGGTGATGGTCCCCATGCGAATAGTGGGTTGGATACGAAAGTTACGTACTGGTCAGCAACTGCTTCCTCAACGATGTATGGACCGGAGGATAGTGACTGAAGAGCATCTGGAGTACCGGTGTTCTGGTAACCAGTGTTCCACTTCTCAGCAACTGGCTTTAGCCACTCGGTGTCACCGTTAGTAACAGCCTCGATGAACTTAGCCTTTGCGTCAGCAGCGGATAGATCTGGGTAGGCCATCTGAACGGTACCGTGTGCCGCAACACCTAGACCGAACTGAAGCTCCCAGTCCACATACTGAATGTCGTATTCAAAAGTCAGCTTGCGACCATCAATTGTTGGAAGCTTGCTTGCAAGGTCAGCGCGTGGGTTAGCGTGCTGGAAGAGGTAGTTATCGCCTTCCTTGAAGTAACCAAAGCCAGCTACCCATGAAAGAAGTAGGTCGGCTGCGTCTATAGCAACACCATCTGACCAAACAACGCCATCATTGATGGTGTATTCGACAGTTAGTGGCTCATCGCTGATCTTTGCATAGGTACCGAATGCCTCGTTCTTAACAAGTGCTGGGTCGCCGTTGTAGTAGCTGAAACCAGAGCTTGTTAGATAAGCAGTCAGACCGTTCTTTACGTTGTTGCCGGTGACAGATGACGAGTTGTACTCGTCAGAAATGTCATTCCAGGCAACGGTGATTGAGGTTCCCTCAATGATCTCGGACTGGTATGGCAATGCACAGCCAGATAGTCCGACAGCAACTGCAGCGGTCGCTGCAACGAGGGAGATAGAGCGGAATTTCTTCATTATTCTCCTTGTATATAGCCAGCATTCAGCTCGTGGCTGATTGCTGATACTCCAAGCCTATTCCGCTAGGTCCCCTAGCGACTAATCTGGCCTCTCATTTGCGTAACATTTTGAGACCAAAACCCCAAACCTTCCGCCTAGGTAGCGATATCCTGCAGGAATGAAATCAGGACTGGCGGCTCTTGCTGCAGTGGTCCTATGGTCATCCCTTGCCGCTCTGGCGACGTTACTGCCTGATATTCCGGCATTCCTAAAGACCGGTATTGGCCTTCTCATCGGCTCGCTGATCGCACTTCCATTAGCGAAGTTTGATCTGAGGCAACTAAAGGTCGGCTGGGGAACACTTTTTCTGGGCGTATATGGACTATTCGGTTACCACGCTGCACTTTTTATTGCGTTGCAAACAGCACCAAGCGTGCAAGCAAACCTAGTTAACTATTTGTGGCCGCTACTCATAGTTTTACTTGCACCGCTCTTTGTGAAATCAAGCAAACTTACAGTTCGAATTATCTTTGCCTCAACAATTGGATTTGCAGGTGCTGCAGTTGCAGTGTTATCAGGTGGAACAACTGATGGGGGTTTCGCAATCGGTTACCTCTTTGCTCTGGTGGCAGCAGTGGTTTGGGCAACGTATTCCCTGGGAACAAAAGTTGTTTCCCCGTTTCCGACTGCTGTAGTTGGGCTCTTTGCACTAGTAGCCGGGCTACTGGCACTAGCTTCACATTGGCTTTTTGAACAACCCACTTCTATTCCAGTGGAATCATGGCCGCTACTAATAGCACTTGGCGTTGGACCACTTGGTGCTGCTTTTTATTTCTGGGACTATGCGATCAAGAACGGTAATCCCCAACAAGTTGGATTACTGTCCTTTCTCACTCCTCTTCTTTCCACCGCGCTGCTCGTTGTTGTTAGTGGTGCGCCAGTTTCTTCCTGGCTGCTTCTTTCCGCTGCGCTGATTTTTGGCGGAGCTGTATTGGGGCGACAGAGACAGTCATGACCGATAACTTCAGAAAAAGAAGTTTGGCAGCGCCAATATATCTGCCATCGCTTTTGATTACAGGTGCCGAGGGTGCCCTGCTGCCAATTTTGCCCGTGACTGCTGTTAGTTATGGCTTTTCACTAGCTGAAGCAGGAATTGTTGCAGCGGTTTTGATGATTGGAACACTAGTTTTTGAAGTTCCAGCGTCCTACCTAACCAATCGCATTGGTGAAAGAAGCACGATGCTGATTGGTGCTGGCCTTGGAGTAATCGCTGGCGTGTTGGCTTTCTTGAACCTTGGATACTTCTCGCTGCTTGTTGCAGCGCTGCTGTTTGGCGCGGGTCATGCATACTTTGGACTGGCAAGACACTCAGTGTTAGCTGAATTAGTTCCAGCAGAACATCGTCCAAAGTCAATGTCATTACTGGGCGGAATGTTTCGTGGCGGGATGGCCATTGGTCCAATCATTAGCTCCGCTTTCATAGCGCTGTATGGAGTGCAGTCGGGTTATTTAGCAGTTGCAATGATGTGTTTCCTGGCTGGCGTTTCCGTCTTTACGGTGCCCGTTCACAAACTAACAACACCGCCGTCAGGCCTTGGTGGCAACGTAAGACAAGTGGCAAAAAAGTATGCGAAACAGCTAGCTACCTTGGGGGTTGCTTCAGCCATCATCAACGCTGGCAGAACGATTCGAATGGTTGGTTTGCCACTATTAGCTATCGAACTTGCGCTTGATCCCGCTCAAACCTCATTCATTTTTGGAGTCACGGGCTTCTTAGATTTTGCTTTGTTTTATCTTTCAGGCATTGTTATGGATAAATTTGGGAAGTTCTGGGCGTCAGTTCCAACACTGCTTGCCCTTGGCGTCACTTACTTCTTCTCTTTCCTCGTGATTGATCCAACTGCCTTTTGGATTATGGCCGCAGTGACAGCATTGGCAAACGCCATGTCTGCAGGAATCAACATGATTTTGGGTGCAGACATGGCACCACCCGGTTCTAGAAGTGAGTTCCTAGCGGCCTACCGAATTCTCACCTCTGGTGGAGTGGCCATAGCTCCGGTGATGATTTCAGGTCTGACGGCGTTGATTGGATTAGCATCGGCCCTTGCGACAACTGGCTTGTTGAACTTTGTTGGGGCTTATCTATTCTGGAAGTACTTACCTGTTTATGCTCCGGATCACCCATCTCCTAAATGAGCTGTGCATAACTTTTCTCCTTGATTTAGAGACAAGGGCATGATGTCGAAATGAAAATCATTTGCCCAATCTGTGAGATTTGGCTTGTAAGCCCGGTATGCGATGAGGGCCAGATCTCCTTTTATTGCGAAAGCTGCTGGGATAAAGGCACTGCCATGGGCCCGAGCGTCCGTAAAACAGACAGTCCCATAACAGGCAGTTTTAGAATGACGAATAAAAGAGGTAGTATTTCCAAGTTCATGCGGGTGTGGCGAAATTGGCAGACGCACCAGATTTAGGTTCTGGCGCCGCGAGGCGTGGGGGTTCAAGTCCCTTCACCCGCACAAACAAGGTGAAACTAATTAGTTCTTAGTTAGTTTCACCTTATTTTTTTCGTGGTCAATCACAAACTCATATGGTCCTCGACGCACCACTTCGGAGCTCTCGCCACGCTCAGACTTAATCCCAAGTTCCTTGGTTATCTGCTTGAAGAATTTGCGTTGGCTACCAAGCTTCAGCTCAGTTCCCTGGTACCAAACCTTAGAGCCGCCGTGAGATTTGACGGTCAGAGCTGGTGAGCCATTGACGTCGCAATCTTCAAACTTCGCTATCACTTCAGCCGAGATGTTTTTGCTCAACTCGCTCCAAAGCTCCACTTTGTAACCGTTGGACAGTGATCCCTGACCCTCGCGTAGCGGATAGAACTCTTCGACATAAACTCCGGCTAGCTCCTTCACCAGCTTTCCGCCGTATCCACCCAATTTCACTCGCAGCGTGCGATCGGCGACGTTAGTGAAGTAGGAAACAAGCAGGTTTCCTCCCCCGGCAACATAGTCGTGGAAAGTCTTTTCTTCCGCTTCGCTGAGCATGTGCACCAGTGGCATCAAAACCAGTTCATATTTACTCAGCGTCTCAAGTGAGGCATCTGCTGGCACAAAGTCAACCCTGGTTCCGTTCTCCCACATAGCTCGGTACCACTTTGCAACAGTCTCTGCATAGCTAATGTCTTGAGTCGGAAGATTTGCCTGCATCAGTGCCCAGAACTGTTCATAGTCATAGACAATTGCAACTTCTGCCTGCTCGGTTGGGTAATTGGCGACATCTGGATTTGACTTCAGCCATGCACCCAACTCGCTTACCTCGCGATAAACCCGTGTGTCCTCGCCCGCGTGCGGAACTAGTGCGGAGTGGAATCTCTCGCTACCAGCCTGCGATTGTCTCCACTGGAAATACATCACTCCCTGTGAGCCACGAGCCACAAAGCTTGCGCTGTTTCTAAATTCTTGTCCAGGTGTCTTGGCATAGTTGCGTGGCTGCCAGTTGACCGCAGAGGTGCTGTGCTCCATCAGTAACCACTGTTTTCCATCCGCAAACCCGCGGGTCACATCAGCCTGCTGCGCAAGATCAATGTGGTTGAGCAGATCGTGCTGAGCAAGGTAGTGGTCGGTAGAAACAAAATCGACCTCTTTTGCCCACTTGAAGTAGTCCATGGCATAGGTGAACTTCATGGACATGAAGTTGGTAGTAATTGGATTCTTCTGGTCATAGCGACGAATTATGTCGCGCTCCATTTTGTAAAGATCTAAAGTCGCCTCATTGGTGAAGCGCTTGAAGTCCATCTGCTGGCCAGGGTTAGGGTGGGTGCCATCAGGCGTGCGCTTCGGAACTACCAACTCGTCCCAGTTGTAATAGCGCTGGGACCAAAAATCGGTTCCCCAGGCTGAGTTAAGTTCTTCAATTGTTGAGTACTTGCTTTGAAGCCATTGAATAAAAGCAA
>Ga0315903_10010532_pt1 | contig 11002 bp, 6 predicted proteins | sample LakEriMetagenome_7_FD_203524 | JGI IMG/M metagenome (GOLD analysis project Ga0315903, IMG submission 203524) | Freshwater fungal communities from buoy surface, Lake Erie, Ohio, United States - Buoy 2 MA119 | ecosystem: Environmental > Aquatic > Freshwater > Lake | place: USA: Lake Erie, Ohio... | reverse complement strand
TCCGTCTCGTCGCCGCTGGCGCGGAGGTATACCCTCTGGGCGAAGTTCACGACGATCTTCGAGTTCGGCAGCTGGAACGGGCCGATGTGGCCGATCTGGTTTGGACAACCGCCCGTCGGCTCGCCGATCGTGAGCATCAGGTCATAGGTGCGAGCACAGTCTGCGAGCACCACCGCGGCGGAGTAGACGCCGTCTCCTGTCAGCAGACAGGTCGGCCCATCGAACCCGGGTTCGACTCGTGGATAACTCTCGACGTTGATCTTGTTGGTCAATTCTTCGCCATGGTCGAGCTCGGCGTATCCCGGGTTGTAGAGCGGCAACAAGACACCGAACAGCCATCGTATGACTGGCTTCGCGGCCAGCCGCAGCATTTCGTCCGATTCCACGCTTCTGCGCGAGACTAGCCTCGCGAATTCGCGGTACGGGCGATCGTTGATTCGGGCGAGAAGGTCATTGCCGAGGCGGGGTGATCCGCCAGGGTTCTTTCGGATATCGACGATCAGTCCCGCAGCGTTACGCATATTCGCGGCAGCGATCGCCTGATCGAGGAACTCGTTCCACTGGCTGCTGAGCATCACGTCCATGGTAGGAAAGTCGATCAGTGCGATCGGCGCGGGCTCGGACTGGTCGCCAGGAAGCAGCAGGCATCGGAACGGAGGGCTGTCGACGAGCACCTCGCCCTGAGAAACCGCGGACGCGTTGGGCAGCGATGTTCGCGGCAAGGTCCGGTTGATCTTGCGCTTGCCAACGGCCTCGACCGTTACGATGTGCCGCGAGCCGTCGGCGCGGACAATTTCGACATCCGTCGGCAATGTGACCCCGGCGGCCCAATTCAGAGCCTGGAACGACCGGCGGACAAACGCATCTTGGGCGCGCACGGTTTCCGCGGGTACCATTGATCGCAGGCGTGCGAGATGATCGACTGCGGAGACGCTGCCGATCTGCACGATCGTGTCCCCGGGCTCGATCGCTTCTTCCTCCGCTGTGACTGCGATGACGACCAGCGCGTCGCCCCTCGGCTCTGCTTGGAAAGGCAGAAAGCCCTCCCCGCGCGCGAGAGCGGCTTCGAGTTCCTCGGCGGGGACTCTCTGGATGTAGTGGTCGCACCGGTAGCCCGACTGCAACTCCATCACCAGCGGCAGGAACTCGCGCCGCGTCATCGGTCGGTCGATCGAGGCCTTCAGCCGCTCGGCGAGCGCGAGGATCGAATCCTTCGAGACTCGCAGATACGGATTCGGGCATGTTCGCTCGTGCAGCGCGATGATCTCGTCGAGATCAGCCCGCAGTGCGTCGGGCTGATGCAGCTTCGCGATTTCCTCCGGGCTCGCCTTGGGGATCGCGTCCCACGGGTCCTGAATGAATAACGAAAGCGGCCAGAATCCAAGAAAAATGCTCGCCACCAGAATCGCGATCGCGGATGCGGCAATTAAGCCGATCCAACGCCGGTAACGCCGTCGGGGTTTCACTTTGAAGGGAGTGAATTCCAAGGGCTCTGTCATTTGGCTCTTCCCTGCTTGGCAGTTGCGACGGCACCACAAAGGAAGACACACCCCTGCAACAAGAAATAGTCCTGCAGGGAAGCCTTCTGGCCAGGTCAATCCGAAGCTATTCGTGTCTCGGAGCGAAAGCTTGTCAGAAATCCAACTAGCGAGGTGAGGTATTAATATGTTTTTTTATGTCGATGGTTACGCCCAATCTGGTCTATCACCTCAGTACGTTCAAAATCAAGGAGGGTACCTGCCAGTCGCCGAGGCAGGTTCTACTTACCCAGCTTAGCCTTTCAAAGGTGATGTTGGCGAACTAAACAATAGGCGAGCTGAGATTCTTGGCTCGGAAAGAGCCTGTTAACCAGTTAACACAGAAAGCCGAGCGTGACCGCTCTCGGCTTTCTGCATTTCCAGCCCCGTTTTCGCGGGTTTGCAGCGATTCGGAACGCGCGGCTCGCGTTTTATAGTTCCGAACCGGTTGCGCTCGGACCCCGAGAGAGAGAGTTGCGGAAAACTAACCGGAGGGCAGCGCTTCCCCTCATATGCCGTCTGCTCGGATTCGCTCGAACCTCGAAAGAGGGCTTTGGACAAGGTCGCCGATGGGTAATGAAGGAGCCACGGGCTTCTTACCCGCTTGGTGGTTCCGGAGTGGTTCTTGGCCGCACAGCAGTTGCCATAGAGGACACGGCATAACGGGTCATATTTAGCCCCCCCTCGATGAGCCAATACTCTCTCTTGCAACATCGCCTTCCAGCGCTCCAAGACCAACTCGGGAAAAGCTTAGGAGAGAACTCGGCAAGCCACTTCGCGGCAGCAGATCGCTAACATCAAGATTGATAAGGCGATCACGGAAGCGGCGGCTTCATTGCTGAGGATAAGGTGAGTGGAGAATGGAAATAATGCGAGCTAAACGACTTTGAAGCTTCATAACCCTACTAAAAAACCCACGGTCGCAAAGATTTGCGCCCGTGGGTTTTAAACTTTGATCTGAATTCAAGAAGAGCCCGGAATGTCGCCCCAAGCCAGAGCGAGAGCGGCAGGCCGGATAGCCCTTAACTACTTGCCGCCAGTCTGGGCGTTGTTAAGTTTCTCCAATACCTGGTCGAGGCTGAAACTGCCAACCTTCTGGCTTGGTGGAAACTCTTTAAAAGTGGCGATGTACTTGGCAATGTATTCTTGCGCAGGGACCAACAAGAATGTCCTGTCGATTCGCCAGTGACTATAGTCCATCGCCACATGGTCTGCTTCTTCAAACGGGTCAGATCGGAGATTGAAAATCTTCGGCAGACGAAGGGGGACAAACGGTTCCTGCCAAACATCAAATCCGTGCGCCCGCTGCTCCTGAAAGACAATCTTCCAGTTGTCGTAACGCAGGCCGACAAGCGAACCATCATCATTCCAATAAAAGAACTCATGACGTGGATTGGGAGCCTTACCCGCCAGAGTATCCATGAGGTTGTATCCATCCAGATGCACTTTGAATTTTTTCTCGCCCACGACCATGCCCTTGAGAAGTTGCTCCTTGACATCAGGCACCCCCACAGCAGCCATAATGGTGGGCAGCATGTCTTCGTGGGAAAAAATATCATTGTTGACCGTGCCTGGCTGAATGACACCAGGCCAGCGGATCGCGCAGGGCACCCGATAACCACCTTCCCAGTTCTCGTTCTTTTCTCCGCGGAAAGGGGAGGCCCCGCCATCCGGCCAAGAGAATTTTTCTGCCCCATTATCTGTCGAATACATCACAATCGTGTTTTCATCGAGGCCGAGTTCCTTCAGCTTGTCAAGGATTTGGCCAACCATCGCATCGTGTTCCAGCATGCCATCGATGTACGGAGTCAAGCCTGACTTGCCTTCACTTTCTTTTTTCAGGTGTGTGAAAATGTGGCAACGGGTTGAATTCCACCAGAGGAAAAAGGGCTTGTCCGATTTCGCAGCCTTTTCGAGATAGTCCAGCGAAGCGTTCGTAATTTCTTCGTCGATCGTTTTCATCCGTTCGATCGTGAGTGGACCGGTACTCTCAATTCGCTGTGTGCCGTCTGGATTGGCCCACGAATGAATCACGCCTCGAGTGCCATATTTCTTTCGCAGTTCCGGGTCTTTGAAGTAGTCTGAATTCTCTGGTTCCTGCTCGGCATTCAAATGGTAAAGAGACCCCATGAACTCATCGAAGCCGTGGGCGGTTGGAAGCGTGCTGTCGGCATCTCCCAGATGGTTTTTGCCAAACTGGGCAGTGGCATAGCCCCTCGCTTTTAACAATTCGGCAATGGTCACGTCGCGCGCTTGTAATCCTTCTTTGGCACCAGGAAGTCCTACTTTCAATAGACCGGTCCGAAATCCCGATTGGCCTGTGATGAAGCAGGCCCGACCAGCAGTACAGCTTTGCTGGCCGTACCAATCGGTAAACAGAGCCCCTTGCTTGGCAATGCGATCGATATTGGGGGTCTTGTATCCCATCATTCCTTGGTTGTAGGCACTGATGTTCCAATAACCGATGTCGTCACCCCAGAGCACGACGATATTGGGCATCTTTTTTGGTTGCTGTGCGATCGCGAAATCCGCTGAACTGACTAACGCCAACCCAACCAGCATTGCGACTACAATCGCAAATCTCGTCATGTGATTCCCCATAAAACGCTTAACCTCATTTGCAAAGACAAAAACCGAAACTTTTCGAGCGACATTGCAACGAGCCCTGCTTCGCAGGCCTCTCTTCGCAACTCTCCCCGAATTCAGTCGTAACGATCCTCAAAGAAACCTAAAATCGTGACATTTGGCGCTAGTGGACGCGTTTTCAAAAGCCACGAACAGTTCAATTTCCGCAGCTTTCCCTTAAAATCGCAATCCAATTTCGGCAAAATGTTAGGATGGAGTGCGAATACAGTTCGTTCCGTTAAGGCTAACGCCCATCCTTAATGAGAGTGCGGGTTGTTTTCATCCCAACCCTGTAGGTTCCCAATGAGAAGCGCCCAATTCACCCTCTTTGAGGACTACGCCGCAGCGGTTATCCATGCAGACTTGCGGTTAAAAATTCCCCGTCTGATTCAGTCTCAATGGGAGTTGCAGACAGAGAGTTTGGGACAAATCAGCCTTCAGCTCGGCAGGGAAGGAAGCGGGATCATTGCTGAAGGTTCGGCACAACAGAACGGTTTCACTCTCTTCGTTCCACTCGCGGGGCTGCAGTACGCTAATGGAAAGGCGCTAGAGGAACGGCGGGTGCTTTTGATGACCCCGGGAGGCGAGTTGGCGATTGCTTCCAAAGTCCCGCATGATTGGTGTTCAATCGTGCTCCCGTTCGATGTTCTTGGCTACGACCCCCAAGGGCCGAACGACCAGCCTTACCCGCCAGGTACATCGCTGGTAGTCGATGTCGAGAGTGGCAGGATGAGGCGACTACGGCAAGTCCTCTCCGATATAGCCAACGCCCTTAAATCCTATCCTGCTATCAAATCCGTTTCTCCGGCAAAACAAGCCCTTCAACGCGAGTTGCTCGCCGCTTGTAAGCCGGTTGTTGCAGCAAATAAACAGTCCACGCCGATGATGGGACGTCCGACCTTGAGTCGTCGTGATATGACTCAGCGAATAACGGCAATCATCGAGAATAGCCCTGGCGAAAGTTTGTCGATAGACTTGCTCGTCAATCAGCTGGGAGTTTCTGAAAGGACTCTAAGAAACATTTTTCTGGAGTACTATGGCCTTTCGCCACACCGCTTCCTGATCGTCCATAGGCTTCACCTGGCTCGGAAGGCACTTCGGTTCGAATCGCCAGAAAGTGCAAAAGTGACCACCATTGCCGCGGAATACGGGTTTTGGCATTTTGGTCGGTTTGCTCATGAATATCGAAAACTTTTCGGTGAGTCACCCTCTCAGACGCTGAGCCGCCGGGCGATCAGCTGACGCAATGTCACAGCTCGAGGATGCAGAGTGTTTCGGAAAACCCAGGCCACTTCGCGTTCAAAAAATTAGAGTTCAGAGAGAGAAAGAAAAGGGGACGGGGGTCAAATCACGAACTGACCCCCGTCCCCTTGATTAATTCGGCTGTTCCGGCCGCGGCAATTCGGGTTGATTTCCAGATTCCACCGGTGACCCGATGCATGGCCCTCACGCCAATTTTCTAGTAAAGAAAGCTTGACTAGCGGAAGCCGCTGGTAAACGATACTTTACTAGTAACTGCGTCGGGTAAAGCGAGCTTAACCAGCCATGGCACGAAAAACAGGTGTCTACCAGACCTCCCAAATCGGAGGGGAGAGAGTTCGGGCGTTCACGCCAAATCCACTGCCCCCCAAAAATCCCCCGCTCCTCATCGAGGGCGGTCTGGCAGAGACCCTCAGCTCGGCTTTGGCGGCGCTCAGTCGATTGAAGGTCGCCAGCGCGATGGTCCCCAGTCCGCAGTGGTTTCTTTACGGGTTCGTTCGTAAAGAGGCGGTGGTTTCCTCGCAAATCGAAGGGACGCAGTCGACACTTGAAGATGTCATCATATTCGAACTGAGTCGTCAGTCGGGTGACGTTTCTGATGTTGAGGAAGTTTGCAATTACGTCGACGCCCTGAATTACGCCCGAGCGGAGTTGGCCCGCCCAAAAGGACTGCCGCTGAGCACTCGACTTGTTTGCGAGATCCACAAACGATTGATGAAGGGTGCGCGAGGAAAGGAGAAGCTGCCGGGAAAAATCAGGACATCTCCGAACTGGGTCGGTGGGACGCGTCCGGGCAATGCCAAGTTCGTTCCCCCGCCGCCTGATTCCGTACCAGCTTTGCTTGCTGGTCTCGACAAATGGATTCATTCCAGCGATCGGCTTCATCCGCTTGTCAAAGCCGGGTTGGCCCATGTCCAGTTCGAGACGATTCACCCCTTTCTCGATGGCAATGGGCGTGTGGGGCGGTTGATCGTGACGCTGCTGACGGAGCACTGGAATCTTCTGGATGGACCTTTTCTCTACGTGAGCCTCGGATTCAAACGCCATCGACAGGAATACTACAGGCGGCTGGACGAAGTTCGGACCAGCGGCGACTGGGAGGGATGGACTGATTTTTTTCTCAGATGCGTACAAGAGTCGGCAGACGATGGGGCAAATGCGGCCCGGCGAATGTTTCGACTGGTCAGCGAGGATCGACGCACACTGATGAATCTCAGTTCGTTGAGCGTTTCGGCGATTCGGCTGTTCGAATTACTTCCCGAACATCCCATGGTCACCGCGTCCAAGGCTTTGGAGTTGACGGAGAGCACGAAACCGACCGCAAACAAGGCGATTGAATCGCTGGTCGAAGCCGGAATTCTGGAAGAGATAACCGGAAAACAGCGGGATCGAATTTACGCTTACAGAAAATACCTTGATGTGCTTGCCGAAGACACAGCGACACTGCCGGGGTGAAGGAAAGACGGGGGCGGGAAAGAAAAGGGGACGGGGGTCAAATCACGAATTGACCCCCATCCCCTATTCTCATTCTCGATTCGAGTTCTTCCCAGCGCTCGTACAGGCCTGTGAGTTGTTGTTCAAGCTCGCTCAGCTGCTCAGTTACTTGCTTGATCGTGTCGGAAGATTGTTTAAAGAAATCTGGCGAGGACATCTGAGCATGCAGGTCGGCTTGAGTCGCCTCGTTCTGCGCGATGCGCTCGGGAAGTTGTTCGAGCTCACGCTGTTCCTTGAAGCTTAACTTCTGCGTACTCTTCTTGGGCGTAGCTTCATTAGCCGCATTGGCCTTGGCAGCGTTGGCTTTGGCAGAGTTGGCGGTGCTGGCGGAGCGAGCCGCTTCAGCCTGCTCTTGTTGTCTAAGCCGGTAGCGATGATAGTCGTCGTAGCCACCGCCCAGTTCGATCACGTTGCCTTGGCCGTCGAGTGCCAGAATGCTGGTCACCACGTTATTCAAAAACGCCCGATCGTGGCTGACCAACAGCAAGGTGCCGGCATAACTGCTCACCAGTTCTTCGAGCAGCTCAAGAGTCTCGGTGTCCAGGTCGTTTGTCGGTTCATCGAGCACGAGCACGTTCGAAGGTTGCCGGAACAATCTTGCCAGCAACAAGCGATTGCGTTCGCCGCCCGATAGAAATTTGGCCGGCTGTCGAGCCCGATCGGGCGTGAAAAGAAAGTCCTGCATATAGCCGTAAATGTGACGCTCCTGGCCGCCAATCAGCAAGCGTTCATTGCCATCCGCAACATTCTCCGCGATCGTCTTCTCGCCATCGATCTGTTCGCGCAATTGATCAAAGTACAAGACCTCCAGTTTAGTACCCGTGCGCACCGTACCACTGGTAGGTGGGAGTTGGCCGAGGATGACTTTGAGCAGCGTACTTTTGCCAGCGCCGTTCGGACCGACGATACCGATCTTGTCTCCGCGCATAATCTTGGTGGAGAACGGTTTTAAGATAACTCGCTCGCCGTAAGCAAAAGAGACTTGCTGGACATCGGTGACCAGTTGTCCTGACTTCTCTTGCACGTGCGCTTGCATCTTGACGTTGCCAACTTTGTCGCGGCGTTCAGATCGCTGGCGACGCATGGTTTCGAGCGCGCGCACCCGCCCTTCGTTGCGAGTGCGACGAGCTTCGATGCCTTTGCGGATCCAGACTTCCTCCTCAGCCAGACGCTTGTCAAACAACTCATTCTGTTTTTCCTCAGCGGCCAACGCCGCCGCCTTGCGTTCGAGAAAATGGGAGTAACCGCACTCCCAGTCAAACAGGCGACCGCGATCGATCTCGAGGATCCGCGTGGCCAGGGCTTGCAGGAAGACACGATCGTGCGTGACGAACAGCAGCGCGCCGCTAAAGCCCTTCAAGAAGTTCTCGAGCCAGAGGATGGAATCGATGTCCAGGTGGTTCGTTGGTTCATCCAGAAGAAGCAGGTCTGGGTTGCTGATGATGGCTTGAGCCAATAAGGCCCTGCGCTTCATGCCGGCTGAGAGCGAATTGAAGTCGAGCTCACCATCGAGCTGCATTCGCGACAGTACCTGGTCCAGCGCAGCGGTGCTCTGCCAACCTCCAATATGCGAAGCTGTGTCTTGCGATGCCGTATCTTGCGACTGCTGGTCATCGATGGTTGCGTGCCAGCCGCGCAGAGCAATCTCGCGAATCGTGAGGGGCTGGCCCTTGTCGTTTAGCAACTGGTCGGTGTGAACCTCTTGAATCAACCGTGCGATGCGCGTCTGGGGCTCGCGTCGGATCTGACCGTGATCCGGCTGGACTTCGCCTGCCAGGATCTTCATTAACGTCGATTTGCCAGTACCATTGCGGCCGAGTAAGCCAATGCGTTCGCCTTTATCGATGGCCAGGTTGATGTTATCCAGCAAGGCAGGCTTGCGCCAGGTGAAGCCAACTTCGCTGAGAGTCAAAATCCGCACTGAGTTATCCTTGGCTTTGACAAGAAAGGGGAAGACAAATATTGAGATCTTTTCGGCGATATTCAGGCCAATTCCGCGAGGGCTTGCCTCGAGCCAATCCCAACGGCCATCACCAAATCCGTCAACGAACAGCAAGCATTGTAGTTTAGCGACCGAACGTCGACGGCCACCGGTGGCCAAGGCTGCGAAAGGTTGCGTTGCATTCCAGCGCTGCAAGATGTTCAAGACAAATACGTCCGAGAACTCGGCGCTACTGGTCGGGTTCCTTTCGGGAGCTTCAGTTTATCAGTGGAAGGCAGGTGCACTCGAGAAAAAACGTTACAAGTTGAGGAAAAAACGTGACCAGTCTCGAGCCTTATCCCTCCACCGCTGCTAAGTAATCCGCTGCCCGGACCTGGCGTGACAGGGGCAATCTTTTTCCTAGGTTGTATGCTGTGGCTGTGCATCTGGCCATGGCGGAATAGGCCACAGCCTACGCTTCCGCAATCTCGCAAAGACTCCGATATCCCTTAGGGAATAGTCTTGCCAATGAGGGGGAGCAAGGTTGTCAGGATGAGACCTGAACTCTTTTTTCCTGCAGGTGAGCGCCGTGTCCGCACCCACAGGCTGTTCTGCTGTTTGATTTTATCCTGACAGCGGGTTAGGTTGTCAGCGACTCCCCAGTAGAGAAGAGCCCATTGAGGTGTGGGAGGTTTACTGACCACTACCGGAGAAGAAGGCAATGCTCCTGCGCTTGATGTTAATCACGGCGATTCTAGCGACTTGCCTGAGCAGCACGGAATCCGTGTCGGCTCAAGCTGATAAAGAGATCACCAATAGTATCGGGATGAAGCTTGTGCTCATCCCGAGAGGCAAGTTTGCGATGGGCTCAGCCCGCGGCAACCCTGAGGCTGATGCTGATGAGCGTCAGCATGAAGTCACTCTCACGCGAGACTGCTACCTCGGGGCATTCGAGGTCACCCAGTCCCAGTTCGAAAAGGTGATGGGGCGGAATCCAAGCCAGTTCCAAGGCCCGAGCATCGAAGACGGTGGAGCGAACCATCCGGTCGATCAGGTCTCATGGTTCGACGCGGTTGAGTTTTGCAAACGCTTGTCGGAACTCACCGAAGAACGAGCCGCAGGCCGCACGTATCGCCTGCCGAGCGAGGCTGAGTGGGAGTATGCGTGCCGAGCGGGGAGCTCCGATGAGTTCGCTTTCGGCAACGACGTCGGGCTACTTGGAGATTACGCCTGGTACGAGGAGAACAGCGTCGGCCTCCAGCGGTACCCGGTCGGCCGGAAGAAGCCCAATGCGTGGGGGCTCTACGACATGCACGGAAACGCGTGGGAATGGTGCGCCGACTGGTACGAAGAATATTCGGGTCAACCCGCGATCGATCCGACCGGTCCTTCGAAAGGCGCCGATCGCGTCTATCGCGGCGGCAGCATCTCGCGTGGAGCACCTTACTGCCGATCCGCGAACCGAACCGCGACGAATCCATCGTTCGCCGGATTCGTAAGTTTCCGCGTCGCCATGAACGCCTTGACCGACAAGTAGCCAAGCAGGCTGTTCGAAACCCATGCGCCAGTTGCGGAGCTGAGATTTTTGGCTCGGAACAAGCCTGTTAATCAGTGAACACCAACAGCCGAAAGTCAGTGCTCTCGGCTTACGGCAATTCCGGCCGCGTTGTCCAAGGGGTCCTGTGATTCATGTCTTCGGTTGCGAGTTTTAATTCCGACGAGTTACTCCCCAAACTCAGGGAGAGCTGTGGAAAGGCGAATCGAGGCTGCCCCTTTTCTCTAGTCGCTCAGGTTGTCTTGCCGGCTGGTTTATTCCCGCCAGTGAGTTACGCTGACGACCGGCTTTGACTCAATCATCAGACAAACACGACTCTCGACCATTGACTACCGCTGGGCTGACTTCAGGCCCTAAACCGAAAAGGAACGATCCATGCCGACAACCATATTAAAGAGACTGCTTCCGACTTGGTTGACATGGATTGCCGTTATCTGCTGCTTCCTGCCGACGACCATCTCGGCGCAGGGCAAGCCGCTCAAAGTCTTTATCCTCGCCGGCCAGTCGAACATGGAGGGGCATGCCGAGATCAGAACTTTTGACTACATCGGCAAGGACCCGCTGACCGCACCCATTCTCAAGGAGATGCGCAATCCGGATGGAACGCCGCGGGTCTGTGACAACGTTTGG
>Ga0315903_10010530_pt1 | contig 11004 bp, 9 predicted proteins | sample LakEriMetagenome_7_FD_203524 | JGI IMG/M metagenome (GOLD analysis project Ga0315903, IMG submission 203524) | Freshwater fungal communities from buoy surface, Lake Erie, Ohio, United States - Buoy 2 MA119 | ecosystem: Environmental > Aquatic > Freshwater > Lake | place: USA: Lake Erie, Ohio... | reverse complement strand
AGTTGTTGGTGAGTTATAAATACCAGGAGCCAAAGTCAGAGATTGAGGTGAATGGCAAGGTCTATTGCTTTGAGAAAAACTTTGGTCATGTCTCAACTGGTCAGATCATTGACTTGAAATTGATTGAGGATATCAGCCAGGATCCATGTCAAGCATTGGCAATCATGTATGTTGAGAAAGGTATGGAGTATTGTCAGGAGGATGATAGAGGCAGAGTGCTGAATCCTAATGAGACCAGATATAAGGAATTCAAGGAAAACTTTCCAGGTGATGAGTTCTTAAATTTCTTCAGTTTTTTTTTGGACTTATCGGACAAGCGGAGGCTCGCTATATTAGGGATACAGATGGCGAGGCAGAGGATGGAAATGATGATGATGGAGCAGGACTTAAAGATTCAGAGTGGTTCAGTTGGACAACTATCTTACATCGACTATCCAAAGAAATGGGAGTCAGTGTGGCAAAGGTTACACAACAGCCTTATGTGACAACATTATTCTGGATCAACTATTTCAGAATAGTGGATGAGAACGAACAAAAACGCATATTAAGAAATGGCTGATTTTGATTTTCTTGAGGACTTTGGTATATCAGCTCAAGATGCAGAGCAACCAAAGAATGCATATGATAGATTTATCATTGAGCTTTCAAATCAGCTGGCAACTGAGTTCAGAGATTACACAAAGAAAGTTGCTCAGAATACTGGAGCATTGGCAGCATCAATCATTCCAGTTCCAACTGGACAGCTGTCATTCAGATTAGAAGCTGAGGATTACTATCCATTTGTTGATGAGGGAGTCAACGCTGTTGGCACCAACAACTATGGGAGTCAATTCTCATTCAGATATCCTGGTGTCAGTCACAACATGGCAACAGCTATCAGCCAATGGAAAGGGCTTGACATGTCGCATGCTTATGCTGTGGCATCCAACATCAAGCAAAGAGGATTGCAACCAAAGAGAATCACTGAGAATGTGATCAATGACCAGGTACTGGAGAGGATTGCAAATGACTTGGCAGAGCTAACTGGTTTAATGTTTGAAATAAATTTTACAAAGAATGGCAGTAACAATATATAATGAGCCGCAACTAATTTCACCAGCTGGAAATCCATTGGTGTTCACTTTCAGCAGCAATCAGACTGCTCAACCGAATTTCAGTTTTATTGTTGAGGTTTATATCAACTCAACTCTGAGATTGACTCAAGAGGTGTTCAGGCAATTCAATACTCTTGGGAGGATTGATGTATCTGAGGCTGTTCAGAGTACATTGACAAGTCCATTGGTTGTTGATGGAAGTTTAACAACTTTCTATGATACTGCCATCAATGAATACTATATCATTGTGTATGAAAAGTATGGAACGACTCCGACAATTCAAGCCAGTGATACAAGCACAACATTATATGGATTCAATGCATCATTAAGACATCAGGACTGGATTAATTTTAACTATTATGATTATGATGCAAGCACAAATAATCCATCAACTCCAGGCACATTGTTATTGACATCATTTCCAAGAGCTAAGAAATATTTTTGCGGATTGGATGAGAGAATCTTTTTGGGCTCACTTTGTACAGATACATCTGTCAATGTCAGATTCAGGCTGAAAGATATTACTGGAACAATTATTGCCAATGTAGTGACAAATATCACATTAGATAAATTACTTGTTGTTGATGCATCTCCTCAGACAATAATTGACAATACAACTGTGACTCAAGCCAACTTTGATGATGCAGCATATTATGAGGTGATTATCAGAGGGACTGGAGTTGGAGCCAACAATGGATCATCAGAAGTTTTTGTCATTTGGATTGATACTGAATGCAAGAGATATGAGACAAAGAGATTGCATTGGCTCAATAAATTTGGAGTATGGGATTCATTCACATTCTCATTGGTATCAATTGACTCAACAACAGTACAGAGTTATGGCTATCAGAGAGAAAAAGGAGTTTGGGATGGTAATAATTACACGTATCCTTTTTATCAAGGTGAGAAGGTTGATTTTGCCAAGACAGCATCTGATCAGTTGACATTGAACTCTGACTGGATCAATCAAGATGTTCAACAATGGCTGGTCAGAGAATTGCTTGAATCACCATCAGTGTATCTTGAGGTTAACAATGGTAATGACTTTGAGTTAGTCAAGGTAACCAACACAAACTATCAGCTCAAAACAAGGAGAAGAGATGGCTTGATTCAGGAGCAGATTACAATAGATAGAACATATACATATAGATCACAACTGAACTAATGGCTGGAGAATTATTCATTAATGGGAGGCTTGTTGACATCAACCAGGATGCTCCATTTCCTTTGACATTCAACATCAGTGACATCAAGGATTTGAATGCGAGGAAGGGCAACAAGTCCAAGACTATCACCTTGCCAGGAACAAAGAACAACACAGCTTTGATGCTGAGTGTATTCACATTATCAGCAACTGAGAATATTTCAGGAACTGATTCTGATTTTGTTGACTTTGATCCATCCATAAAGGCAGAGGCACAATACTACCAGAATGGTTTGCTTGAATTCAATGGGGTTGCTCAGTTGATGAGTTGCAAGCTGTTGGATGGAATATGGTCCTTTGATATTACCTTAGTGAGTGATACAATTGACTATATTTCAAGGCTTGCTAAGATTAAGGTTAATGAGCTTGGATTCTCAGAGTACAATCATGCCATGACTTATGCTAATCAACAAGACACTTGGAATGGTATCATTCAATTGAATGGATTACCATCCAGCAACCAAGACTCACAAGGGTGGACTGGCAAGGGGTATTACTACGGCTTGATTGATTACGGGTTCACGCGTCCAACACCTTCCACCTTTGGAGTTGAGCATATTCCACCGCAAGTGTTTTGCTATGAGGTATTGGAGAAAGCTTTCAACTATGCCGGCATAACTTGGGATAGTACTTTCCTTGAGAGCCAATTATTCAAGAAGTTGTTGATGGCTTATCCTGGTGGAGATCTACCAACCATCACACAAGCTCAAGCTGATAATGATTCACTATTCACAACTGAAGATAATAACACTGGAGGCTATATCTTTAATGGATCATTCCTCAGTTACATTGACACGAATGGACCAACTGGATTCATCAATACATTTGACAAGCAATTTGCTGATAATTATGATTGCACAGTTACTCAAGATAATTTAAGCCAAGCTCAGACAACTGATCCATTGAAATTTGTGGCCGCAAGTGAGGGATTGTTTAACTTGAATTATGCTGGTGATCATGATGTTGATATCACAATTGTTGGTGATGGTTCAGGAGCATATACAATTAATGGCTCTTATTCAGTTAGGATATTTCTTTACAAGAATAACATTCCAATGGCTACTGATATTATTTATTCAGGAGCTATCACATCAGCAACCACATCACTGACATTTTCATTTGATTATCAGAGGCAGTTGAATCTATTAATCAATGATGAGGTCACTATTAAGATTGGATTGTTCATAAATAATACAACCATTCAAAGAACGAATTTAACGAGTGCAACAACAACATATCAGATACAAAGCAACACAGCAACTCTTGACATTTTAAAGCAAGCCCAAACATTAACAGCTGGAGGTACAGTCTATCTGGATTCATTCCTTCCTGACATGACATGTGACCAATTCCTTAAAGGGATGATTACAGCATTCAACTTGTATGTCAAGCCATCAACTGCTGATCCAACCATTCTTGAGATTGAGCCATTGTCTGATTTTTATAATGCCAGCGGTGATGCTATTGATTGGACTTATAAACTGGATCGGAGCTCAGAGATTAAGATTGAGCCTACTATTAATTTCAGTTCAAAGAATTACAAATTTAACTTTGAGCAAGATGATGATTATTGGAATACTCGCTATCTTGATGATGTCCAGGAGCAATATGGATCATTCTTAATTCAGAGTCAAAGTCAATTTGCAACAAGTGATACACAATTCAAGTTACCATTCAGTCAAAAATTATTATGTCGTATTCCAATTGATGATACAACATTCACTGATTTGATTGTTCCAAGATCATTTCAAGTTAAATTTGATGAGGCTGGCAATGGTACAGTTGAAAAGAAAAAAGGCAAGCCATTCATTGTGCAACTTGGTGGATTAAGAACTGGAGCATGGACTCATAGAGATGAGGATGGAGTTGATCATGTTGAGACTGACTATCCTTATGTAGGCCATCTTAACAGCCTTGACTCACCAACATTTGACTTTAATTTCGGAGTCCCTGATTATGTATTCTGGTCGACATCAAGCTATCCAACCAACAACTTGTATCTGTATCATGAGAAGTTTATCAAGGAATTGATATCAAGATTTGGAAAGCAAGTCACTTGCTCAGTAATGCTGAGACCATCAGACATAAATAGCCTTGATTTCAGGAACTTAATTCAGATTGATGGAGTTGTATATCGATTGCTAAAAATAAGTGATTATCAGAGTGGAAAGAATACACCAACAATTGTCGAACTGATTCGCATAATAGAGGGAGAGGGGATTCAGACAACCATAGTGACTCCTCCTTATGATCCATTCACTGATCCATTAGCAAGATACACATCAGCTGATGATGCAAGGATTACAGATGATGGTCAGGTTAGATTCGTAAATCCATAAATAATGGGAGTAAAAATACAAGACATAACATCCAAGAGTGCTAAGATTGCAAGCACAGATTTGATTGAGATAGCTCAAGTAAGTGGACCATCATATGTGTCCAGGAAAGTTACTGGTGCAGAGATTAATGAATTAAGCTTGGATACAACTCCACAGCTTGGTGGCGATTTGGATGTGAATGGCTTTAAAATAGTGAGCCCACATAGTAGTAATATTACAATCGAGCCAGGAGGTACTGGTGATGTCATATTGAATGCAGATACAGTGAGGATTGGTGATGCAAATGTCAATGCAACCATTGCCACAATAGGAGCTGGTGATTTGATTCTTACTACCAATCAAGGGGCTGCTAATCAAGGAATAATTAGGATATATGATGGTGCCAATGGAAATATAGAATTAACTCCAAATGGAACTGGAGCTGTTGTAATTAACATTCCAATAAGCACAAAAACACTGCAATACACATTGGTTCTAAATGATAATTGTAAGCTTATTGAGGCTAACTTTTCAGGAAGCAACAATATCGTAATACCAACCAATGCTGCACAAGCATTTCCAATTGGAGCTCAGGTATTGATTAGTCAATATGGAGCTGGTCAAGTTACAATTTTGGCAGATACTGGAGTGACATTGAGGTCAAGTGGAGGTAAAACAAAAACAGCTGCACAATATTCAGTGGCATCATTGATAAAAAGAGATACTAATGAATGGTATCTTTCAGGAGATATAACTACGTAAATAAAATAAAAATGGCAATAGCAAACAGCGTGCTAACAGCACAACAAGGAACTTTCATAGTTAATAATACAGCAGCAAAGACTGTTGATCATGATGCAATTGTAGTCTTGGAGGATACAGTATTCTCAGCAATTAGAGTTGCTGGCAGTGATGTTAAGTCAACTTACATTGCAGCAACTGGCACAGCAGTGAAAGCTGGAGCAATCATCAGACCTATTAATGGAGCCAAGTTCAGTGGAGTCACATTGACATCTGGCTCGGTTTGTTTAGTATTATGATAGGATACGGAAATAGTATGTTCTTAGCAACACATGGAATTTTAGCAAGGGGTGCAAGTGGAGCACCCGTTGACCCCGATGCTCAAGCATTCATAACAGCGGCTGCAATAACAGACCCTACTCAACAAACAGCTATTAATACTTTGGTAGTTGACTTGAAAGGGTATAACATTTGGACTAAAATGAAGGCTTTGTATCCTTTTGTTGGTGGAACGGCTTCAACTCATAAATTTAACTTAAAAGACCCTCGAGATTTAAATGCAGCGTTTAGACTTGTATTCAATGGCGGTTGGACTCATAGTTCAACAGGAGCAACTCCAAACGGTACAAATGGATATGCTGATACTTTTTTAATACCTAATACTTCATTAGCTAATTCAAGTGGACACTTATCAGTATATTCAAGAACAAATATAAGTGGTTTTTTTTATGATATGGGGGCAGCTTCTGGTGCTGGTACTGCTGAAAATTCTGTTATTTCCAGATGGACTGATAATAAGTTTTATTCTCAATATGGAACACCAACTTATCCAAATACTGCTAATACAGATTCAAGAGGTTTATTTATAACCAATAGAAATTCAGCAACTAATACAACAGGATATAAAAATGGAAGTAAAGTAATTGATACAGCTCAAACAAGTTCTCAATTAAGTCAAACAAATGTTTATTTAGGTGCAACTAATGCATTTGGAAGCTCAACAAATTATTCTCCAAGAAACTATGCCTTTGCATCAATAGGCGATGGTTTAACAGACACAGAAGCAGCAAACTTTTACACAGCTGTACAAGCATTTCAAACAGCTATCGGTCGCTCAATAGGAACTCAAACAGTAAGTGATGCAGATGCTCAGGCTTTTGTAACTAACGCTGGTATAGTTGACCAAGTAGAAGCTAACGCAATAAACAACTTAGTAATAGGATTAAAATCTGATAACTTGTGGACTAAGATGAAAGCGGTTTATCCTTTTGTTGGTGGAAGTGCAACAACGCATAAATGGAACTTAAAAGACCCAAGGGATTTAGATGCAGCGTTTAGGTTGGTATTTGCTGGTGATGTTATTCATTCAAGTAACGGAGCCTTGTTTAATTCAGTTACTGCCAATGGTTTTGCGGATACTAAACTCGCATCTAACGGAACATTAGCACAAAACTCAACGCACTTTTCAGCATATTCACGAACTAATAATGCAAGTGGTGGATACATAATGGCTAACGGAAGTGCAAGTGCAAGTGGTGAAGCAAAAATGTTCACAAGGTGGTTTGACAATAATTGTTATTCAGGAGTAAATACATTTGGTCAAGTGCCAACAGCGAATAGTGATTCAAGAGGTTATTTTATAGCCAATAGAATTTCAGCAACTCAGCATTCAGTTGTTATAAGAGGAACTAAAATTGATTTCAATACAAATTCAAGTGGATTAAATACAAACACATTTAGGATATGTTCGGCATTAAATGTTTCTTATGATAACAAACAAATAGCTTTTTCAAGTATTGGAGATGGTTTAACAGCAACTGAATTAAGTAACCTAAATACAGCGGTAGTAGCATTTCAAACAACTTTATCACGTAACGTATGAAACTAACAGAACTAACAAAAGAACAAAGACTAACTTATGTAGGCTTGCTTACTGAGTTACAAAAAGAAGAATTAATTGGTCAATGGTATGCACCTGACAGCTACTTTAACCCTATTCAAGATATCAATGATAATTGGATAATATCAATGACAGAAATAGATTACTGCGTAAACCCTGACTTTCTTTGGGTTAAAGACTTAGATTTGATTCCTTACGAACCAAAACCAACACCACCACCATTTAGCTAATGGCAGAAAAATCAGTTGTATTCTCACTTAAGGTCAACACTGGCAACAGTGTGCAAGACATCCAAGCTATGGATGCGGCTGTTAATGACTTGAATCAAGATCTCAAGGCAACACAAAAAACAGCAGCAGATAATACTGGAATAGATACCTTTGATCAGAAACTCCAGGAGCTCAATGCAAGAGTTGAGGCTGGCGGCCTGACCATGAGAGATCTGACCAGGACAATGAAGGAATATCAGAATCTCGCTGCACAAGCTGGGACTGAGAGTCCAATTGGACAACAAGCAATCAGAAACGCTGCGAATCTTAAGGATGAGATTGGTGATTTGAAAGCTCAGACAACAGCATTGTCATCTGACTTTGTTGGTGTTGATACAGCATTGAAAGGAGTTGAGACTGGAGCAGCGGCATTCCAAGGAATTCAATCAGCTGTGGCATTGACTGGTGTTGAATCAGAGGCTTTGACTGAGACAATGGTCAAGTTGCAAGCTGTCCAGGGATTAGTTAATTCAGTTAGTATCATTTCAAATAATTTGAATAAAGAGGCAATCCTTGGTATTCAATTAAGAAATGCTGCTGAGAAGGCTAAGCAATTTATCTTAACTGGATCTATTGCTCCCACATTAGCCAACACAGCAGCAACAACAGCACAAGCTGGTGCCAATGTTGGACTTGCAACAGCAACTGGAGCATCAACAACAGCCTTAAAATTATTTAGACTTGCATTGATTGCAACTGGTATTGGAGCTATTGTGGTAGCTGTTGGATTATTGATTGCCAACTTTGACAAGGTTTCAGCTGCTGTCATGAAGGCTTATGAATGGTTTGATAAACTTGGTCCAAGAATAAAGATTTTATCAATTGGTTTATTGGCATTAATTTCAGGACCATTAGCTTTATTTGCTGGTGCTATTTATGGAGTAGTCAAAGCACTTGAATATTTCGGTGTCATTGATGACCGAGAAACCGCAAGAATGAAAGCCAATGCCAAGGCTAAGACAGAAGCTACTGAAAAGGAAATGAACAAAAAGATTGCAGCTGAAAAGAAAAAAGCTCAAGCTGTTGATGATGCATTATCCTTTGAAATTAGAAAAGCTCAGGCTGCTGGAAAAAATACAGAGGAGATGGAGGAGAAAAAACTCCAAGCTGCTTTAAAATCTGGACGGGCTATCCTTCAAATGCAAAAAGAAAAGATTGCAGCTTATGAGGAGGAAATAAAACTTTTGAAAGCCACAGGTGATGCTGATAGTGATCGAGCTAAAAAACTTGAGAAAGCATTAAGTGAAACAAAGAAAAATGCTAATGAACAATACAAGGTTAATAAAAAGAATGCAGAGGATTTAACTATATTAAGAATTGAGCAAGATAAAGCTGATGATGATGCGGCAAAGGCAAGGGCTGAGAAAGCAAAGGCTCAGGCTGAAAAGAGAAGAGAGGCAGCAAAGAAAGAGGCTGAGAGATTAGCTGAGATTGAACGTAAAGCAAATGAGGAAAGAATTAAAGCTGAAGATGACCAATTTGAATTGAGCCTCCAGTTGATGAAGGAAGGTCAAGAGAAGGAGCTCTTTGAATCAACCATCAAATATGACAAGCTTAGAGACCAAGCTCATGGCAATGCAGAGCTGTTGAATCAGATTGCAGTGCAAGAGGCAGCTGATAGGATTGCCATTGTGAATAAGTACAATCAAATGGAGCTTGATAAGATTGCTGAGAATGAGGCTAAAAAGAGAGATCTAAGAAACAAGATTATCAGATTCACAAACAATGAGAGAGAGAATGAATTGCTTGATCTTGAGGAATGGTATAAAGAGCAAGAGGCTCTGAATTTAAAAGCATTTCAAGCTGGTGCCATTGATGAGGAGGAATTCTATGATGCTGGATTGAAAGCTCAGGAAGAGTACAGAAAAAAGAAAGCTGAGCTTGATAAAAAATATGATGAGCAAGGCAAGGCTAATGAAGTCAAGGCCAGAGAGGAATCTCTCAAGGGAGTAACGGCTGCAATTGAGGGAGCTCAGAAAGGATTGGATGAGCTTAAAAAGATTAATGCTCTTGTCAATGAGATAGACCAAGCAAGGCTGAATAAGATTGCTGAGAATAGAGATGCTGATCTTGCTAATCTTGATAAGAACTTGCAAGCTCAGTTGAGTCAAGAGGGATTGACAGCTGATCAAAAGGCTCAGATTGAACAGAACTTTGCACAGCAAAAATATCAGATTGAGCTGAAAGCATTCAATGAGGAAGAGAAAATTAAGAAAGCACAATTTGCGAGAGACAAAGCTCTGAGATTAGCACAAGTTGGAATTGATACAGCATCAGCAATTGTCAAAGGTATTGCACAATTTGGGCCGCCTCCATCACCAGCTGGTATTGCTGCAATTGCATCAGCATCATTGATTGGAATCACCCAAGCAATGGCTATCATGAATCAAAAGTATCAAGCTGGCTCAGCTCCAACTCCTCCACAATTATCATCTGGAGGCGGAGGTGCATTGAGTGGAGCTGGTGCAAGTTCATTCACAGCCAACACACAAGCTCAGACAACTGACTTGAATCAGCTTGGTCAAGGTCAACAAGTTCAGACAATGACATCACAAGTGGTTGTCTTGGAATCTGACATCACCAACACACAAAACAAAGTACAATTACAAGAGGCTAAGTCAAGCTTTTAATCCAATCAACACAAGGCTTATTCCAGAACTGATCTCCAGTTGAAAAACATCCCTGGAGTGCAATGAACTCTTGAGCTTTGGCAATGGATGGAGTTGATACCTTACAATTGAATCCTTCCTTTGATGGCACCTGGTACACATTGCAATAGATTGACTTGATAAAATGGTTATCATTCTGCCAGTTGATGTTGTCAAATAGCTCAATAAGTTTTTTGCTATCCATCACACATGGAGTATGTGTTTCATAATTGTAAGCTGTGAAGTTGTTATGCTTGAGGAATTCCAAAGTGTTGGACTGAGCTATCTTTGTATGTGGAGGATGGTCATCATTGACAATGATACTCTTCATGTTGATGGCCACATGAGGCTGCCATGACTGAGTGATAAAGAAATCTTTATTCATATAGATAAACTGTCCACCAATTTTCTTGGCAAAGGTCAGAATCCTATTGGTCACATCACAGCCTCTGATGTTGTTATGTTGCAAGCATGGAAGATTATTGATTCCATGCACAGCCTTGCCAACAGTCCATATCTCAGCATCTGGATATAATTTTAAAACCATTGCAATTGATTGCTTGATTTCAAAGTCAGACTCAGCTCTTGAATGGTATGGATATACAAATATCATTTCGAACAAATTTACATATTATTTATATGCTAAGAGAGTTACCACTATATGATATTGTCATTGATCTTGATGATCCAGAGACAACAGTATCATTCAACAGCCTTGTGGCTAATCCAGCACATGAGAAATCATTTGAAACATTCTCCAAAAAGATTGCTTATCAGTTTAATGATGAGGAGCAAGTCATCACTGGAGTGGCTATATCTGCGAATACTCC
>Ga0315903_10010527_pt1 | contig 11007 bp, 6 predicted proteins | sample LakEriMetagenome_7_FD_203524 | JGI IMG/M metagenome (GOLD analysis project Ga0315903, IMG submission 203524) | Freshwater fungal communities from buoy surface, Lake Erie, Ohio, United States - Buoy 2 MA119 | ecosystem: Environmental > Aquatic > Freshwater > Lake | place: USA: Lake Erie, Ohio... | reverse complement strand
GGTCGCAACGGGATTATGGGGGGGCGCTCAGTCGCCGAGGAAGGTGACGTCGTCGCACTGCGCCTTGAAGAAAGGCGCGGCGCCGTCGACCTCGACGGTCAGCGTGTGATTGCCCGCGGCGATCGTGGCCTTGGCCACGCCGGCGGCGAGTTCCAGCGGCTTACCGTCCAGCCAGGCGGCCTTCGCGCCGGTGAGCTGCAAGGGCTTCGTCGCGGACGTGGAGGCCGTGAAGCGGGCGCTGGCGTACAGGCGGCCCGGGTTGAAGGCCTTGGGCAGCTGCCCGTTGATCAGGGTGTAGACCGGCGTGGGCGCGGCGGACTTCGCCAGCGCACCGGGCGGCTGGTCGTCGAAGAGCCAGAGACGGGCGACGTTTGCCTTGCTGGCGTCGAACGGTCCGGGCTTGCCGATCTCGCCGAGGAAGGCGAAGAGGCTGCGCTTGGGCACGTAGGCGAGGCCGTCGACGAGACCGGCGGGCATGAGGCTGCCGATGTTCTCGCGTTTCACGATGTTGGCCTTGGTCACGGGCAGCTCGACGCCGGGGCCGGGACGGATGATGACCTCGGTCGCGGTCTCGCGGGCGGGGATGCCGTTGAAGACGCTGCCGTCCTTCATCGTGAAGGCGAAGCCATGGTAGCCTTCCTTCACCTTGGAGGCGGGATTGAGGACGCTCTCGATGACGTAATCGAGCGGCGCGCTGGCGCCGATGCTCGAGAGGTCGGGGCCGAGTTTGCCGCCGGCGCCGCCGATGGCATGGCAGAGCGCGCAGCCGTTCTGGCGGTAGACCATCTCGCCCTCGGTCGGGTCGGCGCCCTTCTTGACGGCCGCGACCATCGCGTTGACTTCCGCGGCGTAATCGCGGGCGCCGGCCTTGGCTCCCGTGAGGGGCGTGAGCGCGTCGACGAGGGGCTTGCCGCCGCGACCCATGCCGCGGGCGGCCTGCAGGGCGGCCGCGTAGGCGTCGGGGCCCAGGTCCGCGGGGAACTTCTTGGCGAGACGTCCCGCGAAGGCCGCGTGGGTGAAGAGTTCCTGCCAGGTGCGTACGGCTTCATCCTTCTTCAGTTGGGCGAAGACGCCCGGGAGCACCTGGAGCGCTTCCGCCGGGGCGTGCACGGACAGACCGATCAGGGCGCCGCGGCGCACGGGCAGGGGCTGGGTTTCCGCGGACAGCGCCTTGAGCGCGGCGACCGTGGCGGGTTGGCCGATGTCGCGCAGCGCCTTGAAGGCGAGGTCGCGCAGGCCGCCGTCCGCGTTCTGGCCGGCGAAGGTCGCGATCGGCGGGACGAAGGCCGCGAGTTTCCAGGCGCCGCTGAGGCGGACGGCGGCGATGCGGAGGTCGCGGTTGTCGGACTTGAACAAGGCGGCGAGCGCGGCGAGGTCGCCCTCGGGGCGGGCGTTGCGGCTCGTGGCCGCGTCGACGAGCGCGGCGGCGCCGCGGACGCGGGCCGCCGGCTGCAGCGCGCCTTCCTTGGTCACCGCTGCGAAGAGCATGGTCAGTTCCGCGGCGCCGCCGGAGCGGCCGATCAGTTCGATCCACGGACCGGTGCCGGCGGCGTCGAGCTGGCGGCCGGCGAAGAGCTGCTTGATGTAGGGCGCGGCCACCACGGGGTCGACGATCTTGACGACGCGCTCGAGCTTGGCCTCGCGGCCGGCGACCTTCTCGGGGTGCGCGGCGAGGTCGGCCAGCCAGAAGCGGGCGGTGTCGTTCACGCTCGTCCAGGCGGCGAAGTCGAGGAACGAGTCCTCGGGATTGGTCGGGAGGTTCTCGAGGATCAGCTCCGCGGCGGCGGGCGAGGGGATGCGGGCGAGCGCGCGGAACGCCTCGAGCTGCACGCGGGGATTGGCGTGGCGCAGTTGGGCGCCGATCAGGGCGAGGTCGCCGTCGCGCAGCTGGGCGTGGGCCTTGCCCAGCTCGCGCAGGGCCACCTGCACGTTCACCGGGTCGGCGCCCTTGAGCAGGGCGACAAGGTCGGCGGTCTGGTCGACGCGTCCGCTCAGCAGCCAGGCGGCGTGCCGGCGGGACACGTCATCCTTGGCCCAGGCGACGACCGCGGCGGACAGTTCCTTGGCCGGCAGGCGCAGCAGTTCGCGGCGGGCCTGCTCGAATTCCCAGCGGCTCGGGGAAGTCAGCTTGCCGAGCAGCTCGGCCGTCGGGCGGCCGGCGAGCGGGGTCCACGCCAACGGCTTGCTGCCGGCCGGGGCGATGCGCCAGATGCGGCCGCGCTGCTTGTCGCGGCGCGGGTCGCGGAAGTCGACCTCGCCGTGGTTGATGATGGGATTCGTCCAGTCGGCCACGTAGAGGGCGCCGTCGGGGCCCATCGCGAGCCCGATCGGGCGGAACGCGGCGTCGCTGGTGCGCACGACGTCGGGTTGCGCCTTGGTGATGTAACCGGAGCGCGGCTTGGCGTCGGCGGTGAAATCGTTGAAGGCGAACCGGACTATGCGGTGGGCGCGGAAGTCGTTCGTGATCGCGTTCCCCTGCCACTCGGCGGGGAAGAGCGGGCTCTGGACGATCTCGAGGCCGCAGAACTTGGGGTAGGAGCCGGGGCTGATGCTGCTGATCGTGCGGCGCGCGCCTTCGGTGGCGTTGAGGACCGCGCCGGGGAAGCCCCAGCTCACGCCGTTGCCGTCGGCGCCGGAGGTGAGGAAGGACTGGCCAGCGAGGTCTTCCTGCAGGCCCCAGGCGTTGACGAGGCCCTTGGAGTGGACCTCGAGGCGCTCGCGGGCGGGGTCGTAGGCGAAGGCCGCGCCGGAGTTGGCGCGGATCAGGCCCCACGGCGTCTCGATGTGCGAATGGATGTAGATCGTCTGGTGGAAGTAGAGGCGACCGTCCACGCCCCAGTGGAGCCCGTGGATGATGTGGTGAGTGTCCTCGGTGCCGAAGCCGCTGAGGACGATGCGGCGTTCGGCGAGCAGACCGTCCGCGCCCGGCTTGGTCAGGTGCAGGAGTTCGGTGCTCGCGCCGACGAAGCAGCCGCCGTCGCCGTCCGGGGCCACGCCCGCGGGGATCAGCAGCTTGTCGGCGACGATGCGGGAGGTTTCGGCCACGCCGTCCTTGTTGGTGTCCTCGAGGAGGATGATCTTGTCGTTGCCCGTGGACGGCCCGAACTTGGCGGAGTTGCCTTCCATCTGCGCGCCGAGGTCGTCTGGATTGACCTGCGGGTAGGTGTTGGAGGTCGCGACCCAGAGGCGACCGAGCGAATCCCAGCTCATGTGGACCGGCTTCTCCAGGAAGGGGTTTTCGGCGAAGAGCGAGATCTCCAGTCCCGGCTCCAGCTTGAAGTCGGGCTTGGGCAGGGGCGGCAGCGCGGCGAGCTTGGTTTCGGATTTCGGCTCCGGCGGCAACACGCTCGGCTTGCCCGCGGAAAGCCCGATGACGTTGGCTTCGGCCTTGTCCACCAGCGGGTCGAACTTCGGGATCTCGACCGCGTTGCGTCCCTGCTCGCCGCGGCGGAAGCCGAAGATGTAGGTGTAGTTCGCCGGACGGCTGCGGTGGAAGAACAGTGAGTTCTTGCGCAGGATCTCGGCGCGCAGTTCCGCCTGCGCCTTCGTTTCGGCGTCCCAGCCGGCGACGTCCCCGCGCCAGCCCAGCTGGCGGGCGAAGGAGGCGGCGAGCGCCCGGTAGCCGCGTTCGTTCAGGTGGATGCCGTTGTCCGTGCCTTGGGCGAGGTCGATGCCCGCTTCCTTCCATTCCCCGCGGATGAAGGGGGCCTTCCGCTCGGCCGCCAGCTCGCGCAGCACCTGCTCATACTGGGCGAGCAGGGCGTTGTGCTCGGCGGGGTCCGGCAGGCCGGGGCGCGTGGCTCGCAGGTCCTCGTGCTTGATCGGGCCGACGAACACGAAGCGGACCTGACCCTGCGGGCTGGCCTTGACGATCAGTTCCATGAGCTCGGTCAGTTCGCGGCGGAACTTGGCGGGGCTGTGGTCGACGCCGTAGCGCGCCGGGTCGGGGTTCAGGACCGGGTCGTTGCGGCGGTAGGTGAGGTCGTCGAGGCTCGCGGCCATGCCGTACCCGAGGACCGCGACGGTGGGCTTCACCACGGCGAGCTGTTCCTTCAGGCTGTCGACGCCCCGGGCGACCGGATCGAAGCTGGCGCGCGAGGCGCCCAGGGGGCTGTCGCCGCTGTAGCCGAGGTTGCGCACGGCGAAGTTCTTCCCGGGGAAGGAGCGGCGCATCTGGCTCTCCAGGTGTCCGTAGTTGTTCTCGCGCTCGATGAGCACGTCGCCGATCAGCAGGACGCGGTCGCCGTCGTTGAGGACGAGCGCGGGGTCGGCGGCGAGGAGGCCGGTGGCGAAGGCGCACAGGGCCGCGAGGAGGGGGAAGCGGGGCATGGTCGGATTGGAAGGGATTTGGCCGGGGTGGCGAGCCGACTTTAGACCCGCGGGGCGGGAAGTTGTTGCCAAGCCGCCCCGCCAAAAAACCCCGTATAACCCGCGTCAGTCGACGAACGTCGGCCAACGCTCGCGGAAGGCCAGCTGGGCCGCCTTGTCGGGGATCACCGGCCGGGTGGGGTCGGTGAGGAACTTCAAGGGAAAGGCCGGCTTCAGGTGCAGCACGGTGACCAGGTCGCCCTCGACCCGGAAGACCGCGAACCAAGCGCCGCAGCCGATATCGAACAAGTCGCCGTGCCGGCTGCGGATCCGGCGGGTCCGGTGCGGCGAGGGGTCGCGGGAGAGCATCTCGACCATCCGTTCGCGGAAATCGATGGACCAACCCTCGCGCAACCACGCGAGGTGTTCCGTCGCCGCCTCGGCGAAGGCCACGCGGAAGGCCGGCGGGGCCGCCAGCGCGGCGTCGACCTCGGCGATCCAGCCGGACTTCGCCTCGGGGAAGGAGTCGTAGGCCGGGATGTAGGGCTTGATGTCGAACACCGGCGTCCCGTCGACGAGGTCGCAGGGCCCGAGGAGCAGGTAACCCTTCTTCACCGCCAGCAATTGCACCGGGGTGATGCCCAGCGGGTTCGGGCGGTGCGGGGAGCGGGTCGCGAAGACGCCTCGGCGCTTGGACGGACCCCGGGGCGGCAAGACCTCCGGCCGCCAGTCCTTGTTGCGGTGGAACCACCAGACCAGCCAGATACGGTCGAAGCCCGCCAGGTCCTTCAGGGCTTTCTGGTACTTATCCCCCGGCAAGAGCTCCAGCCGGTTGGTCTCGGCCTGGCGTTCGTCCGGTTGGTGGCGGGCGTCGAATTTCAGGGGCTTCTTGTCCGTGCGGATGAAGCCAATGGGGCGGAGGATGAGCTCGTCGTCGGGCACGGTCGGGCGGAGGGCAGACACAGGGCTAGGGCGGGGGAGGCGAAAGGCAAGAGCCGGGGCGGGCCGACGCGGGGTTGACCCTCCGCGGTCCGGACCTCATAAGTGGTTTATGCGGAGCGTCACCCTCGTCTGCCTGCTCTTGGCCAGCGCGGCCTTCGGCCTCGACCTCAAGCCCTCGTTGGCCCCTTCGAAGCCCGCCGCTCCCGCCACACCCGCGGTCCGGCCCGCGGTGGCTCCCGCCGCCCCTGCGCCCGTCGCCAAGCCCGAGGCGAAGGAGCCGGAATCGCCGCCCGTCATCTTGGCCAAGTTCCCCAACGGCGCCGAAGTCGTCACCCAATACAAGGGCATCCAAGTCCTGCTCGCCGGTTTCGTCGCGCGGGGTTCGCGCGATTTCCTGGATGTGAAGCTCGCGGGAGCCGAAGGCGAAGCCGACGCCCTCTGCCACGTGCGGCTGCTCGACGCCGAGGGCAAGGCCATCGGCTACCTCAAGGCCTACCTGCACGCCAAGGGCACCTCCTTCGACCTCACGGCGATGGAGAAGGACCCCGCCAAGCGTCGCGCGCTGCTCGAACGCACGCGGTCGATCCAATTCCAGCCCGTCGACAAGTCCCAGGCGGTGCTGCCCGCGGTCTGCCGTCGCGCCCAGTGAGCGTCGATCGGCCCGTCGCGATGTCGGAGGCGATCCTCAACCTTTCCTGCTACAAGTTCACGCCGCTGGCGGACCTGGAGGCGCTTCGCCAAGGTCTGCTCGACGCTTGCCGGGCCCACGAGGTCAGGGGGACGATCCTGCTCGCGCCGGAGGGCATCAACTTCTTCCTCGCCGGCACGCGCGCGCAGCTGGATGCGGTGCTCGCGGTCCTGCGGGCCGTGCCGGGCCTCGCCGACCTCGCCCCGAAGGAGAGCCCGTCTCCGGATCGTCCGTTCCGGCGCATGTTGGTCAAGGTGAAGAAGGAGATCATCGCCTTCGGGGTGGAAGGGGTCGACCCCGCCCGCGCGCCTTCGCCCAAGCTGAAGCCCGCGGAGCTGAAGCGCTGGTTGGACGAGGGGCGGCCGGTGGTGCTGCTCGATACCCGCAACGTCTACGAGGTGCGCATGGGCACCTTCCGGGGCGCGCTCGCGACGCCGATCTGGAACTTCCGGGACTTCCCGCGGGCCGTGGCCGACCTGCCGCCCGCGCTCAAGGACCGGCCGGTCGTCATGTTCTGCACCGGTGGCATCCGTTGCGAGAAAGCCGGCCCATATATGGAGAGCCTTGGCTACAAGGATATCCACCAGCTCGACGGCGGCATCCTGAAGTACTTCGAGGAAGTCGGCGGGGCCCATTACGAAGGCGAATGCTTCGTCTTCGACGAACGCGTCGGCGTGGACGCCGCCCTGCGGCCGACCCGCTCGGTGGTCTGCTTCAACTGCCAGATGCCCCTGACCTTCGCGGAGCAGCGGGATGAGCGCTACGTCTACGAGAAATCCTGCCCGCACTGCATCGACGGCAAGCCGAAAGGCCGGGGCAATACCGCCGCCGAGGCGGGTTGAGCGTTCACCAGCGCAGTTCCGGCAGCCAGGACCACTCGCCGAGCGGGAGGCGGTCCGTCAGTTGCGCCGGTTCTTTTCCGGCCAGGATGCCGGTGCCGAGGAGCGCGCCCGCGATGCCCGCGCGGTCGGCACCCGCCAGGTCGTGCTCGGGACTGTCGCCGATGGCGAGGACCTGCGAGCGGTCGGGGTCGCCCGCGGCCGCCAGCGCGACGCGGTAGATGTCCGCGTGGGGTTTGCCGAACCAGATCAGGCGCGCGCCAAGTTTCTCCAGTTCGCGCGCCACGGCGCCGGCCGAAGGGCGAACGCCCGCGGGGGTCAGCATCTCGAGGTCGGGGTTCGCGACCAGCACGGGGACGCCGCGGCGGGCGGCGCCCGCGAGCTCGGCGACCTGTTCCGTCCAGGGGCGGTCGGGTTCCACGCTCGCGGTCAGGATGATCGCTTCGCAGTCGTCGGGCCCGACCAGCCGTAGGCCGAGGGCGCCGAAGCCATAATCATCGCCGGGCTTGCCGGAGAGGTGCACCCGGGCGCCGGTCTTGAAGGCGCGGCCGAGCCGGCCTTCGCGGATCGCGGCCTGGGCTGCGTCTCCGGACGTGACGACGGCATCGAAGTGCTTGGCGCCGAAACCGAACTTCGCGAGTCGGGCGCGGTTGTCTGCGCCATTCTTGGCGGAATTGGAAAGCACCACGACCTTGCCACCTTCCTCGCGGAAGCGGCGCAGCGCCTCGGCCGCGCCGGGATAGGCTTTCTGGCCGTCGTGCAGGGTGCCGAACTGGTCGACGAGCAGGACGTCGTAGGACTTGGCCAAGGCGGCGAGGCCGGGATGCGCCCGCAACGCTCCGACGTGCCCGCCCACGGTCTGGCCGAGCGCCTGCCAGGCGAGGCGGGCGACGCCGGCGGAGGCTTCCTCGCTGGTGGCTTCGCTCAACGGCAGGCCGAGCGCCTGGGCGCGGAGTTTCATCCACGCCGGGTTGCGGGCGCCGCCGCCCGCGTGCCGCACCGAGCGCAAGGCCGGTCCGCCGAGTTCCCGTAACCTGGCATAGCCGAGGCGTTCGACCGCGGCGAGGCCTTCGAGCATCCCTTGCAGGAAGCGGGCGTCTTCCGGCGGCCGCGGGGTCAGCCGCGGAGCGAGGGTCGCGTCGGCAATCGGAAAGCGCTCTCCGGTCGCGGGCAACGGGTAGTAGTCCAGCCCAGTCGGGATTTCCGGAGTCGTCCGGGCGGTGAGCGCGGCGAGTTCTTCCGGCGACCAGAAACTAGCCAGCGTGCGACCGCCGCAGTTGGAGGCCCCGCCCGCCAGCCAGCGGTCGCCGAGGCGATGGCTGTAGATGCCGTATTCGGGGGCGAAGATCGGCCGGTCGCTGAGGAGCTTGATCACGAGCGTCGAGCCGAGGGCCGTGGCGCCTTCACCGACTTCCTGGGCGCCGCTGGCGAGGAAGGTCGCGCAACCGTCGGTCGTGCCGGCCGCGAGCGGGATGCCGACCGGGAGTCCGAGCGCATTGGCCGCCGCCGAGGCCAAAGTGCCGATGGGCGTGCCGACGGGGACCACCCTCGGAAGCCAGGCCGGGTCGAGTCCGAATTCCTTCAACCACGCGGGCCAGACGCGCGCCACCGGGTCGTAGCCCGTCTTCAGCGCGTTATTCTCGTCGGTGACGTAATCCGTCGCCCCGAGCTGCCGGTTCAACCAATCGGCTTGGTGGATGATGCGATGCAGGCCGGGCAGGCCGACCCAGTCCAGCGCGCGCGCCGCCGGCGAGGTCGCCCCATGCGCCGCGCTCTCCCGCGGGGCCAGCGCCTGGATCCTGGCCGCGCGATCGCCCGTGTCGGCATCGTCGTAAAGGCGGGCGGCCGCCAGCGGTTGGTTGCTGGCGTCGACCGGCACGATCGTGCCCGAGGTCCCGTCGACCGCCAGGGCGCGGGCCCGGGAGAGGTCGACCTGCTGGCCGAGCTCGCGCAATGCGACCTTCACGCCGACCCACCAGTCATCCGGGTGTTGCTCGCGGCGGGCGCCCAGCGCCAACGTCGGCGGTAACTTCGCGGTGCCAAGCCCGAGGACCTTCCCATTGACGTCGACCGCCGCGGCACGCACGCCGCTGGTTCCAAGGTCGATGCCGATGACGAAGCCACGCATGCGGCTTTATTGAGGGGGCAGGCGGGCGGGGGCAAGGACTGAGGAAGGTGTCGGCGGTAAGCGGCTGGCGACTGGAAAAGTAAGCACGTGAACGGAATACTACCGATACCTCGGTGTTCATCCTAACCGCTAACCCCCAACCCCCAACCGCTTCTTACTTGGGATTTAGTTCATCCCAGCTCTTCAGTCCGCAGGTCTTCAGGTAAGGTTCGGCGGCGGCTTTCCACTCCGGCGTATTGGCGGCTTTGAGTAGGTGCCAGATGGGGCGCTTCTGGTCGGGTTCGGCGATCGTTCCCGGCTTGTTGCTCCAAAGGCCGAAACGTAGGCCGTTTTCAAGGGAGTGATCGACGTGCCGATGGTAGTGGAAGGCGTCGACGGAATCGCCGAGGCGCACGACTTTTTCCCAGGCATAGGCATAGGCCGCGGTCTGTTCGGCGAGCCCTTCGGGGCGCCGCGGTAAGTCGAAGCCCTGTTCGGTGAAGCTGAGGCGTCGCGGTTTGCCGGCGTAGAGCATTTCGGCCGTCGTCAGTTTCTTGGTCAGCACCTCGAGGTTCTTGAACGTCACTTTCGGCGTGTCGTCATTGAACGATACTTTATCGAGCCAGGTACGTGGGTCGCGCAGATTTGAAGGGTAGGGATGGAAGGCCAGGTTCCAGTCGAAGTCGCCGCGCGCCCGGGCGCGCTTCGCGAAGAGTTCGAGCAAGGTGCGGCCCGGGCAGGCCATGAGCGGGTTGGGATGGTTCTTGGCCGTCCAGTTGTGTTCCAGCGAAAGGTAGATCCGGGCGTACGCCGAATGGCGCCGCAATGATTCCCAGGCGAGCCGGACCTGGTCCTCGTACTGCGCGGCGACCTCCTCGGCGCTCGCGGGGCCCATCTGGTGCCACTCGTGGTGCGAGTTCACCTCGTTGCTGACGACCCAGCCCCAGACCCGCCCATGGGTGGAGTCCGCCGCCGACCACCGGCGGGCGATGAAGTCGGTCAGGGCCTTGTAGCAGGCGCGGCCTTCGGGGGTTGCCGTGTTGGCGGCCATCGTCGTGCCCTTGACCGGGTCGGCCTTGGGGTGGACGGTCAGGGTCCGGATGCGTTCGTCGGGCGAGCGGTATGTGATCACGATGAGCGTGACCAACACTCCCCGGTCGCTCAGTGGCTTGATCTGCCGGTCCATCGCCTCCGCGTACTTCGGGTTGATCGCGAACGTGAAGCCGTCGGCCGAGGCGGTGGGTTGCCCGGGCTTGGCTTCCTTCTCGGGCGCCAGGAGGCCGTTGAGGGTGATGTTTAGCCCGGCATGATGGATGCCGAGTTCCAGGGCGTCGGGCACCATCTGGACCTGCAGTCCTTTGGGGGAGGGGCGGGTCGGGTAGGGGGTGCGGTCCGGCTCGGCCAGTAGCACGCCGGCGAGGGCGAGTAAAAGGAGGGCGGCGGTGCGCATTTCTAACCGACACCGGCGGAGCGCGGGGGTTCCCCCGTCGGAGGGTCGGTTTTCTGTTTACGCCCTCCTGGTTTCGGGGATGAATAAGCCATGCCCCGTTTCCTTGCCCTGCTGATGCTGTGCGCCACGGCCTTCGCCGTCGACCGCCCCCGTCCGAACATCGTCTTCATCTATTCCGACGACCATGCCTACCAGGCGATCAGCGCCTACGGCGACGACCGGAAACTCATCCAAACCCCGAACATCGACCGGATCGCGCGGGAGGGCATGCGGTTCGACCGGGCGCTCGTGACCAATTCGATCTGCGGCCCGTGCCGGGCGGTCATCCTCACCGGGAAGTATTCCCATCGGAACGGCTTCTACAACAATACCAACTCCGTCTTCAACGGTGCCCAGACGACGTTCCCGAAGCTGCTCCAGGCCTCCGGCTACCAGACGGCCATGATCGGCAAGTGGCACCTGAACAGCGACCCGACCGGTTTCGATTTCTGGCAGATCCTCCAAGGGCAGGGCATCTACTACAACCCTCCGATGAAGACCGCCGGAGGCATCGTGAAGACTTCGGGCTACGTGACCGACATCACGACGGATGTGTCGCTCGGCTGGCTGGCCAAGCGCGACAAGTCCAAGCCCTTCCTGCTCATGTGCCAGCATAAGGCGCCGCACCGCGAGT
>Ga0315903_10010522_pt1 | contig 11013 bp, 17 predicted proteins | sample LakEriMetagenome_7_FD_203524 | JGI IMG/M metagenome (GOLD analysis project Ga0315903, IMG submission 203524) | Freshwater fungal communities from buoy surface, Lake Erie, Ohio, United States - Buoy 2 MA119 | ecosystem: Environmental > Aquatic > Freshwater > Lake | place: USA: Lake Erie, Ohio... | reverse complement strand
AATCTTTCTTGTTGCCGTGTTGTTCGTTCCAATTGTAGCCTGCGGTATAGGCCGCGATTTGTAGTGCAGTCATGTCGTGTATGTCAAAGCGACGACTGGTGCCAGTCCCTGCCACATAGAAGTGGGGTTCGTGACCCCGATTGTAATAACTGTCAGCGGCACCGCGATCGAATGGACCACCATGGCGCTGGTCATAAAATTGACCTTCAAATTCAATCGGCTTTGCAGTGTAGTTGGCAAGCATGTTTTTCTCTTTACATGTATCGGTTGATGAACCAAACTTTGATCACAAAAGTGACGGCTAGAAATACAAACATTTCAATCATGACGTTTCCTTAGTCCAATCGGCTACCAGCGTAGGCAGTAAAGCCGTATTTCTTAAACACATCAGCCGCCGCTTGAGCACCGGCTTCCAGTGTGTCTACGTTTTGTACATACATGTCTGCTGGGTTCCAAATTTGGAAGGCTCCTGTGTGGCTTTTTCTGACGCCTGCTTCTTTCAAAGCCCGACCCAGTTTGGTATTGCCTTTGACACCAAAAATATCAACCCAAGCAAAACCACAGGCAAATTGATCTCGCCCGTTTAGTTTTTCTTGGAAGAATTGTTCAGCGGCTTTGCGAGCGGCTGTTTTGGCTTCGGCTACGATTGTATCAATTTTGACACCGTTAACTGTAACTGACATCTTGAGCTCCTTTTAAGTTTCTATACAAGTATTATAGCAAATGGGCAATTATTGGTCAACCGTTTTCGTACGCACATCGGTGTTGAGTGCAGGTGCGTACTTTCGTATTAGTTCACGCTCCAGTTTGTGAGCGGCATCTTTGCCACGTACCACGTCAATGATGGCTGAGTTAACAGCCGACGCACCTGCGGCACGAATTGCTTCATATAGGTTCCATGACTTGTCTTCGGTACGTGAGCGATAGATGTGCTTGTTCACACGGCTACGCAGGCTCATGTTGATTGTGCGCTGAGTTTTTGCGGTAATACCAATGTAATACTCCAGGCCAATTTGGATGAAGTAAACAATGTGGGTACGGTCCACTCGTTTTTTGCGTGATTGCTTTTTAAGTTCCATACAAGTATTATAGCAAAAAGAGCATTTTTGGTCAACCGAAATGTAGTACTACAAAAGTACTACTTTTTAGGGTTACAAAAGTGTTGTTTTTTTGCTCAATACCGTTGTAAACTTGCCACAAAACGGTTGACATCATTATACAGGGCATACATGACTGCTTCCCGGCTGGCAAAAAAGCATAGTTTGGGACGCTTACTGACTTTGATATAGTAAGGGCCAGTGAGTTTACGATCCAGCATCAACAGTATTCTGGGCACAGCATGAACAGCAACTTCTGTTTCAAAATCCCAGTGCTCAATTTTGTATTGTTCAAATGCTTCAAAACCAACAGAGGTAAGTCGCCAACCACCGTCGGGAGTTTGCCACCATTCCGTCATGGCTTCTTCCACGGTCCATAGATCCGACTGAGCGACCAATACTTGAGTCAGTTGTTGTTTACTTGGCATCGGGGTATACTTGCGCCCCCTGCGTCAAGAGTACAACTGTGAACTTGTCGGTCTTGAATTGTGTGTTGAGTTTACGTGCCAGATTCTTGGCATGCCCGGGATTGGAGAATGAAACCTTTTTGTACTTGGGCCCCGGATACTGTGTGAGCATGTTTGACGTTTTTAAGTTGATGGGTTTGTTGTCATAAAAAACCGCCCAAACTCCTTCCGACGCTAATACTTGCTCGGTCTTGTAAGTTGCTTTGTCAGTGTGTTCAATCAACACATTTGGCTTGGGTCTTGACATCATTATCTCCGTAGTTTATTTATCTCAATAACTACGTGCTTTTGAAAGTGCCACCACTCAATTCCACTGTAACAGTTTCTTCTTTTGCTGTGGGTTTTAGATTACGCATGCCTTCAAGCGTCAACAACAATTTGGTAATATCTCCGTGCAGGTCTTTGGCATCACGCAATGATATTGTTAGATCTCGCTGACCGCGACTTTCTGCGGCTTTGATAGAATCAACAAAACGGTTGATATGCAAGCTCATTTTACAAACGGCGCCAACTCAGGTGGTGTCCAACCCTGTGGTTTTAAGACCTTGCCATCTTCACGTTTTCGAACCTTACCTGTGTCTCGATCAATCTTGGCAAAGTTAGTACGCATGACTTCTTTCCATGCACCTTCTGCGTCAACACCAAGACTGTGAATGGCACCAATGGTCACAACCAAAATATCAATCAAGGCATCAAGGTCGTCTACCTTGGTTTTACTGGCCACCAATTCATTGAACTCTTCTGAGATGAGATTGCAATACAATTGATATTGTGCCTCGTTGAACTCGCCTACAGATTGATCGCAGGCTTGCATGAATTTTTCTTGATCTCTAAACGGGTTTGACATTTGCTTCTTCTTTACTAAAAAACGGACCCTGATACTCATAACGCTCCAAGGAGATTAGTTTAGGGTGCTGAACAATTTTCCACTTGCGATGTTGCCGCACTCGATACCAACCAGCCGCAAACCATGACTTGGATTTTGTGTCTCTAGTGAACAAAGGCAACCGGCGTTTGACGTCCCACAAGGGATTGTATACCGTGCCTTCTACGTCGTGACCATACACTATGTTTTCCGGCGTAGGTGTGGCTTTTTCTGGTGGCTCAAACTCAATGTTCACAGCCTCTCGAGCCATTTTGACTGTTTTGTAACTCACAACATTGTCATGAATTTTTATGATACAGTTACCGTTCTCAGCCACTTCAAGTTGACCAATCTTGCGATTGTTCTTCTTGAGTATCCAATACTGATTCTCTACTACAGGTTTAGCTAATATCATCCAATACTCCTTTGTATGTTTCGTTAAGCCAACGACTGACTTGATCTGCACTGTCACTGAGTTTGGTCAACTCGTACTTGCCACAAAACCGCATGAAGTGAACTCCAACTTGACCAACGTCTTTATGACTAATCTGTTCACGGATGCAACCATCCACAGTGGCTTTGACATCTGCAGGTTGCGCTGTGAGGTCAATCAAGGTACAGTTACGTTCGTAGTCATCCAACACACGATGTTCTGCGCCATTGTGGTCGGTCCAACGTTGCAACATCAGATTGTTCCAATTGTATCCGCGCTTGTCTCTGTCTCCAAAGGCCTCACGGAGACCAACTTTATTCTTTGTGCCTTTCTCACGTACTCCAGGATACGCACTGAATACGTTGTCTGAGGTGTCGCCACGCATACACTTCTCAAATAGCAACCAGGCTGGATCCGGGATCGTTTTTGGCTGTTTAGTTTTCTTATCATTGACACGGTTACCTTTAGCATCGAATATGCCCTCCAAGGTTAGTAGTTCATCTGTGATACCATTGTATTGTGTGACGTTGGCGGCCAGCAACTGCACAAAGTCAGTGTCTGAACTTACAATGGTGTGTTCATCTTGGGGGTGCAGTGCAATCCAACGTGCTATGATATCATCTGCTTCAGCAGTGGCACAACGGATCACACTACAATTTGTTTTTGTAGACAAGTATTTAGTCAGCTCGTCGTACGTTTCCCAGAACAGTCGGTCTTCTTCTGCTTCTGTTTCGGTCATTGCCCCACGTGCCACAGCACGGTTTTTCTTGTAGGGTTCGTAGAAATCTTTGCGCCACGAGCGCCCTTCTAGTGCAAACACCACATGATCTGCTTGAAAACGCCGGGCCACTTTGTTAGCGGCCATTATGGTAACATGCAGGGCAAAGCCCAGTTTAGTCCATGTGTCACTGGCACGGTGTGCTGAGTGTCGGGCACGGAAGAACATGTTGGCTGTATCAATCAGTAGGTATTTCATCTGCACTCACAATTTGGTGGTTGAGCATGTATTGTAACACATGTTTTGCCCAAAAGCAATGGGCTTCCTTACCAAAATGGTATCCAAACGGTCTAGTATGCTCAAATCCGTTGTTTTCTAACACAGCATTGTAACTAGAACTTCGAAGGTATGGATCAATATAGTCCACTTCCCAATCCTTTTGATCCTGAATGTCACTGAATGTACTGTACCCGCTAAAGAACAAATGCTTAATACCTTGCGCTTTTAGTTCACAATGCAACTCCCAAATAGCTTGATGAGCCTGTTGTGTTTTTTGATGCCAATCAACTTCAGTCACGTACTGTTTGTAGCGGTCTTGCCATTCTGGTGGAACCATATCAATACCACTGGCATTGACTTGATACCAGTAGTTGGACTCTGTATGGAACCATTCTTCGCGTTCCCACGTGGTCCATTGTATGACCATGAACGTGTTGGCCAGTTTATCAGGATTGTTTTTGATCCACTCACGGGTGGTTCGTATGATTCTTGGATTACTACCGCCGCTTTGGGCATCACAATAAAATTCTGTAGCACCCAACATTTCTGACAGTTTCTTACCCCAACTGACTTTTAAGTTTTCAGGATGAGGAACTTGCCCCCAACCATAATAGTCTGGATCATCTTCGGCCCAGGCATGTTCTACATTGGCATCGCAAGCGGCGGTATGGCTACAGCCGTTAACATACAAAATCATTTTTGTAGTAGTACTTTTTCAGTCTCTGCGGCAACCACACGTTTGCGCAGACTTGAACTGGAGAACGAGTGATCTCTGCCATTGAACACCAATTCAATACCACGCATGCCGCACTCCTCATAGCCAGAGAAGTTTTTGTGTTGATATTCCACACCTAGCACACGAACATCAACTGGCAGGATCAGCAACAAGTCAACAAGATCCTGTTCGGTTTGATACACAACAACTTCATCAACATAACGGCATGCAGCTAACTGTATTTGTCGCTCCACAATACTTTGTATAGGACGATTTTTAGTGTCAGGTCTATCGATAGTTGGGTCTGTTTGGAGCCCACAGATCAGGTAGTCACAGTGATTCTTGGCTTCCGATAGCATGGCAATGTGACCTGCGTGGAGCATGTCAAAGGTTGAAAAAGTGATACCAATTTTCTTCCCGTCTTGTTTGAGTTGTTTGATGTGATTGAATATCATGACACTTCGGTTCTTCCGCCGCCTATGTCTCTAGTGCTGACATATTGTCCAACACCTTTGATCATGGCCTGTTCTTGTTCCCAGGTTTCCATTACCACATGTCTACACACATTTTGGAACCAACGATCCACAATGTCGGCATCAACATCATTGGGTTTCATCATGTAACCGGCTTTGACCAATCGAGCTACAAAGATCTCATTCCAGTCAAGTTCAAACGCACCTTGGTGCAGGTTGTCAGGATCAATGTCCATACGTACCATTGCCACGTATGGTTCGTTCTTTTCTGTGGCAAGCTCTTTTTCAGTCTTGACTGGTGCCTTGACCTTTGGCTCTCGGGGCGCAGGTGCTACTGCTGGTGGCTTTTTCTTGAACCAATCAAACATTTACTTCCCCCATCCGTTGCCCCAAAGGTCAACGTGTAACCTTGGAGTATACCAATAACCACGCTTGAGTGCTTCGTCTGCTACGTGTATACGTGTGCCATCATAAACACTGACAACACCACCCAATGGCATCACAAATACTGGCCCGCTAAAGCCGCGATTGCGATAGTCGTCTACAACTACATCAAGTTCTGCAAAGTCATCAATGTGACCCACAACAAATTTTAGATAGGTAATACCATAGGTTTCGTAGTCCCAAATGATGTCGGGTTTGATAGCATCTTCATACTTCTCTCCACTTAACGTGAGTTTGGGACTTACTGAGAACACAATCTCACCAAGCCAGTTGTTGAGATATGTTTTGAAATCACGATGTAGTTCTTGGGTACCATTGGTCTCAAATGTAATATGACGCAATCCACGCTCGTGCAATTTGTCCAACAGTTCTGGATATGCACGTTGCCAACCCAACAACGGCTCGCCACCTGTGATCACCAAGTGTACTGGATTGCCGTTTGGTTGTTGCCAGTTACCATGTGGCAATAGCGCCGCCATCTTGTCCACAAGCTCATCTGCTGTGTATGTTGGACTTAGATGCTTGAAGTCTGGATGCCACGATGCATAGGAATCGCATCCAGTGCTAACAAGCGGAAGCTCTTCAAACGTTTTGTACAAGTGTACACTCTTTGCTACCTCGTCTGCTTCAGGACTCTTTTCACCCGGCTTGCATCCAAAACCTGAGCAGGTAAAGTTACAGCCAAACATACGCAAGAAAATACTTGGTACGCCTACGTAACGTCCTTCACCTTGTGCTGAATAAAATAGTTCACTTACTTTAAATTTCATAGTCTTGTTACCTTTGTCATTCCCGACTTGCGGGGATCTTTATTTAGATTGATACTTTCTTCATGCATTATAACACGAGTAGATTGTTTTGTCACCCAACCTGGCAATACTGCATCCAAATAGGCCAAATGCTCAGCAGGGCTAGGATGCGGATCACCGTTTCTATCAGGCCAACTATTGGGAAACAGTACAGCCTTGTAACTGGGCAAGATAGAATCCACAACATCTTGATAGATATTTAGAGAATCAAACTCATCTATGGATAAAAATTTCCAATGCGTTTTTCGACTTTCTAGTAGTGTTTTCACTGCTTTGATGTAGGCCAGAGTTTTTATTAATAGTCCACGTTCGTCAATGTGATTCTCAAGATATTCTTTATTGTAGATTGGGCATGAAAACATGTTGCCTAGTGTGTGCCAGCGACCTTGTACATATCTATCTTCTCGAGTGGGAGTGGTCCAACATACAACTACTGTATCGTTTGGGCCAAACAGTTGACGTTGGTCAGCTTCCATTACACTATTAAATATAAACTCATTACCAGCACCACTTTGCGCCCAGTTCTCGAAACTATCAAATTCAGGAGCAAGACAGTTGGCCCAGGTACTCCAGCGGTAGTTTGTAAAACTACAACCAAATGTAACCAGCCGGCGCATTATGCCGCTAGTTGTTTTACAGAGAACGAGCCTTGTGCCTTGGCAGCACCTTTGCCACGCTGACTTCCTTTGCTGTCAACCGCGCCCACAAGATCCAATGTGGCTTTGCCAAAATTTCTACGTCTTGCAAAGTAAAACAATTCCAAAAATCTATTAAGGCTCATGGTTTTATCTTCTGGAAAGTCCAACCGATATGTTGTGGGAGTCTTTTCTAGAGGTCGATCAAAACTCAAATAGTCCCAGATATTGTAATCTGACACAAGATTCATAGGATATTGATTTCTATCATTGTACTTGATGTAGTAATTTCTTTGCAGTTTCATCAAACTGGCCAGCAAATCTTCTGGCAAGTCATAGCGTTGCAAGAATATTTCCAAGAAATCGTATAACTCATCCACGCGATCTTCCTGGTGCATGTTCATTGAGGTACGATGGATAATATTCCAACCGTGTATTTCTACACCAATCTTGGGATGGTTAATTTTGCCAGTGTTCATCCAGTTAGAAAAATATGTTCTAGCTTCGTCTGCTTCGTTCTTCATCCACTCATTGGTCATGAAATACGCAAACAGATCTTCATAGTAGTCGTGGTAACTGATACCTAGATACTTGTTGATAAATCTAGCAACCAAGGTAGCAAAGCCATTGATATGCATGGTAGTTTGGAACCACGAGAAGATTTGTGCGTCAAGCATTACAGGTGTTGGCATGTCTTTGGTGCCTGTTATAACGTCAATGCTTTCTTCAATGTGTTCTACACTATAACTACCAGCAAAGTAATCAGTAACTGGCTGACTAGTAATCTTAAACAGTTTTTTCTGTAGCAAGTTCATTTCGGCATTTTCCAACAACTGTGCTTGGAACACAGTGATACCCGTGTGCTGATTTAGGTCATACAAGGCATAGAAGTTTTTCTTCCAGCTCTCTAGAGTTTCTCCGGGCAAGCCAAGGATCAGTTCAGTATAGGCAGGAATGTTGCGTTGATCGCACAGTTCAAACACTTCGTTGAGTTTGTTCATTTCCATGTTCTTGCGACGAATGTTTTCCAACACATCCAAGTCCAAGCTCTGTACACTCAGTGTGAGACCTTGATTGAAGCCTCGAGCATCCAGCAGTTTCTTCACAATATCAATCACTTCCTTCTTTTGGTTCTTGGCCCAGGCCACAGAGAAGGTGCGCGGTGATCCATACTTTTCTTGCATCTCAATGATCTTGTCAGCAATCATGCCATCACGTTCAGGGAACATGCCAAAGTTGGCATCAGTGATTGAGATCCAATCAAAGTTGCGTTCGGCCATCCATTCAAGTTCGTGGAACACTCGAGTGAGTTCAAACTGCTTGACCTTGTTGTAGGTCAGGCTACCCCAGTCACAAAAAGTACAAGCAAACGGACAACCACGATTGGTTTCTAGTGTGCCTTGCCAGGTTACTTCGGGATGATCTGCCATCATTTTATCAAATATGCCCGACAAGTAAGGACTGGCCACTTGCTCAAGACTTTCAATACGTTCAGCGTCTTGTGTTTTCACAGCCTCACCGTTGCGATTGATTAGTAGTCCCGGAACTGATTCCCAGTCAGCAGTTTCAAAGTGTTCCAGCACTCGCTTGAATGTTATTTCGCCTTCGTAGCAGATCACCAAATCCATAAAAGGTTCTTTGCGAAACAGATCTGGATCAGTTATTGCAGGTTCTGGGCCACCAAACACAGTCAACACTTTGGGATTGATTTCTTTAATGCGACGAGCCAACTCGTAGTTATAGCGGTGATTCCATACATAGGTACTGAAAGTCACAATGCTATTGAGTGCTAGTTTTTGTGCTGTTGGCTCCAGCGCATCACGGCGCCAGATCCAGTCAGTGGCTTCAAAACGTTCACTTATGGCTGGGTCAGCTAGGCTATAACTCCATACCACACCTGCAGAGTACGGCAAGTAATAGGCGTTGAATTCTTTGGGGCCTTGCTGAAAATTGGGTTGCACAAAGGCAATGGTATGTTTCATATTGTATTTACGCCTTGAGCGTGTGTGGATTCGCAAACTGTACCATTTGGCTGTTGATGTCATTTTCTGCCAGTCTCTGCCAGGGATCTTGAGTACCTTTAAAAATATTCTCAAAAAATTCAGTGCTGACGCCTTGTCTGCGCATGTACGTGGCCAGTTTAGCACAATCCAAATGCCGTAAATCTATCATCTGTTTGCTGTGAAAGTCCCTGGGATCGTCAGGTTTACCTTCTAGCATGGGACGATTGGCATAGATGTCATCATTGTTGTTGCCAGTCAGGTCAAATCGATCATGCAACACATCCACAGTGATTCGCTGATAGATATCCAGCATGTAGGCCTGCTGACTGACCCAACCATCTTGTGTGGGGTGAGGGCTGATATAGCCCAGCAGGTCATACCATGTTCGAGGTACTATGGGAAAGATTGAATAAGGATGCATGCGATGAGTACAGAAACTCAACAACTTAAATTGCCCTGTATAACTGAGTATAGTAGTATCCCAGCCTTGACTTTGCATCACAGCATCGTCGTTCCAGATCACCAACCAATCACTGTCGGTTTGTTTGGCCATGGCGTTGTTGTACTTGTGTAAGTTCACATAGCCCATGCGTTCAAACTTCATGGCAGTGTAACTGATGTCACGCTCGTCCATCCAAGGTTGCAGTTCGTTAACAAAGTACTTGAAACCTATGTCATCATCATTGTCAAAAGCAAACATGATTTGCACACGACTAATGTCGTCGGCCAACTCTACCAAACTGCGTATACTGCGACCCAGGCTCTCTGTTCGGCCACGAGTGGCCAATAGCATGGCAATACCATATTCATGTTCTTTCATTGACATCTCCATTATGCAAACAAATCCTCATTCCATTCACGATGACCTTCACGGAACGCCATGTTAGCCTGTGTTTCACGTACTTCCACTCTATAGCACCACAAACGTGCGGCTTCACCCGGTCCCCACATCTCAGGAATGTATACGCCATTCACATACTTGTACAGCATATCGCTGAGGCCCTCACAGCCTAGCTTGGGTAACACAACAATCTTGGCCATGTTCCGCTCTTGTAACAGTTTGAATGTTGCCATCTCAGGATCATCGGCGGCCACAATCAAGGTATGGTCAAACTGGTCTTCTAGGGTTTTCTTTAGTTCTTTGAGTCCGCCGTAGTCAGCGGCCCAATTGCGCACATCCAAGTCATTGGTTCCAAAGTAGAATTTCATACTGAATGAATATCCATGTATCAAATTACAATGACTGTCTGCCCTCCACTGTCTGTACGCACACGGAAATGCGTCGTGGTACTCTTTGGTTGAGGTATATTTGTAAACTACTGGTGTCATGCTGTTTCTCCTATGTTAATGTTAGCATAGGCTGGCAGAGTTTGTATAGCGGGATGAACGCCAAAGGCCGCTGTAAAAGAATATTTATTAACTATTTGGGTTGTTGATAAGTTTCAGTTTTGTAATTGGCCTGGCCGGCAATTACCCCTCTTACTCCACCAACAGGATCCAAGCAATCACCTTGCTTGCGTGGAATCAAATGTACATGTGGATACATCACTGTCTGACCAGCAGCAGGACCCATGTTTAGCCCAATGTTAAATGCATCGCACTCACCACGAGCAACCATTTGTTGACCGGTAATCAGTGCTGTGCCTAGGCAAACAACAATGCCTTCGTCTGTGTTGTTGCGTGGAACAAACAACAAATGACCTTTGGTTACTGGAAAACGATCTTGGAACACCGTCACATGTTGAGTACTGAGTGCAGGAACTTCTAGATCCCAGGGTGCCACCTTGCCTTCTTGTGCGGCCTGTAGAGTTGCGTATTTGATCATCTTGGTGCAAAGTCCTGTTGTAGTTTGATGTTGTCGAAGAATTCTTTCTTCACGCTTTGGTCTGTTTTAAAAGCCCCGCGTAATACCGTTGTCTGGGTAAGACTACTATGAGCCATAATACCCCGATTCTCACAACATCCATGGGTAGCCTGTATATAAACTGCGACATCCTTGGTCCCGGTTGCCAGTTCAATTTCCCTAGCAATATCCATACATAGTTCTTCTTGGAGAGTCCCACGTCGGGCACACC
>Ga0315903_10010520_pt1 | contig 11014 bp, 6 predicted proteins | sample LakEriMetagenome_7_FD_203524 | JGI IMG/M metagenome (GOLD analysis project Ga0315903, IMG submission 203524) | Freshwater fungal communities from buoy surface, Lake Erie, Ohio, United States - Buoy 2 MA119 | ecosystem: Environmental > Aquatic > Freshwater > Lake | place: USA: Lake Erie, Ohio... | reverse complement strand
CAATGATGATCACAGCAGGACTTGTCACCAGTTTCAAAGCAGAGGTTTTGCTGGGCGTTCACGACCTGCTCAACGATTCCATCAAGATTGCCTTGTACAACTCCTCTGCCAACTTGGGCCCGGCCACCTTGGTCTACTCGCCGACAAATGAGGTTAGCAGCCCGGGATATACCCCAACTGGGCAAGTCTTGATTAATCCGCTGGTGCTTGCCGGGAATGGCACTGGATATGCAAGTTTTAGCAACCCAACTTGGTACGCCACAAGCTTTTCTGTACGGGGTGCGCTTATCTACAATGCCAGCAAAGGCAACAAAGCAATTGGGGTATTGAATTTTGGCCTTGATCAAGTGACACTGACGCAAGACTTTACAATTCAGTTCCCGCCATTTCATCCTGAAACCGCGCTCATCCGAATTACCTAGGAGTAATCATGTCAAACGAAATTGCAAAAGCCTCGGATTCCATCTCTGGCGGTCTGATTGCTGGCACCAAAAACACCGAAGTTGCCAAAGCCACTGGCCGCTTCCGTATGGAGTGCTATGACAAGGACGGCCTGCTCAAGTGGTCTGCCGAGTCGCAAAACCTTGTTGTCAACGTCGGTCTTCAGTACATGGCTGGCACGGCCTTGACCAGCACAACCCAGATCACCACTTGGTACATTGGCCTGTACGGCGCTGGCGCTTCTAACACCCCGGCGGCTGGTGACACCATGTCCTCCCACGCTGGCTGGACTGAGGTAACCCCGTACGCTGGCGCTCGTCCCACGGCTACCTTTGCTGCGGCTACCAATGCCAACCCCTCGGTGGTGACCAACAGCGCCTCTCCGGCGGCTTTCTCCATCAACGCCACGCAGACTGTGGGCGGAGCCTTCTTAGTGAGCAACAGCACGGCTGGTGGCTCCACGGGCACTCTGTTCTCCGCTGCTGACTTCCAGTCGCCCGGCGACCGTAGCGTGGTAAGCGGAGACACACTCAATGTCACGTACACCTTCAGTCTGGCTGGTTAATGGGGTAGGGCATGGTCAAGATTGACTTTGAGTTTGACAGCCCCTACGGCGTCTTTCGGGACGCCCTCCATCTTCCGGATGATCACGGCATGACCGAGGCCGAGATTCAGGCAATGAAGCAGCAACGCTTTGATAACTGGATTGCCATCGTAACCGCACCGCCCGTAGAATCGCCTCCTGTACAGGAGGAGTAAATGGCTGATCGTTACTGGGTTGGTGGCGCCGGCAATTGGGACACCACCAGCACAACAAACTGGTCTGCCACCTCTGGTGGTCCCAGTGGCGCATCCGTCCCTACGGTAGCCGATAGCGTCTTCTTCGACCAAGCCGGTACTTACACCGTCGGCATGGCGGGCGCTTTGGCCTGTCTGGACATTACGGTGTCGGCAGGTACGGTTACGTTTGCACAAGGCGCAGGCCCAACACTTAATGTGCGGGGTTCCATGCTGCTATCCGCGACCACAACGTGGTCCAATATTCCGGTCACATTTAGTTCAACCACAGCAGGAAGAACTGTCTCTACCAGCGGAATATCATCGAACACCGCGTTTATTTTTGACGGTGTTGGTGGAGAATGGACGCTGGGAAGCGCCCTCAATTTAGTTAATTCAAATTTAACTATTACGCGTGGTACTTTTAATAGTGGAAATTATTCCATTACAGCCGCAGCTATTTCCTCCAACAACGCAAACGTCCGAATAATCAATCTTGGAAGTTCTACAGTAAGCCTTTCGGGCGGTTTTGGTTTATTTTTCAACACGCAAAACAACCTGACGTTTAATCCCGGGACATCTCAGATCAATTTTTCCAGCGCAAGTGTTTCACCGCAAATTCAGACCGGGGTTACGTTCTACAACGTTGCCTTTACCTCCACGACAGCCGGAACAAAAACCATCTCTGGCGCAAACACCTTCAACAACTTCGCCGTTACCGGCCCAGCATCCGCTGGCGTAGTTACCGTCACCTTCGCCGCCCAGCAAACCATCAACGGCACCCTCTCTACTACAGGCACGGCGGGCAACAGGCGGGTGTTCTTCACCACAGCCACCTACGGCATCTCATACGACCTTGTGGTCAACTCTGCCCCAAGCCTGACAGACGCAGACTTCCGTGGTTTGTACGTCAGGGGCACATCAGCCCCCATCAGCGGCACACGCATTGGTAACAGGGGTGAGTGCAGAGGGATTACGTTCAGTGCGCCCAAGACGGTGTACTGGAATTTGGGGGGTTCAAACAATTGGAACGCAGATGCTTGGGCTGCAACTTCTGGCGGCGCACTTTCCACGGATAATTTCCCACTGCCCCAAGACACGGCAATTGTTGACAACGCCAATCCAGCGGTTGGAAATACGATCTCTATGGGCACAACGGCAGGGTATTTGCCTACCGTGGATTTTTCAAGCAGAACTTTGGGGCTTACTTTTAGTCCAAACGCGCCCGTTTCTGTTTACGGAAATTGGACAAACGGCTCCGGCATATCTATTAGCGTTGGGTCATCCACACTAACCTTCTCCGGCGGCACAACCCAAACCATCACCAGCGCAGGTAAAACATTTTCTTGCCCCATTACCGTAGACACCTACGGCGGCACAGTTCAACTTGCGGATGCGTTGAACATTGGGTCAAACGCGCTGACGGTGACAAACGGCACGCTTAACACTGCGGGATATGCGGTTACAGCAGGGGTTTTTTCTTCTGTTAACTCCAATGTCAGAACAATTACCCTTGGCGCAAGTACCTGCTCTTTTTCTTCCGTCAACTTTTCGCAAAACACAAACTTAACATTAAATGCTGGCACCTCTCAGATAAATATTACCTCAGTAACGGGGGCATTTAACGTAGCCGGTGGGACATTTACGTTCTACAACGTCAGTTGGCCTGCTGGGTCAACCATCTCCACGTTCTCTGGTTCCAATCTTACATTCAACAACCTTACTTTTCCCGCGCCAGCAAGTGCCGGGATCGCCTCTCTTGCTATTGGCGTGCCGTCGATAACCATCAACGGCACACTGACCTGTGCTGGCGCATCTGCTGTACGGCGCATCTTCTTGAGTTCCAGCACCATCGGCACTCCTCGCACACTGACGGTCAACGCCATCTCTGCCACTGACTGCGACTTCCGAGACATTACCCTTGCCGGGACAGCATCGGGCGCATCACCCACACGGGCAGGTAACTGCGGCGGCAACTCAGGCATCACGTTCCCAGCAGCTAAGACGGTGTACTGGAACCTTGCTGGCGCTCAGAACTGGAGTGCTACGGCATGGGCACCGGGATCAGGTGGTACGCCTGACATCAACAATTTCCCACTGGCTCAAGACACTGCGGTGTTTGACAACACAGGCAGCGTAACTGGCACGATCACAATCAACGCCAACTGGAACATCGGGACTTTTGATGCCTCACTGCGTACCAGCGCAATGACGCTAACGACAAGTTCAAACGCCCCTGTGGTTTATGGAGATTGGAAGTTTGGCACAGGCGTCACGTCATCCAGCACGACCGGCACCATTACATTTGCCAAGAACGGCACACAGACCATCACCAGCAACGGCGTTCAGTTTGGCTGTCCTGTAGTGGTCAATCACCCGTCTGGCACGGTACAGCTTGCTGATGCGCTGTCTTTAACTTCGTCAAGAACCTTCACCCTGAACAGCGGTACGTTTGATGCTGTCACTTACAACGTGACAACGGGGGTGTTTATACCTGCTTCGGGTACTACCACTAAGATGGGTACCGGAACATGGACACTGTCCGGCACGGGAACTGTGTGGACAGGTGCAGGAACAAACATTGCCAGTACCTCAACAATCGTTCTTTCCGATACATCCACAACGGCAAGAACATTTAGCGGTGGTGATCTTTACTACAACAAACTTACCATTGGTGGCACAACTGGCACATCAACGCTGACAATTAGTGGCGCAAATACGTTTGGCGAACTTGCTTCGACTAAAACCGTAGCGCACACAATTACATTCCCATCTAGCACAACCACAACAATCGGGAAATGGGCCGTAACCGGAACCGTCGGCAACGTAGTTACAGTTAACTCTAGCTCGGCAGGTACACCCTTTAATCTCTCCATCGCTGGCCCTGCCAACTCCGGTATTGACTACCTCTCAATTCGTGACTGCACTGTAACCACCACCAGCCCCGGTGAGTTTTACGTTGGCGCAAACAGCACAAACGTATCTGGTAATACTCGGGTTATCTTCACAGCAACTCCTGCCGCAAGAACTCTTTACTGGGTGGGTGGCACAGGCAACTGGTCTGATACGGCTCGATGGTCAACAACTGACGGCAGCGGCTCTGGTGCCGCAATCCCCACATCTCTTGATGCGGTCAACTTTACCAACCTTTCAAACGCCACAGCCTACACAGCCACAATTGATGCTGGCGTAACCACAGCCCGCTGTGCGTCTTTCACAATGGCTGGCCCCGGAACAGGTAACGTAACCTTTGCTGGATCGGTGGGTATTGCCTTTCACGGTAACGTCAGCTTTGCTGCCACGGGAATTACCCGGACGTACACGGGCGCAATGAATTTGGCTGGCAACGCAAGCTACACGTTTACGACCAATGGCTTGACGTTAAATTCAGCAACGATTTTTGTAAATGGTGTTGGCGCAATATGGACGCTTGGAAGCGCACTTAATAATAGCAGTGGACAATTAACAGTTACCTACGGGACTTTTGACACATCTAGTGCAAGCTCTTACTCGGTAAATATGGGGACTCTTTTTTCAAGTAACTCAAACATTCGAGTATTAAATTTAAATGCCTCATCAGTATTATTAGTTACTGGACAGCCAACCATAACATTTAACGTTATTACTAACTTTTCATTTAACTCGGGCACATCAACAATTACCATGTCGTCCCTATCTCCGGGGATTACATCGGGCGGCCTTAATTTTTATAATGTCAGTTTTACCCCCACCGCCGCAAGCTCTATACCCATCACAGGCGCAAACACATTTAACACATTGTCGTTTGCTGGCCGCACCACAGTCGGCATCACTGCAGTCACATTCAACGCCAACCAAACCATCGGCACACTGACCCTGAACGCTGGCACTGCCGCCGCCTACCGCACGTTCTTGGCATCAGACACCATTGGCACACAAAGAACCCTGACCGTCACCACGCTGACTGCTGGTGCGGCTGATTACGACTTCAGGGATATTGCGATTGCCGGTGGTGCGGCTCCAATTGCACCGACACGGGCTGGAGATTGCAAAGGCAACAGCGGAATTACGTTTCCCGGTGCAAAGACGGTTTATTACCGAAACACGGGTTCCGCCAACTGGGGTACTACTGGCACAGGCTCATGGTCGCCAATATCAGGCGCAGCCGCAGATGCTACACAGTTTCCTTTAGCCCAAGATACCGCAATCTTCCCCGCCGCTGCCTATCCAGCAGCAGGCTCAACGACCACGGTAAACGCCAACTACAACATCGGCACGATTGACATGAGTCTACGGACGGTCCTCACGATGACGTTGGCAGTGAGCTCAATACCAGCAATCTACGGCAACTGGATTAACGGGACGGGGACAACGCTGACGGGCACCGGCGTGATGACGTTTGCAGGGCGTGGGGCTCAGACAATTACGAGTGCGGGGCAAACATTTACGCAGCAAGTCACAACAAACAGCCCCGGCGGGTCGGTTACGTTGCAGGATGCTATAACAATCAGCGCAAACTCACCAACTGCATTTTATCTTTTTCAAGGCACATTTGACGCCGCAACCTATAACGTCACTTTGTCTTCAAATGGAGCGGCGTTTTCTCTCGATGGATCAGGTGTTCGTACTTTAGCAATTGGCTCTGGGACATGGGCGAGTGTAGGGTCTCAGGGATGGGATGCAAGCCCTTCTACAAATCTTACTGTTACAGGAACGGGAACAATCAGTTTAACTAGCGCAAGTGCCAAAGTTTTTGCTGGTGGCGGCGTTAACTATTCCGGCATTACCCTCAACCAAGGCGGCGCAGGCACGTTGACCATCACTGGCAACAACACTTTCAAAGACATCACCAACACCTACAGCGCCACGGGCGCTACGTCGATTGAATTGGGAACAACCACCCAGACCTTGACCGATCCGTGGACTGCAACGGGGGCAGCAACCCGTGTATTGACTGTTAGCGGCACATCCGCAGCATCTCCCGGTACTTTGATCTTTAGCGGCGCAGGTACAGCAGCCAACGTGGACTACCTTAACATCAGCAACGTCCGGGCGTATGACCTGCTCAACGAGTGGTACGCCGGGCCGAACTCCACAAACAGCGGCTCGCTGGGCTGGTACTTTGTTGCCGCAGGCGGTACGGTCTACGCCGTCACCATCACCGAAACTGGCACGGGCACAGACTCCATAACAGCCAAAGTCACGCTCCTTGGGACAATCACCGAAACTGGCACGGGCACAGACTCCATAACAGCCAAAGTCACGCTCCTTGGGACAATCACCGAAACTGGCACGGGCACAGATAGTATTTCAGGCGGTCTTCAATACCTTGGCGCCATCTCTGAGACTGGCACTGGCACCGACTCCATCTCGGCAAGATACATTGTCCATCCCAACATCACTGAAACTGCCACCGGCGCTGACGTTGAATCTGCAATCCTTGCAGCTATTGCACTTATCAATGAAACCGCATCCGGTACTGACACAGTATCTGCTCTGGCTGCTTTAAACGCAGCAATTGCTGAAGCCAGCACAATTAGTGATCTGGTCATTGCGACTAAGACATACCTTGCCGCCATTATTGAAGCCGCCACAGCAGCAGATGCTGACAGCGCAAGGGCCACATTTCAAGCACAGCTTGCAGAAACAGCCACAGCGCAAGACATTATTCAAGGCTTTATGGTGGCGGCAGCAGCTATTGCTGAATCAGCCACGGGTACAGATCAGATCAACGCCTTTACCGCCCTTGCGGCGGCGGTCATTGAGACGGCGACAGGCACAGACGCTATATCGGCCAAGGCAATCTTACGTGGCATCTTGCTTGAGATTGCCACCATAACCGACTCGGTCAACGCTCCCGGATCAACTTACAACGCCCCGGTAGTAGAGTTGGCAGTTCTGCAAGACTTGGTCAGGGCAGCAGCAACGTTCCCGACAAGCATTACAGAAACAGCCACCGGGACTCAAACCAACAGTGCTGCGTTCATCCCTTACGCCAATATTACAGAATCTGCGACGGTTACTGACGCAGCGTCGGCATTGGCAAATTTTGCTGCCCGGATGGCAGAAACAGCCACAATCTCTGATCAAGCTATAGTTGCTCCGTCAGTCTTCAATGCCATCACGGTAGCCACTGCCACGGCACTGGACAATTTCAACCCGGCTGGTAGCATCTATAACGCGCCGGTCATTGAGACTGCCGTAGTGCTAGACTCCCTTATCGGGGCTTTTCTGTGGAACCTGATTGACGATAGTCAAAATTCTGATTGGGTAAACATCATTGATAACCAAACACCAAACTGGCAGGCCATAAGCAGCGCACAGACTCCGGGCTGGACAACAATTTCGAATCCGCAGTCACCCGGCTGGACTGGCATAGATGACAGCCAGGGTCCGAACTGGCAAAATACAAACAGTTTGCAATAAGGATCTAAAATGACCATCAACTACACACCTTTGCTTTCTCTTGCGGAGCCTGTAACCGGGACGCAATCTGGCACATGGGGGGATGATGTAAACCAGGGCCTCACAGACTACTTAGACATTGCAATTGCAGGTGCCCAGGTTATCAGTGGAAGCCAGACGGCTGTCACATTGTCCAAGACCACTGGCTCTGCTTCGGCCAGCAACATTGCGCAGGTCGGCGGTGCTGGAACAACCGGCTCCTCGCAGTATGCCGTCATCAATTGCACGGGCAACCCTGCTGGTACTCTGACAGTCACAGTTCCCAACACCAGCAAGACCTACTTGGTCATCAACGCTACATCCACCAGCCAGAGCGTAGTAGTTAAGGCGGCAGCAACAACGGGCGTCACGATTGCATCCGGGGCAACTGCTTTGGTTGCATGGAACGGCTCCGACTTCGTTGTAATTGGCTCCACCACGGCTGGCGCATTGGAGGTGAGTGGCCTGTTCACGGCGAAAAGCGCGGTTGTTCAAAAGAGTTCTGCCGTAGGCGCAAGCAACATTGACCTATCGCTTGGTAACGTTTTTAGCAAAACCATTTCCACAACAACCACGTTTACCGTATCAAACGTCCCCGCTTCTGGGAGTGTTGCCTCGTTTATCTTGGACTTAACAAACGGCGGCAGCGCAACGGTAAATTGGTGGTCCGGTGTTAAGTGGTCTTATGGACTTGCACCGGGTCTAACCACTAGCGGCAGAGATGTGTTGGGGTTCTTTACTTACGACGGCGGCTCAACATGGAACGGCTTCCTGTTGGGGAGTGATATGAAATGAGTACGAATGACCTTCTTCTGGCAGCTGGCGGCTCTCAAAATAATGATTTGCTGCTTCGTGTTGTAACTACAACCGCAGGGGAGGCTTTAACTATATATTTTACAGGTGTAAACGGGACAATTTCTTGGGGCGATGGCTCATACAATACCATCACATCCTCTGCAACTCTTACTCATAATTATTCAGTTGCTGGGACATATTCCGTAAGAGCCAGACTTGCCAAAGCTGGGGCACTTGTTAACTTCCGAATTGTTGATTTAACTGGTTACGGCAATAATAATGTAACCCACTGTTTAAGTTTTGGTAATACACCTTGGACAAGTTTAGCTTCCTCCTTTTACCAATGCAAAGCACTGATCTATGTCCCAAATACATTACCATCAACAGTAACAAGTTTGTCGTTTACTTTTGGAGAATGTTCTTCTTTTAATGCAGACATAACTGGATGGAACACAGCAAATGTGACAGATATGTCATATACGTTTTACAATTGCTCATCGTTTAATAGAGCAATTGGCTCATGGAATGTCTCAAACGTAACAACATTATATTCTACATTTCAAGGTTGTACCGTATTTAATCAGCCGCTCAATAGTTGGAATACAGCCAACGTAACTAGCTTTTTTCAAACATTTTCCCTTTGCTCGGCGTTTAACCAGTCTCTTAGCTCGTGGAACACAGCTAGTGCCACCACTATGCAGAGCATGTTTATTAGCTGCTCTTCCTTTAATCAACCCATATCGACATGGACTTGGAATACATCAAATGTAACAAATATGGCGGGCATGTTTTCAAGCTGTTCTGCGTTTAATCAATCATTAATTGGAATGACATGGAATACTGCAAATGTAACTGACATGTCTTCCATGTTTTCTCTTTGTCCCTTATTCAATGGTAGTGTAAGCTGGCTAAGCACTTCTAATGTAACGGACATGTCGTATATGTTTTACGCATGTGGATCATTTAACCAGTCAATTTCCACTTTTGATACGTTAAAAGTAACAAACATGAGTTACATGTTCTACTCATGTAGCGCATTTAATCAGCCGCTAAATTCTCTTGATGTATCAAAAGTGACTGATTTTAGCTACATGTTTGCTTATGCGTCGTCGTTTAACCAGCCGTTGAATAGCTGGAAGACACTTAGTGCAGTTAATATGACTGCCATGTTCAACAATGCTTCGTCATTTGCTCAAAACTTGTCTTCGTGGTGCGTAGGGGAGATTTTGTTTACGCCCAGCGGTTTTGCTACAGGGGCCGGAGCACTTACGCCGCCCGTATGGGGCACATGTCCAAGCGGAACACCAACTTCTACCATCACAAGAATTGGGGCAGCTACGGGAGTGGACAGCGCTACGTTACCGGCCCATCAAAGCGGGGACTTAATTTTTGCTTTTGTATTCCGCGACGGCTCTTCAACGTCACCAACAACGCCAAGTGGTTGGACAAATTTGCGTACAAGAACACAAACTGCTGGTGCTGCGAAGCTTGCTTACAAAATAGCAACAAGCTCGTCCGAAACTACCGGAACATGGACGAACGCAACTGCTTCCATTTTTGTTATTTACAGGGGGGCTTACAACGCATCTGTTGTTAGTTCTGGGACTACATATGCGGTACCAGCAGGTAACAATAGTAGTGCGACTGTGAGCTACCCGGCAAATGCGTATTGGTCTAATCTTGCATGGACTTTAGCTTTTGCCGGATCATCGCTTGGAACGCTTGCGCTAGAAACCCCACCTACAGGTGCAACCACATTGGTGGCAAATTACGTAGATGCAAATAATGAATCGGCCGCGTTTGACAGTAACGGCTTGAGTGCAGCATTTGCACTCGCTACAGTGCCGCTTGGCACAAATTCAATGTGGATTTCAATGACTTTCCGGCTTCGTGTCCCAATATCTTAAGGAATAGAAATGTTTTTAAAGTTGATTGATGGCGCTTGGCAGTCTTACTCACTCGAACAGTTAAGAGTAGAAAATCCAAACGTGAGCTTTCCAAACACGCTTTCTGAGGATGTTCTGGACGCTTATGGGTTAAAACATGACCCATTGTGGGGTGTAGCGCCTCCTGCTGGGTTGACTACGCAAAGCATTGAGCCGTTGGAGAAAACCGTCAGGAAAAAACGCAACGAATTGCTTGCGGCAAGTGATTGGACACAACTAAAAGACTCCCAGCTTGAAGAAAATCAGCTTGATGACTGGCAGAACTACAGGCAGCTACTTCGTGACATTACAACTCAGCCGGGGTTTCCTGAGCAGGTTAACTGGCCGGTAGCCCCCGCTAAACAATAGCCAAGTTACTGACATGATCGATCCGATCACCGCCCTTGCCGCTGTTTCATCGGCGGTCAATCTCGTCAAGAAGGCAGTCAAGACTGTGCAGGATGTGCAGTCTTTGGGCCCGGTATTGGGTCAGTATTTTGATGCCAAGGCTCAGGCAATTGAGGTAGTCGAGAAGGCCAAGACGGGTGGGTTTAAAGGGTCGGCGCTTGGCAAGGCATTGGAGCTTGAGCTTGCTCTGGAGCAGGCCCGTGAGTTTGAAGAGCAGGTCAAGATGCTCTTTTTCCAGAGCAATA
>Ga0315903_10010519_pt1 | contig 11014 bp, 7 predicted proteins | sample LakEriMetagenome_7_FD_203524 | JGI IMG/M metagenome (GOLD analysis project Ga0315903, IMG submission 203524) | Freshwater fungal communities from buoy surface, Lake Erie, Ohio, United States - Buoy 2 MA119 | ecosystem: Environmental > Aquatic > Freshwater > Lake | place: USA: Lake Erie, Ohio... | reverse complement strand
CCAATGAAGGTGTCTTGGACGATGTCCTCGGCATGGGCTCGGTCGGCGAGTCGAGCGCCGACATAGGCCAACAGACGGCCTTCGAATCGGTCGATGAAATCCTGCCAAGCCTGAGTCTGGCCCCTTCGGATGTTTTCGACCAGTATGCTATCGATCTGCGGTTGGCTCATTGTTTAAGACCGCTCCTTGCGATTCCGCGATCGTTTGGCCAGCAACCCGGTGAGTCCCGAGGCGCTTGCGAGGATTGCAAGGGCACCTAGGGCCCCTTGACCGACCCATTGAACCCGTTTGGCCGTGACGGATTCGCGTTCCCATCGGTGGATTTGTTGGATTTGATCGGGGCCGATGTGCACCAATCGCCAAAGTTGGTGGTAGGTGCCACTGGGCCGATCGAGTACCAATTCGTATTGGGTATCGGCCTTGACCAATTGGGTGGTCAAAAACTCCGGTGTCAGTTGTTCGATTTGCGAAGCCTGCGTGTGGGTCAGGACATACTGATCGAGCACTTTTTGGACCAGTTCGACCATCTGTTGATCCATCGCAACGAGGCATTCCTGGGCTGAGGACTCGACGGAACTTTCGATCGCTACGCGCACGACTTCGTTGTCGACGACTCGGTCTTTGACCCAAGAGGGAGTTTTCGGATCCCAGATCGGGCTCTGGTTGCCAGTCCATGTCGAGTCGACTTCGGCTAGCGAGTCGGTCGAACTGCTCGTTGGGGGATCTGTGGGTGCTTTCCCTAGATTGTTGATCGATGCAGCCGGAAGGAAATCGGCAAAGGCTTCGCGCATCGCGCGTTTGACCTCGCGGTTGATCTCCTCCTCCGAGGCATTCGGATCGAGTTTCGCGGAGATCGAATCGAGTTTCTTGGCCATTTGCTGAAGCGAGTTGGTCATCCAGGAGAGGGACTGTTGGGCCGCCCCATAGGCACCTGGAACAGGGTTTTGGGAGTCCGTGTTGGGTTCGGATTCCTGGGCGAATCCCATCGAGCAGGCCAAGCCGACCAAGAGGGTCCAGGTAAGGGTCCAGTAACCTCGAGAGTCGATAGGTTCGTTGTTGGGAGCGTGATTAAGCATGTGCGTCCTTTCCTTGCGAGACCTTGCGAGCCAGTTGGGGTTGCGACGGATCGATCCACGGAGAGGCGATTTGGACGGCAAGCGAGGTTGTTCCAGCCATCCACAAGCACCATGGGCTCGGGAAATAGAAAACCGCTTGGACCAATCCTGCCATGAGCATACTCCAGACGATTGCCCACATTGAAAACTTTTTCTTTCTTAACGCGTCGGATTGCCGCCACCAACGCACGATCCACATCAGGCCGGCGAAAAAGGCCATATGACCAGCTAGATTCGGAAGCCGGTCGGCATCGTAGAAACCTTTCAACGAGCGATTGAAATCCTTATTCAACCAAGGCGTTTGGAAGGAAGACGAAGCATTGAGGATCGAGTTCCATGGGATTAGCAAAAATTCGCTGAGTTGAAAGCTGATGGCCCCGAGGATCAGGCCAGAGACCATCATGGCAAAGCGAAAGGCGATCGAATCCTCCTGCTTGGATTCCCAGCGTCTGGCAAAGGACACGACGGTCCAACTGCACAGGATCGACATGAGGGAAAGCCAAGCAATAGCGCCCAGGGCCTGAGAGTTCCATATCCCGTTGGCCGATGTGAGGTACCCGTTGGAAACAGCGACGAAGCCACCGGCGATCGATGTGACGGCTGCGATCAGCCCTGAGAAGGTCAGGGACTGCATCCAACTGTGAGTCGAGTTCCAGAAGTCTCTCTGGGCCAGGGTCTGCTGCTGCTCGGCTCTCCAGATCCGTTTGGCTTCTTTATTCGATAGTGGTTTGCCGGATATTGGTTTGCTAGAACGGTTCGCATTGCCCGCGGTTCCAGGTCGAATGGTGGCGGTCGGATAGCCAACGGTTTCCTGCATGGCTAGGGGGCTAGCGATTGTCCTGGAATCCTTGGTCGATGGAGCTTTTCGAAGGTCATCGGCGGTTATGTGGCCGAAGAACCACAAGCTGTAGTAGATCGCATAGGCGCCGAGGATCGAGCCCAAGACGGCCGCGGCACCCGAGATGGCCAGGATCACGGCGATAGCGACCAGGGCGGCGATCGAGTTGCTCGAATCCTTGTTCGAGCTAACCCCAAACCACGATTTACTGCTTTCTAGACCGCCGCGGACTTGAAGAAAGATCGGCTCTCGTTGGAGCATTTCGCGATGACCATCGATTCCAATCGTAAAAAAAGCTTGGATCCTCTGCATCGGGCTCAGGGGCTCACTGGTCGTCGGGATGGCTTTTTTGGCTTTGGCCTGCTGCGCGTCGGCTTGGGACGTCCGCTCGCGGTTGATTGTAGAGGCGTTGTCCGGGGTTGGTTGGCCGATCGCAGGGCGGCCTGCTAGGAGCGGTGAAACAAAACCCGCGGCGGTCAATTCGAAGCCCAGGTCATGGAGCAACTCGCGACCATCGCGATAACGGTTTGTAGGATTTTTGGCCAAGCTCTTTCCGATCACATGCGCTAGGCCCTCGGGGAGCATCGAGAGGTCGGGGTCGGCCGTCAGGTGTTTGAGCAAGATCTCTTGGGTGCTTTGGCCATCGAAAGGGACCGTACCGGTGAGCATTTCGTAGAGGATGATCCCGAGCGAGTAGATGTCGATTTCCTTGCCGTATTCCCCTTTACCGATTTCGGGAGCCATGTAATGGAAGGTCCCGACGCTCTCGGTCTGGCCGGCTCGTCGCGAGGTGCTGATGTACTTCGACAGGCCGTAGTCGCCGATTTTGGCTAGCCCCTTGTCGAGGAAGATGTTCGCTGGCTTCAGGTCTCGATGGACGATGCCTTGATCGTGCAGGTAGGTCATTCCGGCGATGATCTGGGCGAAGACAGGTAGGATCCGTTCGGGTTTGCCTTGTTCGAAAGAGTGGATAGGGCCAGCCAAGGGATCGGTGCTTCGGTCGAGGTGGTCGCGAAGCGACTCACCTTCGATGAATTCCATAACGATCCAGCCTTGTTGCTCGTGATCGTATCGGATGTCGTAGATAGCGACCAAGTTCGGGTGCCGGAGGTTTAGGCAGTGGCGGACACCCCGTATTTCGACGTCGAGGTTTTTCTGGATGCGTTTGAGCGCGACTTCTTTACCCGAGTCGCTTTCGGCGAAGTAAACCTCGCCGAAGCCGCCGATGCCGATGCCGCGACGGATCACGTAGCCTTCGAGGGGGCTTTGACCGTTCCCGTATTGGAATTTCATCGCAGCGCCTTGACGTTCCATGATCGGGTTTATTGGAAAAGGGCTCGGTGGGCCGTAGAGTTTTTTGGTGAATATCATTTTGGTCTATTGAGCCTGGGTGTCGAGTGGCACGGACGCACTTAATCCCCTTTGAAGGATCAAAGCGGCGTGAATTGGACTGTTTTTAACCCTCTGTCAGGGTCCAACTGGCTACATCGGATTGGACTCTTAGGCCAGTCTCAAGCGTAAATGGGGCGCTGATCGGAGTTTGGCCTGCTACCAAACCCGGGCAAGCGATCCCTTTGCAGATCCACCCGTCTGCCTGTCGAAACCACACAAATCGTCCAGCCCAGTCGATCCCCCGCGGGGGGGGGCATACGACATGCGCATCGGGTGTCGGACCGATGATGCACGAATCCCCTAGGAGAATCACAGCGGTCAGGACCGGCTGCCAGCGATGGTTCGAGACCAGTTCGAGTCGGGCCGTACCGCTCAGGACGGTGGGCCTGGTGTAGAGCAGTTCGATCCGATCCGCGATCTTTAGGATGCACCCGGATCGCAAGATCGCCGGCCGCAGCAAAGGCTGGCCATCGAGGGTCATGGACTGGTAGGCTTGGACCAAGTGGTCTTCCCCCTTGCGGCCGATGATGCAGGCTCTTCGACTCAGATCCCCTCGGATCGCCAAATCGACATCGTTTCCCGGGAATGCTTGTCCAATCGCGACTTCGTCTGAGTCGCACATCGCATAGCTGCCGACGCCGTCGATCCAGAGTATCTTGGGTTTGGGCATCGGTGGAGCTATCGAGGGTGCTTGGAACAAAAAACCTAGGTTCATGATGGAATGAAATGGTCGATCCGTCTAGGGTGCCAAGGGTTCGTCAATAGCCGATTTACAGTGGCCGATCGGCGAGTCGATCGTTAAGTGGGTCGACTTGGGGGTCGGATTTCGAGCTAGGGGAGTCTTCAAGAAAGTAGGCTGAGATCCTTTCGGCAAGATCCTCATGGTGCTCTTGAGCTTCGACCGGTACCGAACCGATTTCATCGACAACGCTGGCGAGTTTCTCGGCCACATCGATCCTCGTGGCGATTTCGTCGAGGGCTTGACGAACCTGACTGATCGCACCGTCATCGACTGCAAATTGGTTGCCGGCTTGAGCGACCTGGACCATCGTCAATCGTGCTTGCAGGTTCTCGACTTGGACTTCCAATTCCCGCTTTGCAGCGAGCATTTCGTCGAGTTTGCGTCGGGCGGCGATCAGATTGCGTTCGCGAGCATCGAGTACCTTGACCAGCTTTTCGGAGGTCGCTTCGAGCGATTGGTGGTGCTTGAACCGGTCGCCCAAATCCTGTCGGACCTGTTCGATGCTGTATTTCTTGCCCTGGTAGGTCACATAGCGGACACCGCTTTGCAAGTCCTCTTTGAGCTTCAAAATCGAGTCCTTGGACTTCGACAGGGAGGTTTGTTTGGCGTTGACCTCACGCTGCAATTTTGCAACCTCGACCTCTTCGCGAGCGATGAGTTTCAAGTTGCTTGCGATCTCGGGCTTCAAATCGCTGATCAACTCCCGGGCGCGTTTGATCTCGACCTCGATGGGAATCTGATCCTTGACCGAGTCTCTCAGGGAATGGATCCCTGTTTTGACATAGCTGTAGGCCGAGGTGCCCAACAAGAGTCCTCCAGCGGAAGCTGTCAACGCCGAACCGAGCAAAATTTTCTTGAGCATTTTCTCTATCCCCTTTTGGTGAAAAACAGGAGCAATCGCCGCGTGGAAAAACGCAGGCCTAGAGGACATTTCGCGTGGGATTTCGAAATATTGTCCCCTCGGGAAGATTTTCTTGCTTTCCGGATTGAACCCCCGAGGGCTATCGGCAGTTGACAGGCAAGCGACTTATCGCCAACTTACTACTTCCAAGGCCCGTACCGAAGCGCCACGGCGCTCCAATCGCTGCTGTTTTGCCTGCTACCGATTGCCCAAACTCCATTCAAATAAAGCCCCTATGAACCAGATGCTTGACCTCGGAGAAACGGATTCGCTTGCCAAGGATGTGGCTGGTTTGGAGGATTGGTTCGAGGCCGCCGTGCAAACCTCCGTCCCGGAAATTTTGCCCAAACGCACTGCGATCCGAAGTTCCTGGGGGGACGATGACGAAGAGGTCGAGGACGATGATCTTCCCGAGGAAGCCACTCCCGAACAGGAAGACGATGAACCGGACCCCTTCGATGACTTCGACGAAGAGGATTTCGATGACGATTTCGATGACGATTTCGAGGAAGAACTCGAGGACGAATATCAAATCGAACCGGTCGACGATGGGATGCTCGAAGGCCACCCGGACGCCGAAGCCCTCGATGAAGAGTTGGACGAGAACGGCAACCCTATCGTATTTCCGGATGACGAGTGATCGATGTTTCGAGCTGTAAAGACCGACGTTAAGTTTCCTCAACAAGAAGAAGCGATCCTCAAGTTCTGGAAAGACAACGACATCTATAAAAAGTCGTTGTTGCTGAGGCAAGGCTCCCAACCGTTTGTCTTTTTCGAAGGCCCCCCGACGGCCAACGGCTTGCCCCACCCAGGCCACTGCCTGACCCGGGCGATCAAAGATCTCTTTCCTCGCTACCGAACCATGCGAGGGTATTGGTGCAATCGCAAGGCCGGTTGGGACACCCACGGTTTGCCCGTCGAGGTCGAGGTTTGCAAAGAACTCGGCATCCACTCGAAAGATGAAATCGAAAGCTACGGAGTCGAGCCCTTCATCGCCAAGTGCCAGCAGAGCGTTTGGCGCTACATGCAGGAATGGGAACGCGTCACCGAACGCTTGGGCTTCTGGATCGATCTATCGGAAGCTTACGTTACCTACCATCAAAGCTATGTTGAAAGCGTTTGGTGGTCCCTCAAAAATCTTTTCGATCGAGGTTTGCTCTACCGAGGACACAAGATCGTTTGGTGGTGGGCCCAAGGGGGTACGGCCCTAAGCAGCGGAGAGGTCGGGCAAGGGTACCGTGAGGTCGCCGATCCGAGCGTCTATGTTCGCTTTCCTCTGGTCGATCAACCCAATACCTCGCTCGTCGTCTGGACGACCACCCCCTGGACCCTACCGTCGAACCAATTCGCCGCCGTTCACCAAGGGATCCAGTACGCTTACTGCACCGATCCAGAGTCCAAAGACACCTTGATCGTCGCGGCCGACCTGGTCAAGGCTCTCGGGGAAAAGATCAAACGTGAATTGACCGTCGAAAAGACTGTTCCGGGAAGTCAGTTGGTCGGACTGAGGTATGTCCCGCCGTTTGACTACTATCACAAAACCATGGGCTCGCTGACGGCTGAACTCCTAAGCGGTGGCGAGCAGCAAACCCAATGGCGCGTCGTTCATGCCGACTTTGTCACCATCGACTCGGGAACTGGAATCGTCCACCTTGCACCCGCCTTCGGCGAAGTTGACTACGAAGTCCTCATCGAGCAAAGAGGACGATTTGTCGATGGCCAAGGCCCGGGGTTGATCTGCGCAGTTGGCCCCGATGGGAAATTCAACGCCGATGCGACCGACTACCAAGGAGTCTGGGTGAAAGACGCCGATAGGCCCATCAGCAGAACCCTCCGCGAGAAAGGGTTGCTCTGGCACCAAGAACAATATGTACACGATTACCCATTTTGCTGGCGAGCAAGCCAAGACCCCCTGATCCAGTACCCACGCGAAAGCTGGTTCATCCGCACGACCGCATTCCGCGAGGCGATGCTCGAAAACAACTCGAAAATCGGTTGGTTGCCCGAGCACATCGGTCCGGGCCGCTTCGGTAACTTCCTGGAATCCAACGTCGATTGGGCTCTGTCCCGCGAACGCTACTGGGGAACCCCACTGCCGGTCTGGGTCTGTCAGTCCAGCGGGAAAATGGAGTCGATCGGATCCTACCAAGAACTCTTGTCAAAACCAGGCATCGATGGAACCGAAGTCTGGGCCAATGCCAAGGCGGCCAATCCCGAACTGGCCGAGGATCTCAAGGTCCACAAACCCTACATCGACGCGGTGACCTACGATTCCCCCTATGCCCCCGGGGCTCGCATGGTGCGAGTCACCGAAGTGATCGATTGCTGGTACGACAGCGGTGCGATGCCCTTTGCACAGTGGGGATATCCCCATACGGGAAAAACGGAATTCGAGTCGCAATTTCCTGCCGATTTCATCAGCGAAGCGATCGACCAAACCCGAGGCTGGTTCTACTCGCAACTGGCTATCTCCACGATGCTCTTCGGCCGACAACCGGGTCAATCATCGCTGGGTCAATCATCGCTGGGTCAATCAGCAACAGACTATCCGCATCCGTTTCGAAACTGCATCGTTCTTGGGTTGATGCTGGCCGAATGGTACGAGAGCAAGGATGGCAAGCAGCGGTTCTTGACCGAAGAGGAGGCTCGCGCCTCGCTCGGTGCGGACTTCGTCCAAAAAACCGGCAAGATGAGCAAGCAACTGCGAAACTATCGCAGCCCCCAAGAGATCTTCGATCGCTACGGTGCCGATGCCTTGCGCTGGTACCTCTTTGCCAACCAAGCCCCTTGGAATTCCATCCTTTACTCTGAACGAGCGATTCGAGATAGTATCTCGGAATTCATCCTGCGACTCTGGAATGTGTTTAGCTTCTTTACGATTTATGCACAGATCGATGGGTTTGCTGGTCCCTCAGAGATCCAAGGCGATTTCGATCAACTCGAAGCATGCGAGTTGGGACGTTCGAAGTCGTATCGCCCCGTGGCTCATAGAAATGAGTTGGATCGATGGATCCTAAGCGAACTTGGGACCACCTGCCGCGACTGCGTCGAACGCATGGACCGATACGATAGCTATGGTACTTGCCAGTCGCTCCACTCGTTTGTCGATGCCTTGAGCAATTGGTATGTAAGGCGAAGTCGATCGAGATATTGGTCCTCCGAGAAACAATCACAGGACAAACTCGACGCCTACTGGACCCTCTACGAGTGTTTGTTGGTGACCGCAAAGCTCATCGCCCCGTTCACCCCGTTCCTAGCCGAAACGCTCTGGGGGCACTTGACCGAGGGGCTCTCAGGGGTTCGCCAAAGCGTGCATCTTTGCGATTACCCTACGGGTGCATCGGAAGCAAACGATCCGATTCTCAACGAGCGCATGGGATTGCTTCGCCAGATCGCCTCGTTGGGACGCTCGGCTCGCATGGACTCGAAACTCAAGGTAAGGCAGCCTTTGTCGAGAGTCGAGGTCACTCTTGCAGACGACGCGCATATCGATTGGCTTCGCAGCCATGACGACATCGTCCGCGAAGAACTCAACGTTAAAGAAATCCACTACACCAGCGGTTCGAGTCCATTTGTCACTTATTCAGTCCAGCCTAATTTTCGCAAATTAGGTCCAAGGGTCGGTCCTCTGCTGCCGAAACTCAAAACCACACTCGCAGCCGCAAGCGGGGCGGATCTTATGGATCAAATGAGCCGCCTAGGAAAGATCCTTTTGACAATCGACGGAAAAGAGTTGGAACTCGATGACCAGGATATCCAAGTCCGCTTAAGCGCCAAAGAAGGTTGGGCGGCTGCACAAGGAAAATCGTGCGTCGTGGCACTCAATACCGAACTGACCCCAGAACTTATTCGCGATGGGATCGCCAAAGATGCGATTCGCCTCATTCAGGACCTGCGCAAACGTCGGCAGTGCAACTACACCGATCGGATCTTTGTCAAGATCCTCGTTACGGCCCAGGCCCTGTCCGATGCTTTGATCGGACATCAGGAACTTATCGCTGGTGAGACGCTCTCGAAAGAAGTCCAAGTTCAGGTCGTAGAAGCCCAATCACTCGATGCGTTGGATTCATCCTACGAGATTTCTGAGCTTGCCGACGAGAAGATCGCGATCGGTTTGCAAGTCCTCTCCAACGATTGATCCCAACCCGCTAGCTCTCAAAAAACTGAGTCGAAGACATCATGCCAAGCGTCCTTGCGCTCTTTGCACATCCCGATGACATCGAGTTTGTCGCCGCAGGGACTTTGGCGTTGCTCAAACATCATGGGTGGGAAATCCACCTGATGAATCTGGCCGATGGTTGCTGCGGGTCGACTACCACATCGAGGCAAGAGACAGCAAGAATCAGGCTCGAAGAAGCAAAGCGGGCTGCTGCCCATCTGCAAGCGACCCACTACGATCCTATCTTCCACGATCTTGAGATCCAGTACACCCAAGACGCGTTAATCCACCTAGTCGGGATTGTTCGAAGGGTCAAACCCAGGATCGTACTGACACACGCTCCGGTCGACTATATGGAAGACCACATGCAAACATGCAGACTTGCCGTCACGGCTGCGTTTGCCAAAGGTGTCCCCAACTATCCCGAACCGAGCGACTCTCGTTTTGAACCCGCTTATTTCAACGATGTCACCGTTTATCACGCTCAACCCCACGGAAATCGAACACCACTTGGAAAGACCGTACGACCTGGTCTGGGCGTGTTTGTCGATGCGGTAATGGATACCAAACAATCCATGCTGGCCGAACACCGCTCGCAGCAAGCTTGGCTCAAGGAATCCCAAGGGATGAACTCGTATATTCAGACGATGCTCGATTTGGGTGCCCAAGTCGCTGGTATGTTGCGTTCGAGAATCTCTCGCGAACGTCGTGGCGCCTATGCTGAAGGCTGGACCAAGCACCTGCACTTGGGGTTCAGCGATACAGATTCCGACCCGCTCCGAGACGCTCTGGGCCCCTTGGCCGTCGAGTTGCCTTCCAATTAGAGGTCCTCGGCATCGATCGATAGGGGCTCCATGATCTTGGTGTTCCGCTCGACGGCGATGACGACCGTTCGCTCATCGACTCCGTCGCGACTCCTTGCTGTCGCTGGCAGGACTTGGCGACGATCTGGAAAAGGTAAACGAGCCGAAAACGTTCCGTCGACCTGAACCTTCACGGGTTCCGACCCGATCGCAACATGAGCATCTGGATGCGTTGTGCCAAAGACGAGCAACTCTGCTTCGACGTCGAAGTGAAACTGCCGAGGCTTTCGTAGGCTCCCTTCAGCCCCGCTCCCGAATTGGGATAGCACGTCGAGTTCCATAGTCCGTTTAAGCCGATCCTCGAAGACCTCCGCAAGTTCACCTTTGTTGGTCTCGTCGCTGTAGCCACCGCTCATCGCATAGATTTTTTCGGCGTCCTTCGCGATGTCGGCCCAGTGGTCATCGAACGAATCCTTGCTGCCAGGCATAGGGGTCGTCACGACGTTACTGCGGACAAGTTCATAGAATCGACGGTTGTTGCCTGTCGTGTAACCCATAATGATCTGGAATCTCGACGGTGGATCACTCACGTCGATGTACCAGTTGCGCACTCCGCCGTGGATCTCGATTTCACGGTACACCGTTTCAGAACTTTCGGTCGTGCCCGAATCGTCGAACTTGAGCAACCTCAAGACTGGTTTGACCGAATGCCAATGATCGATAAGGGCCGCTTTGGCACGCTCGACCGTCGCTCGGGCGATGTCCCAATGGGCATGAAGCCAGTAGGGGTCTCGGACCATCAGAACGATTCGGTCTTCCCCTTTGACCACCGGAGGGACGATTGTGGTTTGAGTGAGTTTTCGGATAGGGGGCTCCTGGGCAAGATCCTTGCGGCGCTCTTTCTCAAGATGTGCGATGCGGATCTTTTCAACGATCTTAGGATCGGTGTTGGTCTTCGGTGGGATCGGAAGAGGCTGTTTTTTGGTGACGATGATGTCATCAGGATCGACCCTCGTTGGCTTGCTCGGGCTAGTCGGTAGGGCAGGCTTGCTAGAGGTTGTCTT
>Ga0315903_10010518_pt1 | contig 11015 bp, 17 predicted proteins | sample LakEriMetagenome_7_FD_203524 | JGI IMG/M metagenome (GOLD analysis project Ga0315903, IMG submission 203524) | Freshwater fungal communities from buoy surface, Lake Erie, Ohio, United States - Buoy 2 MA119 | ecosystem: Environmental > Aquatic > Freshwater > Lake | place: USA: Lake Erie, Ohio... | reverse complement strand
TTAGTTGTAATCGGGTGCGAGTAAGGTCGACCCTTCTCAGTTGTAGTTCTACTATCGGCTGCAATCAGGCAGCCGTTTGCTTGTTGGATACCAATGATGGTTGTCACAGCGATGCTCGCAATCTAGGTGGAGTCCAACGACTCTTGGACTTGCGTCCTCGTGTCGGAGCTGGGGTCTTTGACTCCTTGCCTATGTTCTTCTCTGCCCATACGCGGGCTTCTGGATATGCCAAGTTTTCACGAGCCATGACAATCTGTATACCAGCGCCACGTCCGTTACACGCATAGCATATCCAGACACCCTTATCAGAGTTCACCGAAGCAGACTTATGTGAGTCGTCATGTACAGGACAGTGGATTGATTTGTCCCCACCCATAGGTAGGTCTAATCCATAATGACGAAAGACTGCTTCGAGGAACTCCGTTTGATTCATTGCCTAATACCAGTTCCTTTCCTGGTGAAACCTGTACGCCTTGCACCAAGTGTCATAACGATGTAGCACATAGTCGTGTGCTTCTCTTGTTTGTTTGAGTAATGACCACCCTGGCTGTCCCCAGAGTAACTGCCATACTCCACGTGCTCCACTCGATTTGTTGTAGGAGTCCACGTTGTATCGGCTCTCCTTGTACGCAATCTCCAGCGCACAGCGAACCTCTTTCATGTCGGTTGTGACTTCCATTAGCGTCAGCTTGACACGTTCCCGCTTGTCGGTTGTGACCAACAGCTTCTTCTCGTACGTCATAGCTGGCGATAATGCCATGCTCGGAGATATAACTTGCATCACCGAGAACAGCAGAGTCACTATTGCGAACCGCATAGTTACCTCTTTTCATTTCGTGAGGTACTGTCACTACTTCACTGATGTCCATTGTAACCTGCCTGTTTTAGCAGATTCACCCAGAGGTCTGCGGACATAACCGCGTACGCCTCTGAGATATTAGATGTGCCACGCTTCTTGATGAGGACGACACCTGTCTCCGCATCTGCGTTTATCATCTCATCCTCTAGCTCCTGCAAATAGCCAGGGATATTGATGCGTTTCTCATTCTTACATTCAATAACTACGCCGTCGATACCGTCGATGTCACCGACATCGTCGTGTCGACCTGCGCCATAGGCTCGCTCTGCACATGGGTATCCCATGGAGATGAGCCACTTGACTACATCACGCTCGAACTGCGAGCCCTTGCGTTTGGATGGAGTTGTCATTTACCACTCAATGCCAATCCAAAAGAAAGCAAAGTCAATACTCAAACCATATCTGTCGATACTGAAGCCAATGGCAAACCTATGCCAGTTGTACCCACCGTTGACCCATATCTTGTCACCAAGAACTAGATTCAAATGACCAAATGTTTTCATACGTAATCCACCATCAACACTTCCTGGACAGTTATGCCCATCTTCTTCCTGATTGCTGCTCTTTGTCTTGGTACTGTGCCACCCCACATGCCGTGGGATTCGTGACGTATCGCCCAGTCAAGACAAGCTTGCCTAACGGTACATCCCGAACATATCTTGCGAGCCATTCTATATGTAGACTCGGCATCTCCTGCGCCTTCTGGGTAAAATATTTCTACCCCTACTTCTGTACATAACCCTTGAGTCAAATCTGGAAACTTCATCTCAGCTCCTTCATTGCAGTAAGCAAATCGTTGACAGTTATTAGATAACCTTTGCTTCTATTAGGGGGAATCTCGCACGTAATCTGGCGACCAAACTTCTGTATTGCATAATGCACGTGGTCTGTTGGAACCATCACTACGCCTTTCTCTAATACGAAAGCCCAGTAATCTGCCTTGGTTACCATCAGTCCTGATGCCTCCCAAGATTGGGACGCAACGTACCAGCATTCAACCTCTATGTAAATGTTTCCTGTCACGTGCCACTTGCGGTCACGCTTCACCTCAACGGTCTTACCGTTGGTCAATAGTTGTTCAACCAGTTGCTCTCCTTCACGACCGAAGGAGAAGTCAAGGTCAAAGCTGGATTTTATTTCCATTCACTTAGAGTCCTAGACCTAAACAAATCTGCGGATGAGTTGAAGAGAATCATCTTGCTTGCTTCTGCTGCGAGGGTGACATACTCCTCGGCATTGGGGTCAGCTTTCCCATGTCGGTTCTTCACGACAGCCACACGATAAGCATTCGCTGCGCTATCCAGCGCCACAGATAAGACCAGTTCTGGCAGGGCTGCAACCTTCCCCATCAGAGCCTTACGTGGCGCTGGGTAGTTAGGCTTACTCATCTTCTCGTTCTCTGATACGTGATGCAGGACGACGAAGGCTGTCTCATATTCACGAGCCATATAGTGGAACGCACTCATCGCATCGCGGAGCGCTGTCCATTCATTGTCGCTTGACGAAGCGACGTTCATAAGATTATCGACATACACTGCCGATGGAGCAGAGCCATGTAGTTCAATCCACGCTTCTATCTCCTCCTCAATATCTTGAAGAGAAGGTGCTGGGTCGAAGGCGAATCGGATATGACTTGCTCCATCAGCCAGTGCATCTTCTAGGAGAACACTCGCTTCCGAATCCATAATCCGTTCTATATCTGCGACGTTCTTATTCATGATGATTGCACCAGCACGTGATGCAATCGTACGTGAATCAGAGTCTGCTGATATGTACAGACCAGGTGTCTTGGAAACGATTGCGTACCACAATGCAAGCAGGGTCTTACCACCACCAGGCTGACCTGCAATCAAATGCAGTTGAGCCTGTCGAAAGGCAACTTGACTGGCGGTAAGTTGTGGGAGTATCTCTGGCAGTTGTTTACCAGCGGGTGACTCCACACCCACTACCTGCAATAGTGAACGCATATTTAGTTTTTAGTCCAGATTGTTTCGGCTTCAACAGCGCCAGGCTTGAACGGCTTTGGTCCCTTGGCTGGGTCAAACCAACCAACGTAAGCCTTGCCTGCCTTGGATACGCCCTTCTTCTTGGCGTACTTACCACGACCATCTGGTAGGTCTGGTGCATCAGGGTGTCCGTATGTCCACTCGTTGTTGTACTTATCTTTGACAACCTCAATCGCTTGAGGTGTTGACGGAACAGTTACTGGCTGAGGATTCAGACCAGCATCCTGTAGTGCAGTGATTGCCTTGTCCATACTGGTTTGACCAGTACGACTAAGCAGTGTCATCTGCAGGTCAGAGGCTGCTGCAACAGCTAGTGCTGCAGCTTGGAGGTTAGCAGTGAACTCTTGAACTGTGTTACCTCGGACGGTAAACAAGTCCTGACCATTCAACTTGCCAGTGTATGAAAAGCTAGACTCAGTCATCTAGTTTTCCTTTCTTTCCCCTTTGTTGTAGGTATTTGCAGAGGGAAATCTTTGGAGCCCATCGCTGGGCATTTCTCTTGGAACGAGCACATCTTACAGTTTTCACCAACCGATGGTGGGAACCAACCTTTGGACACGCTGTCATTCATTGCACCAAATACGTAATCAAAATAATCCATGCTCAGATGTGTCAGGTCAAACAAATCATCAAGCTTGCCTTGACGAGTCATGAAGAAGGCTCCCCACTTGGGGCGAATCCCATACATACGCTCTATGCCAGAGGCGTAGAGCCCCGCTTGAATCATGCCAAACGGTGTCCTAGCACCTGTCTTATAGTCAACGATTACCAAGTCTTCCCCTACTTGGTAAACGATGTCTATGACGAAGCGGACAGATGTGCCTCCGAAATGCACACTTGCATCCCACTCGATGCCAGGACGACCGTCGGGCATTGTAGCGATTTGCCAACCAGATTGAGCAAACCATTTCTGGTACTCCTCAACCTGCTTGAGTCCATCGCTTTGCCAGAACGCTAGGTCTTCACCGTCTGGTCGAGCTGCGGTCTTGCGACCGCTGGTTCTCCACTCAGCACTAGGAATCCCTGTTTGTTCTTCGGCAATCCTAACGGATTCATTGAAAACTTCAAGCCACTTCTCAGCCAAGGTCATCGTCGTAACCTCCTGGCTGGTAGTCTGGGTTATCCACAGGCGTAGGCGTGGTCATAGGAGAACCACATCCAGCGCAGAAACTGTCAGTGAACCAGAGTACCAACTGGTACTCCTGAAACACTGCCCTGATAATCTGTATGGTCGAGCCACAGTTGATACATTCATTGCTTGGTATCCCTCGCTGGTCAATCAGATTTTTGCTGGGCTCTATAGAACTCATGGTTCAACCATTCCAGCATCGAGTGAACAGCAGACCCTGCAGCCAGATATACCGCTGGCTTCTCAGGAACCATTGCGACTTTGCTAAGATAGTATTTTTGTGGGCAGGATTGCCAGGTTGAAAGCTGGCTATATGACCGATGCGGAGGAAGTTTATTCATACCGTATATCATATTGGTTATCTCCAAGATTCTTTGGTAGCGACACGCAGGGTGGAGCTACCAAGTTTGTGATAGGGTTAGGGGTGGAGGGCGGGAAAGGCTCGCCACAGGGCGAGCCGTGATAAGATAGGACTATGGATAAAATAATCTGGGTAGATATAGAGACAACAGGGTTGGACTACGAAGTAGATACCATCCTTGAAATAGCAGTCGTAGTTACTGACTATGGCTTCCAACGATTGGATTCATTCCATCGGGAGGTGCAACCTCCCAAGGGTTATTCAATCAGCGACTGGGCATTGAGAACACATACGCACAACTACTTACTTCAAGACCTAAGAGACAAGCCAATGCTTCGAGAGGTTGACCAAGAGCTGGCTAACTGGGCAAGCGAAGCTATCGTAGTAAAAAACAAATACCCCATCGGTGGTAACAGTGTGTACTTTGATAAGCGATTTGTTGAAGAGAAGTTGCCAATGTTCAACGCATACCTCGGTAAGAGTGTCATTGATGTATCGGGTATAGCCAAGGTGCTGGACAACTGGGGCTTGGTTGATAAGGACAAAGTGCTCAAGACATACCAACACAGGGCTCTGCCTGACATCTTAGAAAGCATCGAAGAGCTTAGGTACTACGTACACGAACTTCGGTAAAAACAAAAAGAAGGGGGACCGAAGTCCCCCTTTCTTTCTGGCTCCCTACCATTCAGGCGGAGCAACTGCGAGCGCATCCAGCGTGGCTAAGTTGATGCACCCGACTGCTGGGATGGAAAGCGAATGTTGCAGACCCTTGAGCACATCGGCTAGGGGCGCATCGAGCACATCATCACCAGCGATATTCAGCGCCACCCTCACTTGCGTGACCAAGGGATGACGCTCACCTGGAGAAACCAGGGATATTAGTTTGTTCTGTTCCACTATTGAATCGGAATCTCAGTATCAATAGTCTGTAGTTGAATCGTTACGATTCCACCGAATCCTGATGCGAACGAGGGTGGAGCAGTCTGCTCAAACTGGATAGCACGAATAGTACAGACTCGTTCTTCTCCCGAAGAAAAGTCTTGGAATAGTACCGCGCCTCCATTTTGTTCAATACGCTCAAGATAGTTGATACGCTCCCATGGGTTCGATACTCGTGTAACTCCATTAGGGTCGCGCTCCTCTTCGTAACATAACAATGGGACGGTCAATGTTCGTGACCGTAGTGGTGCTGGTAGAGCACGACACTGCCACTCTTCAATGGTTGGTCCGACTGTTGCATCGGTTGAACTGCGAGATATCGTTAGTGAAATCTCAAAATGGTCAGCTGGTTGCAGACCAGCAGACAACTGGAACTCTGTAAGACCAGACAATGGGATAGCTTCGATAGCCTGAGTGTTACCTTCTTGGTCATAGACACTGAACCCAATGACACCATCGGTTCCTTCGGTTCTTACCGCAAGAGATACAGGTTGTTTCTTTTCGGCAGTACCCCAACGAACCCAGCCAGACTTGATTGTTCCAGCAGTGGCAAGGTTGGTTGCATGTTCTGTCCATACACCAGATGCACCGACTATGAACTTACGACCAGTTGTACCAAGGAATGAGATACCGATTACATCGGATGAATCAGTTTCTAGGTCAGAGGCATAGGCATAACCATTGTCTACAGCTTGACCAAGGTCTATTCTCCATAGACCCTTCTTGTTTCCAATCGCATAGTTTCTTGTTGCGTATATGAATCTATTAGTAAATGCAATATCTTGCACATCTCCAGTAACATTGATTGGTCCATAGGTAAATCCAAGACCATCTGTTGACTGCTCGCCAATCCTCAGACCAGCGGTCGTAGCCATAGCTACGTACTCATTGAGGTATGTACGAATCTGATGCAGAGTCTCGCCTCGTGGCAACTCGGCAATAACAATCGGGTCTTTGATTGCAGCCAGCGGTGAGGCTGTGTCAATAGCAAATGACAACACACGGCTGATAGCGCCAAGCGTATAGCCAACAATGATTGCACTATTGAGTTCGCCAACTGAGTTCCATACAAGGTTAGAATCTTTGAACGTATATCGCTCTTCAGTATTACCAATGGTAACTGGAGGTGAAGATGGGAACCGCGACAACTCATAGACAACACAGGCTGTCGTGTCTTCCTTAGCACCAATAACAATACGGTCCTTGACAAACCCTATTGCTTGGACGGTAAACGTAGTTACCGTGTTTGGCTTAGACCAAATCTTAGATACGGTCATAGATGTGCTAACGGTATAGATACCGTCGCTACCACCTACGATGGCATTGTTGCCATCGCTGGTAAGAACTTGGGCTGTAGCCGTAGTTGAAAGCGAGGTGGATGTAGCGGTATTGCTTGAGCCGTTATAGAAATAAACGTTGCCACCCTGGATATAGAAAGCCCCGCCAGTTACCGTGGCAGGCTTAGCCGTGATAGCGGTGGTCGAGAACTGCGTGGTAGCAGGAAGTAACTTTATGGAACCTATATCCGAGAACACGTCAAGGTTATTGGATTCATAGAATCTAAATAGGTCAGATGCTTCAGCATCGTAATACCGTTCACCAGCTCCGTGATGCCATGCGGTAGCAGACCGAAGCCACCAGTTGGATAGTGATTGCTCACCAGCGGTAGCGCTCTGGTCGATACGCTCCTTCTGATAGGTAGTCGTTATGCGACTGAGTCGGTTCTGGTCTGACGCAGCAGACAACCATGGCGTATTACCAATGGCATAGCTGGCAGCAAAGTCCTCACGGTTGTACTTGACAAGCGCGGTGGGGATTGCCTGGCTAAGAATAATCGGTAGGTCGCCAACAAGTTCCTTGTTGTTAGTTGCCACGGTTTACCTCTACTTCTTTGGGCAGTGCTGACAGCACTTAGATGTGTCTTCCTTGATTACCTTCTTTTCAGGCAGCACAGAAACTGCAGCCTTCAGTTGGTTGCGAAGCTTGGGTTGATTCATCCACCAGAACCAAGGCGAAGTATCGTCACCATGACCACTGTTGATAGAAACGTGTAGATGTTTGGTGTGAGGGTTGCTACCAGTATAAAGGCGATTTCCAGAGCGAGCCTTGTCTTTTGACCAAATCTTCTTATTGAAGATGAGGTACTTGACTCGCTTGTCTTCCTTGAGTTTCTCGAATATATCGGCACAGTCCACCCCATTCTCTGGGTCATGCGTCAAATCAACAGCATGTCCAGTGTTGTGGTCTGAGTCAGGGCTTGCTTTGAGATGAGCAACAGAAGGTAGCAGTCCATCGCTCGCCTTCATACGCTTCGGAGCAAGAGCAGTCGCCTGTCGCAACATTGCGATGGCAGCAGGTGTGGCTTTCTTGGTTACAGGTTTCATTCATTTCCTCAACGCTTCCTTCACCAGGTCGGTTAGAAACTCCACCTTCTCCTCTAACTGGTTCACTTTATCTTTGATACTAGAGCCACCGTTCGGCTTGAGTTCAGCAAGGTAGTGCTTGACTAACCAACGAACGGAGCCAGCAAAGCTGGCGACCAATGCCGATACTGCGACAGCAATACCAGCCCATTCGTTGGGTGTCATTACTTCTTCTTTCCGAACGCGTGGTCAGAGGTATCTAAAGCTCTGAGCAAAACGGGCAACACTGCCACGATTCCTGCAGTAACGATTGCCTTGAATCCTTCGATGTCAAGCGTGAAGATATCTCCACCAGTAGCAACAAAAGCAGCAAGGGCAGCGCCGACAAAGTGGCGAGCATAGCTTTTGATAGCAGCAACATTCTTTTCATTCATTTAGTTCTCCTCGTTAGATTCCTGTGATAGCTGCAATCTCAGCGTCGGTTAGACCCAGAGCCTTCAACTTTTCCTGTGCGGATTGCTTGGATGCAGCAGTAACTGCCTCTTCTGCCTCACGCTGTGCTTGTGCCTCGGCTGCTGCAGCAGCATCTTGGTCACGCTGTGCCAGCTCAGCTGGTGTAAGTGGCAAGATTGTTTGTTTGCCAGTGGCGCAATCAACCACAAGCTTTGTTAGTTGTTCACTCATATACGACTGCCTCCCAGTCTTGCTTATCTTCATTCCACTGATACATCAATCCATCATTTGGTTGAGGTACTGGCGGTTGCCAATCGTGGTTTTCATCTAGGTTCCATGATGGATATGGTCTTGGTGCTACAAATACATCCGCCTGCTCATCGAAAGTAAACCCGATACCAGCATATTGTTTACGAATGTTTCCGTTGTAAGAGGTCTGAATCCATCGACCGCCTAGTCCAAGGTCAATAGCCAGGAAATCCTGACCACGATGCTCTTGTTCGTCAGGAACAACGAGCACCTGTGTTACTACATTGTTTTCATCTACTTGTGCAAAATGCGCCATTGTTATCCTTTACTTTGCGTACCTTACGATTACGATTCCAGAGCCACCAGCTCCACCGTTTGCAACGGCGTAGCCAGCACCTCCGCCTCCACCACCAGTGTTAGCGGTTCCAGATTCTCCTGGTCCACCAGAGTTTGCTGCTTCTACTAGAGAGCCGTTTCCTCCACCACCGCGACCACCAAATCCAGCGTATATACCTCTACCACCACCGACAGTTGAGCCACCACCACCACCGCCTGCGTAGTAACCACCCTGGGCTCCAGTCAATGTTGCCAAGGAAAACTCTGGTATAAATACACCGATGCCACCATCGGTTGCATAACCATTGGTTGAGCCAGCATTAGCACCAGCAGCGCCTGCACCACCACCGCCTGGCGAACCGCTATTAGAACTATTACCTGTTCCACCGTTGAAACCTTGACCAGTGGTTCCAGTTCCAGCAGTAAGCCAAACTCCAGAGCCATTGCCAGACCCAGCGCCTCCGCCAGAGCCTCCATTACCACCGCCTGAGTTGGATTGGTAACTTCCGCCACGACCGCCACCAGTAGAGGTTATGCTTCCGAATACTGAGTTGTTACCAATGGTTTGTGAAGCACCACCAGCACCGACTGTTACCGTGTAGCCAGTTCCCGATGACAAAGAAAGTGCAGACTCAAGAGAACCACCACCACCAGTAACTCCCGCTGTTGAGCGAAGACCACCAGCCCCGCCACCACCTCCATACCACCCTGCACCACCACCGCCACCAGCGACTACAAGGTAGTCACAAGTCAAGTTTTGGCTAGGTGTAAATGTGCTGCTTGATGTAAACACGTGATACCAGTAGTCACTGTCTTGGAAGATACTACCGCCTGTTGCTTTTGGAGTAGAAAATACGCGGGTGATGCCATAGAGCGTGGCTGTGGAGTGTTGAAGAAAACCTGCACAGGTTATGGAAATGCTCGTAATCGCAGATGAATCAGACCAAAGACCGGCAATCAAATTTCCATAAGCAGTCGTAGCATTATTTTCTGCCACATTATCTACTGAAAAAGATTTGTTTGCTGAAGTTCTATAGTTAGGTATGTAAATTTCGGTGTTATTGAATGTACTTGCTGTACCAACAGCACCAAAAATTGAACCAACATACCTTGCTAAAACACCAGAAGATGCGTTAGCCCCATCTCCTATTAGGTATCTACCGGTGAAGTTTGATGTTGAACCGTTGAAAGCGATATACATACCCTCAGCAGGTGTTGAACTAGAACGCCCGCTAATGACAATCTTTAGGTCATCATAGGTAGCGGGGATGCTAGTAAACTGAATCGCAGCCTGACCCCCTGCGGGGACAGTGACTGTTTGGATAAGTGTCATTGTGCCTTTTGTTGACATTAGATAATCTCCCTAGACCGCGTACCGAATGACGACGATGCCCGAACCACCAGCACCGCTACCAGCACCACCTGATGTATTATTAGTTCTTGCTCCGCCACCACCGCCAGTGTTAGGGCTACCTGATACTGGGATACCGCTGGTTGAGCTATCGCCACCGCGACCTCCGCCACCAGTACCACCTGCTCCAGCAGTACCGCTTTGGAAGGTTGCGAAGGCTCCGCCACCACCGCCTGCATAAGTTGCGGATGTACCTGTAATTGATGATGCAATTCCGTTACCACCAGCACCGCCAGTACTGGATGTTGAGTTAGCACCAGCTGCGCTAGCACCACCACCGCCACCACCAGCAAGACCAGATACACCAAGGAAACGGTTTCCAGCGCCACCAGCGAATCCTTGATTCGCAGTTCCTGGTCCGCTTCCTCCATCAAGACCACCGCCACCGCCTGAACCACCAGGACCACCAAAGTCTCCGCTTGAATCGGTGTCACCACCACCTCCACCACCGCCAAGTGCAACAATGGATGTAAATGATGAGCTGCTTCCAGGCTTACCGTTGTAGTTCAAAGTAATGGTTGCGGGAGCTCCACCTGCGCCGACAATAACTGGATAAATGCTGCTTGAGCTAAGCGAAAGTTTTGCTTCAGCGGTAGAGTTTGCACCAGATGTTCCAGCAGATGTTCTAAATCCTCCAGCACCCCCACCACCAGAGTATTCATTTCCTCCAGCACCCCCACCAGCGACTACAAGGTAGTCAACATTGGTTAGGTTTTCTAGTGGTATGAACAATCCAGACGACTGGAATGTGTGATACCAATAAGTACCATCAGTTCTAATGGTTGTTCCGCCGAATGCTTTAGGCGCACCTGTTCCGATACCGTAGAGGGTGAAGGTGGAACCAGCATCAATATTTCCAGCAGTTCCTGAACCAAAAATGCTAATAGATGTAATAGGTTCTGGTGTTTT
>Ga0315903_10010514_pt1 | contig 11017 bp, 12 predicted proteins | sample LakEriMetagenome_7_FD_203524 | JGI IMG/M metagenome (GOLD analysis project Ga0315903, IMG submission 203524) | Freshwater fungal communities from buoy surface, Lake Erie, Ohio, United States - Buoy 2 MA119 | ecosystem: Environmental > Aquatic > Freshwater > Lake | place: USA: Lake Erie, Ohio... | reverse complement strand
TTCAGAATATTAACTCTGATTCTGAAGTAGCATTTGAAAAGGTAGGACCTGCAGATGCAACATATGTTACAGATGCAATGGTATTAGAGGTGATTAATCAAAGATTATGCTTTAAATTATAATAAACATGTATTGCGGAGTAGATACTAACAGCCCTGAATGGGCAAAACTAAGTTCTAACACTGAAGGTGTTGGACTATTTGAAGCTGTAAAAGACGCAGTATTTAGATCCAACGGAATAGTGCGTCCTGTAGAGGATGTAGTACGCTCCATAATACAAGAGAATCCTTCTAGAGCATTAGAATATAAAGACCGCTTTCCTAAAATTGCTGCTGAGTTTATCAATGCTCCTGTTAAAGCAGAAGTAGAAGACTTATTTCAATCTAATCCAGAACTAGCAGCGATAGGAACTCCAGGACAATACTCTCAGTACATTGATTCCATATTTCCTGATAGCAAAGTAAAGGATATTGTTTATCATGGTACTGAAGAAGTTTTTGAAAAGTTTGAGTATACAAAAGAAAAGCTCGGACCTTCTAGACAAAATCAAGGCTTGGAAGAATTTACAGGTATGTTTTGGTTTTCTAATAAAGAGGGAGCTCTTAATTATGGTAACACTATACCCGCAGTTTTGAATATGGTTAATCCTGCAAATGGTTCTGAGTACATTGTTAAATATTCTCCATATGACAGAGAAGATCCATTTACAGATAGTTTAAGTTCAGTTGAAAAAGGTTTTGCAGAAAAAGATGGATATGACTCTTTTTATGGATATAGTGTAGACATGATTCCTGAAAGAATAGTGTTTGCTCCAGAACAGATTCATATACTAGGTAACAAAACAGATTTAGAAGGGTTTAGAAATTATTTAAAGTCTAACAAAACACAAGAGTATACTCCTCAATTTGCACTAGGTACTAATGGTCCATTAGGAACTGAAGTAGATTTGTTTATTGCAAACAATCTACTAAACTCTGTAGAGACATCAATCATGAACACATTCAGTAAGGAAGCAGAATCAAGCTTTGTTACTGATGCCGTTAATGAGCTTATAGGTACTCTTACTGATACATATGGTAATCAGGTTGGTGTTAATTTTATTACAGCAGAGCAGGCAAAAGAAATGCATGCCGCGCAGAATAAAACATACGGTGGTCAAAAGGCTTTCTTTAATAACGGCGCTGTATATTTTGTATCTAAAAACATTACCCGCAAAGATGTATTCCATGAGTTCTCACACCCATTTGTAAAAAGCTTGCGTGCTGATAACAAAAAGGTGTATGATAAGCTTATTTCTGATGCAATGTCTACTGAAGAGGGAAGTCTTATTTTTCAAGAGACCTTGTTAGACAATCCTGGAGTAGCGGAAGATTCTCCGTATATTCAAGATGAATTCTTAGTGAGAGCTCTTACAGAAGCTTACATGTCTATTGTAAGACAAGAGCCGGTAACTAAAGAATTTAATAATGCTATAAAGAACATTTTCTATAGACTCCGTCAGTTATTACGTAAGCTATTTGGCAAGAGTATTGATCTTAAAGATTTATCTGAAACAAGTACTCTAGAAGAGGTGGCTAAGATGATTTTAGAGAATAAAATTGATCTTAATACAGAAGCTATTACTGAGCAAGATGTGTTTGATTATATTAGTGAAAGAGATAAAGCTATTGACGAGGCCCTTAGACTGGGGTCAGATGCAATCACAAAGCAAATCTCAGCAACATACTTCGCGGCGTCACAAACTTTAGAGAGATTAGCAGCATCTTACAATGCTTCAGAATTACTTAATGCTATTAAAGATAGATATAGTAAAAATGAATTAGAAACAATCAAGAGAAATCTTTCTGAGCATACATCAGAAATTATTGAGGCTGGTCTGGATGAAGCTGAGCTAATGAAAAAAGTTAGTATCAGAGCTCAAGTATATGTGTCAAATTTAAGAAGACTTAAAAATGTGATGGAGCGTATTGCAAAAGATGCTCGTGAAAAAACCAAACTTATCACAGATCCAAAGTCTTCAGTTGATGCAATGTATGCCCTCACTAACTATAAAGAGCTTGGTAGTTACTGGAATAACTATATCAGGTTTGCTATGGATCAAATAGATAATCCTGCAAACAATGAGTATATAGGAACAGATTCTCCTTTATACAGTCTTGTTACAAGTATTAGATCCGAAATAGAAAAATTAAATGCTGAGATTAACAAAGTAAACTCAGCTGCAATCGGTCCTGTTTTATATGAGCAGCTTCAACCAATGGCCGAGGCTATAGATGAGAAGTATGAGAGAAACTTCAAGTTTCTAGAGGATAGAATTGCAAAAGCAGAAGGTTCAAAAAAAGCAGGTCTTGAAAAAGACTTAGCAAAACTTAAGGAAAAGTATGAAGCTATAAGACTTACACCAGAAAAGTTCAAGATGATTTTATCTGGGGAGCTTGGTGATGCGGGTCAATTTAATAGCTTACTAGAAGGTTACCTACATAACCAAGATCCGGTTACTGCATCCTTTGCTATGTTTACTAAAAACAACCTTGCTGATGTAGATCTAAACTTTTCTAAGTTCCAAAGAAAGTTCAATAAAGACATTGGACCTAAGATGCGTGCAGCAGGTTTAGATAATCCTCTTGACCCAGCTGCAGTAGGTAGAGCAACTACTTTTTTAGATAAGAGTTACATGATTAATGAAGATGGTCGTGTAGAACAATATCAAGTTTACAGCTTCATTTCTCCAGTAAAAGACTATAGATACACTACTGCTATAAAAGAGCAAGAGATTGAGGACATGCGTCTAGAAGCTCAAAAGTCAGGTGACAAAGCTAAGATTGATGCTTGGAGAAAAGCTAAGGCTGATTATAAAAAGTATAAAGTAAAATACTTTTGGCAAGAGTACTCTCCTGAAGTATACGAGCCCGACTTTTTAATTGATGAAACACCAGAAGGACGTGAAGCAAGAGAAGAGTATAATGATAAGTGGAATGAGATAAATGCTATTGATAAAACTTTCTATAGTGATCCTAATGAGTATCAACAAGCACTAGAGCGTAAAAAAATATTACAGCGAGAGCAGTCACAAATGCTTTCTTCAAAGTATTCTGATAACACACCTAAGTCTGAAAGAGATGCTAAAAAAGCTGAGCTCTTACGTAACTGGATAAACGAGAAAAGAAAGTTTAGAAAAAGAGTATTAAGACAAGGAGCATTTCAAACTGCAATTACAGACTTTATGCAGAACCTTGTTAACTCTGGAGTAGATCAGACTTCTGACGAGTTTACATCAGCAGTAAGAACATTTATTAGTGAAAACACCCAGGTAAAATATACTGAGGAGTACGATAATAAAGTTAAAAATATTCTTGCTGAGATAGCCAAAATAGATAGTAAGTATCCTAAGGAGGGTCGTAATACATTTAGTGAGGACCAGCAGTATATTAAAGATATTCAAAAACAATATACAGATCCTGAGACAGGTGAGTTACTAGGTCAAGAAATACCTGAAGATATTGTTAAAAAAGTTAAAGAGGCTCAAGATAGAATTAACGCATCAAAGAAAAACAAAGCAACTAGAACTTTATCAGATGAGGATGCTAAAGAGTATAATAGAATAAAAGGTATATTTGATTATAACAGAGCTAACCCTAATAATAAAAAAAGAATAACTGAAGAAGACATAGATGAGTTTAATAGAATTAGTGCTCTTTTACAACCAACTAAGTTAAGTAAGGCTGATAGAATTGCGCGTAATGCTCTATATGCTGAGTTAGCAAAGCTTCGCTCTAAAGTAGTAAGTGAACAATACTTAGATATATGGAACACACTTCTTCAAGATTTAGATACTGATGATCTTTATGCTTATGTCAATTCTAGAATTATAACAAGAGATAATATAGACCTTGTATTAGAGAATGTTCAGTTATTACAAGACCTTAGTTTACAAGGTAAGCAAGATGGTACACCTGATGAGCAAATTCAGTACGCAAGTTCTAGAAAACTAAACAAGTTCTTACTAGATAACCACTCTCTAGTACCTAAATATGAGAATGGTAAACGTGCTGGTTATGATGTATATGAGCCGATAGATATCTGGAGAAGAACTTCACCTTCAGATGAAACATCATATATGCAAACCACATATACCGATCTTAATGGTAATGAGGTTGCTATTCCTAATAGAGCGCCTAGTGCTGCTTACTGGTCAAGTATTGTAGATCCTAAGTACCTAACTCCTTATGAGGTTGGTAGAACTGTAGACAACACGGGTCGTGGTTCAAAAGCATGGTTACCAAGAGCAAAAGAAGATGATGCTCCTGCAGATAGCCCGTTTATTAATGAGTTGTACTATGACATTAAACAAAATAACACACCGTTATTTGATTTACTTCAGTCAATTAAAAGACTGCATCTGGAACAACAAGAAAAGAAACCTAGAGGTTCTCGTCTTTACCTTGATGCACCTAGATTTCGTATTGAAGGCGGTTTAGTTGGCGGGTCTGTTGAGCAGTATAGAGATCTTAAGAATGCACCAACTAGATGGTGGCAAAACGTAAGAGACTTCTTCAAGGTTGCTAAAGATGACGTGGACCAAGAGGGATTAAATCCTATGGTTCAAAAAGGTATAATGTTAGGTGACTTATTTGATGATGACAATGACGGTATACCTGTTCACGGTATTTCTCAGATTGAGCATGAGAATGTAAGTCTAGAAGTAACTAACACCATCTTAAGATACGGCTATTCACTTGAGATGCAGAAAAAGCTACTCGAGATTAATCCTATTGCTAAAGCACTTAAAGACACATTGCGTGATCCAAGAACAGGTGACTACAGAACAATACAACCTATTCAGAAAATGAATAAGAGGTATGCTGTTGGTGCTAATGATTGGTTAGATGATAAAACGTCAAGTAAAAGAGCTAAGAAAGGTAAAAATCTTAGGGCTAAAAATATTGACAACTTCTATGAGTGGGTGTACCTAGGTAAAAACAATACCGGTTTTGGAAGTCAAAAGTGGATTGTTAATCTTACTAATAAATTATTTAAGAGAGCTTCTTTAGGATTCTTTGGTTTAAATATAGACAGTGCATTAGTAAACTACTTTGATGCTATTATACAAAACAATATTGAAGCCGCTGCTGGGAAGTATATGAATATGCTTAGTTACCAAAAAGGTCTAGCTAGAGCTTCTATGGTAATGGGTAATCTTAGTTGGAGTCTTTATCACGATGAGGGTGACAGACCGTTAGACTTACAGGTGTCAATGATATTTGATCCTGGTCAAGGAATGTTTAAAAAACATTTGGGTAGAGATCTAACAAGAAACCTTGCAAGAGATGCGGCTGAAATGACTTGGTTAACAAGTACACGTCAGTGGTTAGATATGCAAGCACAGATGTCTGTACTTTGGGGTATGCTTAGCCATAAGAGAATTCCTCAAATGGACGGAGGCACAGAGAAAATGATCAACTATGCAGATGCATGGGAGATTAAAGATGGTGTTGCCACACTTAAAGAAGGTATTGATTTAGAATATGGTGCTCCTGTAAACCACATTATAGCAGCTAATGATACACTAGAAAGCATTGCTGAAAAATACAATGTACCTATTGAGAGACTTAGAGAGTACAACAGACTTAAGTCTGATGATCTTGAGCTTCTTGATAAGAAGACAAAAGATGCATTTATTATCTCTAAAGGTACAGAGTTTAAAAAGTTTAGAAACCAGGTTCAAGGTGTTATTACTAATGTCAATGGTGCTTTTGCTACTCTAGATCAACCTGAAGCAAACCGCTATGTTGTTTATAGATACATCAACTTCTTGCAAAAGTACTTTACAAGAGGTATGATGAGACGTTTTGCACACAGAGGTAGATTCTGGGATCCTGCTGAAAGATATGATATAGGTCTTGGTGATACAGATATGGGTTATTATGTAAGAGCCCTTAATGCACTTAAGCGTAATATGCTTAATCTTAGAAACGGTGCACTATATCTAACTGATGAGGAGAAACAAGCAACATACAGAATGCTTACAGAAGCAGCCCACATATTGCTAAACGCTATTCTTATCAGATTGCTATTTGGATTTGACATGGATGATGATGACAAGTATGAGAAGCTTAGACAAAGAAGCGGACCTATGCCAGGATTTATGGTAGATGATGATAACCCGGCTTTCCATTTTGATGGGTTCCTAGCAAACCACGCGTTACTTATCCTACTAAAAACTAGATCAAACGCTGAGTCATGGATACCATTACCTGGACTGGGGTTAGATGACTACTCTCAAAAGCTAGCAGTAACATCTGCAGTTTATGGAACTACCTTTGAGGCATATGTAAAAATATTGACTTCAATTATTCCTACCTTAACTGATGACCCATCTGCTTTTTATAAGAGAGACATTGGTCCATACAGTTTCCAGAAAGAGGGTGGTTCAAAACTTGCCAACTACTTCTTTAAATCAATAGGTATCACAGGTAATAACGTAGATCCTAACCTCGCTATTAGAAACTTTGTACAAATTGAGAAGAAGAAAGGTGGGGGAACAGGCTCTATATTAAATAACTTATTGAGCAATCTACCAGGCTTTGATGCATTTGGACAAGAATCATTTAGATCACAAACAAATAAAACTAGAAACTAATGAAAAAGTATTCTTACGCAGAACTAGAAGCAGAATTTGCTAGACTAGGATACCAATGGCCAACCTTACACGTTATTGGTGTAAGATCTAAGGCTAATGAGAAGAACAAGTTTGATGATACCTTTTACTTAGTAAATGGTCCATTGATGCAAGTATTCTCAGGAACAACTAACCCTGGTACACATTGGTTGAAGAACTTGCTAAACCCAAAAGGTACAGCAGTTTTAAAACCAGGACAATATGTTGATGCTTACCAATTAGGATTACACCAAGGTAAGTATGAAGCGTTAGTGCAACGTAAACCTGTAACTGTATACCGTGATGGAGATAAAGATGATACTGCAGAAGAGCAAGGTAAAGAAGACACTGGCTTATTTGGTATTAACATACACCGTGCTAATGCATCAGCCATCTCTAGTCTTATAGATAAGTGGTCAGCAGGATGTCAAGTACTTAATGATCCTAAGCAATTTGCTACAGTGCTTGCAGCTTGTAAAGCTTCTGGTAAAAAAGCATTTACTTATACATTGTTAAGAGAATTCTAATGAAGAAGTGGATACTATCCATACTTAGTGCAGAAGGAGACCAAAGCTCTAAAAGGCTTATTGGTCTATACTGCATTATAACAGGGTCTGTAATGGCCTGGATTGGTACATTCACAGAATTTAAAACTCCTGAGTACATGTATAATACTTTAATGTATATTGGTGCGGGGGCGTTTATAGGAACCGTTGTTGAGTCGGTATTTTTACAAAAATTAAATAAGCCGGCGCCTCAACCACAATCTCAAACTACAAATGAACAAGAATCAAATCAAGAAACTGTACAGTGAGATAGCTGTATTAGTTATCATACTTATAGTAGGATTAACTATAGGTATACTAATGTATAAGAACAAAGTAAAGGACCTTCAGATAGAAGAGCTCAAGCGTAAGTCTTATGCTGATAATGTTAGAGATAGCATTGTCATAGACTCTTTAAAGTTTAAGATACTGCAAGACAGCTTGCATATAGTTGATATTCAACGAGTTAACCGTATTAATCAAATAAATCAACAAGATGACAAAGACAAAGGTTCTAGGGACATTGTTATTGCTATTATCCCTAACGCAAATGATGAGCAGCGTGACCGTATATGGACAGCTTACTCCCCAAAGAATTAACTACAATGGTACCAAAGGTGTCTTCTTCACAGATAAACAAGAGGAGATCTTGCTTAAATCTATTGTGGACTATGACTACCTGCAGAAAAGCATTGCAAGAAAAGATGAGATCATCAAGACCTATGAGCTCCGTATCATTGACAAGGACTACGAGATCAAGAAAGCAGTGGACCAACTCGCTAAAGCAAACCAGAGAACAACAGATTGCCTGGATCACAATGCAGAGTTACAGTCGTACTTGGTAGGAGTAAGAGACTCACTAGAGATATCACAAGGCAATCTAGGAGTTGCTAAAAGAAATAATTGGATCTTTGGAGGAATCTCCGTATTTTTATTAAGTATTCTTATAATAACAAACTAAAACATAATACAATGGCCAAAAATCAAATGCCTGTAGTTACTAACAGACCTAGAAACACAGGAGCAACTAACATGAAAAAAGGTGGAACCACTAAGACCACTAAGCGACCTCTTAAAAAGTATCAATATGAGGGTACTGTGACTAAAGGTCAACAAGCTAGTAGTGCTGCAAGATCAGGAGCTAATGCTGCAAAAAAAGCACTTGAACAAAGAATAGCATCAATGTCAGCAGCTGACAAAGCAAAAGCTGCTAAAGCAGCTGGTAATGCTGCAGCAAAAAGAGTTTATGATGGATCTGGTGCTAAAGCTAATCCAACACTATTTGCTATAGATGAAGTTCTTAGACCTTTTATGGGTATGCCAACTGTTAATGATGAAATGAATGTTACTGGTTATAAAGCTTCTGACAGAATTATGAATTTAAAGAAAGAAAAAAGAGGCGGTTCTGTAAAAGCAAGTTCTAAGCCTAAAACGGCTATGAAAAAAATGGGTAAGAAATAAGATGGATAATAACTATCAATTTCTTAGAGCCCAAGTAAAAGCATTCCATCCACAATGGTCGGAAGACCAAGTGGATGCTGAATGCAAAAAAATACTAGCCGGTGAAAGCGAGGACGCAGATGACGGCTGTTTATACTGTGGATCTTAATAAATAAAACAATGGCTAAGAAAAAATTACCAAAGGCACAACCTGGTAGAGAGATAGAGGATACTATAGGTACTCCTGCATATGATCAAATTAAGGTCAACCGGGAGAAACGAAAGATGTTAGATCTTCTTCAGGGTATTCCTACCACTCCCCGTGAATATTCTCCTAAAATTAAAAGACCTTCTAAAGGAGATACAGTACCAACAAATACAACACCGGGTCCTATGATCAATCCTAATACATTAGAGATGGCACCAGGCTCAGCTAAAAGAGGTGGTGTTATTACAGCTATGGATAAATTAGATAAAATGTATAAAGCTAAATACAAGAAAAAATGAATGAGGAATTAGCAGGACTTATTAAGAACATGCCTACCATTATGAAGGCTGTGTCAGAACTTAATCTTTTAGTCAGTAACTTACCAGCTGATGCTGGTACAGATCTTACTGTTACTATAGGTAAGTCATCTTTGAAGCTTAATAAAGACAAAGATAAAGAGCTCTATGAGAAGCTATACCAATCTATAAATGATACATCTTTTAATAAGATTATAAAGCTTAGAGACTATATTGACCAGTTGTTATATGAATCATCAAAAGCAATAGAAGCTTCAGAAAAACAAGCATAATTATGGCAAAAGTAGTAAACGCAAAGAACAGCTATGCTCCAAGAGCAACTAAAGTTAGTCGCCCTGGAGTAATAGCAAAGACCAAGACTAGTCGATTAAAGTCTAGTAAGAACTACAAGAAAGCTTACAGAGGACAAGGTCGTTAGACCCCTAGTACTTTTTTGATATCAGGCTTGAAGTAATTCTTGCCTTTAAGGATCTTCCCATCTTCTCTGAGGATGGGTTTTCCATTTTCATCCAGCTTACTCATGTTGGATCTGTGGATTTCTGTGAAGACTTCCTCAATCCTGTTTTGTAAGCCATGCTTAAGAATAGTCCCGTAAATAATATATAACTGGTCACCAAGAGCATCAGCGATACCCACCAAGTCATCAGCATCGCAAGCTTCAAGGTACTCCCTGTTTTCTTCATCCAAGAGCCTGTGACGTAACTCATATTGTTCTTGTGTAAGTTGTTTGTAATCTTGTGGGTCTGGCATGTTAAACGCGGTATGGAACTCCGCTACCATATCTATAAATTTTTTCATCAATATCCTTTATCTCCGTTAGTATTATACTTTACCTTATCTACATCATAATCACTACCCTTACTGATAGGGTTATTACCTGCCATCTTTACAAGACCTAGCATATCAGTGTTCTTAGTATAGTCACTAGTCCACATTGATAATCTATCTACAGATGATTTATTATAGAGCTTATGCTTCTCATATGCTTCTTTAAGTTTACAATGTCTTTCACATTTCTCATTCAGCATAGCCTCTAGTAAGATAAGATAGTTTATCACATCTCCAATCTTCTCAGATACTACAGCATTGTCAACAGGTACGTTATCAGACACTATATCTTTAATAGAAACTAAGTGCTTAGTCATGTAACTCCAGAGAACTTCAGCTGATGTGCTGTGGAGGGAAAATCCCCCCGCAGCTTCATCAAAGTTTCTGAATACATTATCGTCTTTAGCGTACTCTTTATGCTTAGTTAATAGAGTCTGGCGCACTAGATCAATGCGCTTTTCAACTCTTTTAGTAAACTCTTCTCTTGTCATAGATCAGGTAATTCAAATGTTGTTGTTTCAGGTTCTTCAAAGGTAAAGAATTCTTCTGGAATTTCATCAACAATAACATCTGTAGGAGAACTTAATTTAGGTGCTACTTCTACCTCCTCAATAACATCAAAGATATTTAGTTGATTAGTAGGCTCTTGTACAATATCTTGTACATCCTCATGTACAGAATCTTGTAAAATACGCTCTTCTAATTCCTCACCAAGTTTTGTTAGCTCCACTAAATTAAAATAACCATTGATAAGATCATGAGATATAGACTGGTCCTCAAACCAGTTCTTAGGGTGTGACATACGCAAAGATGTAGCTACAGAGTTGTAGAAGTTCCATGCATTATCCCACTCTAAGTTGTCCAATAGGGAAACTTTATTAACAATACGGTCTCTTACTGCAGATGCTTGCTCTTTATTAAGACAATTCTTCTCAATAAACATACGCCCTACTAATTCAGAATATGTACGTACTGTAGCTTTATGATTTACAAGCATGTCTCTTGACGCAAGTAACTCAGT
>Ga0315903_10010512_pt1 | contig 11018 bp, 15 predicted proteins | sample LakEriMetagenome_7_FD_203524 | JGI IMG/M metagenome (GOLD analysis project Ga0315903, IMG submission 203524) | Freshwater fungal communities from buoy surface, Lake Erie, Ohio, United States - Buoy 2 MA119 | ecosystem: Environmental > Aquatic > Freshwater > Lake | place: USA: Lake Erie, Ohio... | reverse complement strand
TTGGGGTATTCGGCCGGCTGCCGCGGAGGAAGCCATGAACATTCGCCCCGTCCACACCGAAGCAGACTACAAAGCCACGCGCAAGGAGATTTCGGCCCTGATGGAGTCCGACCCTGGTCTGGGCACGCCGGAGGGTGATCGCCTGGACATCCTGACCACGCTGGTGCAGGCCTACGAGGCCAAGCACGTGCCCATCACCGCGCCGGATCCGGTGGAAGCCATCAAATTCCGGATGGATCAGAGCGGTCTGTCCGTCAAGGATCTCGAGCCGATCATCGGCAAGAGCAACCGCGTCTACGAAGTTCTGAATCGCAAGCGCCCGCTGACGCTTGCCTGATCCGCCGATTGCACAAAGGCCTGCACCATTCGACGGTCAACGAACTGCTGCGGCTGACGCTGCTGGAGCCCGCCATCATCCAGAGCATCCTGGCCGGGCAGCAGCCCCGGTGCATGAGCCTGCTGTGGTTCCAGCGGAATCTACTGCCGACCGACTGGGTGGCGCAGCGGGGGGGGGGGGCCGGGTTTGATGCCTGACCGGATTACGAACCCTCGATCACCCGAGCCACATCACTGCGGCATTCGGCGCATTGGCCCACCAGCAGCAAGTCGCCACCCTTGATGGTGCCGCTGAAATTGGTGATCGTGGTTTCGTGACGGCAGTGGCCGCACCAGACGTTGGACAGCAGCCGCTGGCGGATGTCGGCAGGGATGGACTCCCAGCGCTGGCGGGCGGGTTTGGTGAAGCTGGGAAATGACTCAACGCCTACTGTGGACTCTGCCAGTTCAGGCACCCGCTTGATCGCCATCGCCCTGGCTTCTTTCATCGCAGCCTGAGTCTGCAGGTTCGGTGTTTTCTCGTTCATGGCATCACTCTGCGGCGACAGCAAACGACCGTAGCCACGGATCAAGGTGGGCGATGTCAAACGCGCCAGACTCGAACATCTGCATCATCTCCGCATAGATCTGCATCGGCGCACGCTGTAATCGCCAGCCACTGATGCGCAGGAACACGTCGGCCGCCGCAAAGGCGATACGCTTGTTCCCGTCCACGAACGGATGGTTGATCGCCAGGCTTTCCAACAGAGCAGCAGCCTCAGCCACGATGTCATCGTAGTAGCCGGTCTTCGGGCGGAACAGTGCGGCCTCCAGCGCCCCGGGGTCACGCACGCCCGACGCACCGCCATACCGCTGCATCAGCACCGTGTGCATGCCCAGCACATCAGCCACGGTCAGGTAATCGTGCGCCACGCTTTACTTGGCCAACTCGCGATAGAGGCTGTCGAACTCATCCAGACTGGACGCGAAAGAAGCCATCACGTGACGGCGGGGGCGTTCCTTTTGCTGCCGGTCGATGTAGTCGCGCAGGGCGTCATCGAGCACTGCCTGGAACTGGCGGCCCTGGCTTTCTGCGATCTGGCGCAACGCGGCCAGCACATCGGGCGCGGCCTGGGAGGAAAACTTTTCGCGGACAGCAGTCGTCATGGCCATCTCCATCATGATTCATCTTGACGCTTCATGATAGAGCAAGACGGGAAGGTTTGCCACCGCGTTGATGGCGTTCGATGCCTGACCGGAGGCCTTGGTTGACGGTGAACCGGCGCGCGCAAGTTGTTGATTTTGCTAGACCACCATCTGCGCCCACCCGCAGGCCAAACGAAGAACAGAGACGGCTCTGGCCGAGAAAGTGGCCGATTTCAAGCGTTTCGGCTGATGGCCACCCGCAGCACAGGTGGCGGGAACTCCGCGTGGCGCGGGTTCGATTCCCGCGAAGCGTCGCTCAGCAAACCAAAACGCCCGCCCCTTTCGGGGCAGGCGCCTTGGTTTGTTGGTGGTGGGCCTGTGACCCGCGCCAAACCTAGATAACTCAGCGCCTTACAACCGTCGCAAACCACTGCGGAATGGTGCGGATCAGGCCCTTTTCCGCACTGAATCGTAGCAGCTCGACCGCATCACCACCGCGCTCGCCGCCGCCAGGATCACCGCCAGTTCGATTCCGTTTTGCTCAATCGAACCCGCGTCTGCACTCGCCCGCTTCAGGGCTCGCGGTGAACGGCTATGCGCCTTCGCGGAGACCATTCAGGATACGTTCGGCATCTGTCCAGGGCAGTCGCCGCTTGTCTTCTTTCATCAACGCAAGTGCGGCAATGGCTTCGTCCACGCTGAGCAAGTGGTTCTCGACCATCGTTCGGAGCAGCCAGACGGTACCCATGACCGTCACATCTTCCGCCTGGGCCGCAGCCTTGAGGCCTTGATCGCCTGTCAGAAGCGGGCAGCCTTCCTGCTTGGCAAGCGCCAAGGCAAGGTAGTCATTGGGGCTAGGGTCAGTACCGTACTTGCCGGGTAGCTCGGCCGCATATCTGACGTACTCGCCCGTGACCTCCAAGATCGTTAGGCCTAGGTCCTCCAGCCCTGGGGCACCGGGCTCGATCTCTTCCCAGTAGAGAACGTCAGGCATCGCAAACTGCATCGGAAGCTTGAACAGCCGCTCCATCAGCTGCCCAGCCTCTATGTCGATCAGGATGTTCGCATCACTGATGAGCAGCAGCATCCACCGACTCCAGCTGACGCTCCTTGTGGAAGCGCATCATGGGGATGCCAAGCAGCTCTGCTGCCTTGGAGTCGGAGACGTACTGCTCCCCCAAGGCTCGATAGACGAGCTGCTCAAATAGTCGCGGATGTTCACGCGGCACCGGCTCGCCGGGCTCGTTCTTGCGCCACCCTTTCGAGGAGAAGCGCTTCCAGAGAGCGAGATGGGTTGCCTCAGAGAGGACACCACACTGCTTTGCCCGCTGGAGCCAGCCGGCCATGCTCAAGCCGAACTCGTGCTTCAGGCCAAAGAGCTCTTGCCATTCAACCCCACGCCGAGCTTGGCCCAGAAGCTGTACGACCGCAGCTTTTGGTGCCAAGAACGCGCCCGCAAACCGATCGCAGGCCTTCTCTTCGTTGATACCTGCGGCGAGACGACCAGATAGCAGTAAGTGACCCAGTTCATGCGCAAGCGTGAATCGCTGTCGGTCCCCGGGCCATCGGGACGACACGGCGACTATGGGGTAAGTCCGTCCATCGGACGTGCGCGCGGTCGCCGTGAGCCCCGAGAACCCTGGATTCGGCTCGTCAACAACGATCACCAATAGACCCAAGGTCTCCAAGGTGTCTGTCAGATCACCGATCGGATTGAGGCCTAGCTTCCAGGCCTCTCGCACCTGGACTGCAAAAGTCTCCAGGTCGTCGAGATCGTTGACGTGGTGAGGTAGGCCGCCGGGCGCCTCGAATCGCAGGATGGGTGACTCGGGAAAGAACCCAAGGAGCTCAACCCGCTTCTCGATCAGCTCAACCGCCTTGATTTTCAGCGCCTCTTGAGCCGTCTTCCCGAAGGTGGCCAGTCGCCGGAATTCCGGCTCGACTAGCTCCACCTCTCGGGTGCGGAAGAAGTACTCAACGCGTGTCCCGCAAGCACGCGCCAGCTTCAGGAGCTGCGAAGAAGGCGGAGTGAGGATTCCCTTCTCGTACTTCTGGATCGCCGTGTGAGTGACGCCGACCTTCTGACCCAAGGCGTCGAGAGTGAGCCCCGCGGCCAGACGAGCCTGCCGAATGCGCTCCCCGATCATGACGCCTCCGATATGGGTTTAAAAAGACGTTGATTCTACATACTTTTTAAACCAAGAGGAAGGCCTCTCGGGTCGCCGCGAAGTCCGGTTGTATCCGGCCCTGGCAGCGGTTAGAGCTTGTCCGCTTCCGTCACCTATGAGCAGCATTGAGCTGCCCACAGCCACTGATCAGGCCCGCTGGATTCCCGCGGTTCGCATTTGCGGCCGCTCAATGCTGCCCACGCTGGCGCCCGGGCAAGTGCTCGTGACGCGACTGGCTTTCGGGCGCATTCGGCAGAGCGACGTTGTGGTGTTCGCAGCGGCCACCGGCCGCCTCTACGTGAAGCGGATCGCCGGGATGCCCGGAGATCTCGTCACGCTCGGAGCCGGACGCTTGTACGTGAACGGCCTTCCCTGGGGAAGCGGCGCCTGCACAAGTGGCGCCCATGTCGAGCGCTGGCAAGTGGCAGACGGTCACTGTTTCGTCGTCGGCGACAACCTGCAGTAGTCGGACGACTCACGGGTCTGGAGCGGACCCTTCGTTGCATTGGACCGGATCCTTGGGGTGGGTCTATGGCGATGGCCGTGGCGCTGGTTGGCGACTGACACGGGCCAGTAATGCGCTCAACCACTTATGCCTTCTGGCGCACTTCTCCATCCAGCACGTACCACTTCTGCGCACCAGCCGCAGGATGTCTCCAGAAAGCTCATCCAGGCACCCGCGGCAGCGAGTGCGAAGACAGTCTGATGCCTCTCAATCCGCGGCTTGCAGGGGAATGCCAGGATGCGGTGACGTCACGAAAACAAGCTCAAGCGAGGTCACCGATGGACGCGTCGATCGAGAGGAAGATCGTTGATCTGCTGAACGGGCATCGCATCATGACGATCGCCACCCTGCGCCCGGATGGATGGCCTCAGGCGACCACGGTCGGCTACGTCAACGAGGGCCTGACGCTGTGGTTCCTGTGCGGCCTGGGCAGTCAGAAGGCAAAGAACCTGGCGAAGGATGATCGCGTCTCCATCACGGTTGACCACGACACGCCCGACATCATGGCCATCACCGGGCTGTCGATGGCGGCTCGGGCTCACCGCGTCAACGATCTGACGGAAGCGCAAAAGGTCCTGGCGCAGTTGCCACTGAAGTACGCCGACGCCAATCCTGGGTCGGTGCCGATGGCCATGCCCAAGCCGGATGAGGTCGCGCTGTTTCGGGTCGTTCCAGCGCTCATCTCCGTCCTGGACTACACAAAGGGGTTCGGCCACACAGACCTCGTGACCTGCTGACAGACCCCATGCGCCGCTACGCTGAGGGAACTATCTTTTCCCCATTTGCATACTGGCCGTGGAAGCGGAACCAATCCTCGGCTGAAAGTGCGTCCGGCAGGATCTTCTTGAATGCCTGCGGTGTGCCGCGTGGGCCCTTTTGCACCTCGTAGTACAAAAACATGTGGTGCAAGTCCTTGAGAAAAAGGCGTCTCAGGAAGATCGGCATCGCCAGCTTGGCCTTGACCGGCACGCCGCTGACTTTGGACAGGGCAGCGGCGACTTGTGACAGATCACCCTGCCAGCCGATCACATCCAGCGACTTGCCCAGCCAGGTCTGAGGATTCTTGAAGTGGATCGCGGCTGCCCGGCCGATGTCATAGGTCGCGCAGTACTTGCAGTCCTGCGTCGAGAGGAACTTGACCACGCCCTTTTTCAACGGGTTCCAGTTGGCGGCATCGTCCAGGTTCTCGAAGAAGGCGCAGGGCCGTAGGATCGAGAACGGCACACCTGAGGCGCGAAGGTACTTCTCAAGGGCCACCTTGGCGTGCAGGTGCTTGACATGGTGGTCGAAGAACTCGGCGTCGGCCACGCTCATGAATACGAGGTGCGTCACCCCCGCCGCCTGGGCCGCATCGATGGCGGCGCGACCCTGCTCAAACTCCAGCTCGGCGCTCTTCTTGGCGGCGCCGAAGTAGTCGGTGATGACAAAGACCTTCTTGGCACCGGTCTGGGCAAAGGCCCGATCCAGATCTGCGCGCAATGTGTAGTTGCAGACCACGGGCTTGACGCCCATCCCTGCCAGCGCGCTATTCGTCGAGCGCGTGGTCCCGTAGACCTCGTAGCCCGCCTCGATCAGCGCCCGGCACACATTGCGCCCGACCTTGCCGGTGGAGTTGAGCACGAGAACTTTTTCAGCTGACATCGAATGACCTCAGGGTGGGGGATGGTCTGCGCAGGCCCGTGACTGCCGCGGTTCCGGATCCAGGTTGAAGCCATGAGGGCCATGGTCTCTGGCAGGATGTTAGGTTGACGGATTCAAATCCCAACGCCCAAAACCAGGACAGTCCGTCCCGCATCTGGAACAGGCATGAACCTCGAAGACTTGTCCGACTTTCTGCTGGTGGCCACTCACGAAGGGTTCACCCAAGCCAGTCGGGCCAGTGGCAGACCCAAGGCGAGCCTGTCGCGCAAGGTGATGGCCTTGGAGGCTGCCCTGGGCGTGCGACTGTTCGAGCGCGGCGCCAGGACGATCCGCCTGACCGAAGAAGGCGCGCTGCTGCTGGAGCGCACGAGCGGCCCGATGCGCGAGATTGCCGAGACGGCCGAGGTGTTGCGTGAAGGTCGGACCCAGCCTCGCGGTCTGCTGCGGGTCAACGCGCCGACGCTTCTTGGCCACTTGATGATGGGGCGGCTTGCTGCCCAGTTCTCCATGGCCTGCCCTGAGGTCCGGCTGTCGATCACGCTTGAGGATCGGGAGGTGGATCTGGTCAGCGAGGGCTATGACCTGGTCATCCGAGTCAACCCGCAGCCCCACTCGGAACTCGTCGGCCGCTGTTTTGCCAGGGACCAATTGCTGATCGTCTCGACGCCAGATCTGAAGAAGCGGTTTGCACGGGCCAGCCACAAGGCGGCCGGCCCGCTGCCCGTGATCACCCGCGAGTCGGCCCAGAGCAGTGGTGCGTGGCGGGTTTTCGGGGCGCACACCAAGGAGATCCCCACGCAGACGGTCTTGCGGCTGCCTCTCTTCACCATGATCCGAGACGCGGCACTGACGGGACTTGGGGCCGCAAGGCTGCCGCGCCTGGTGGTGGCTGATGACTTGGCGGCAGGTCGCCTGGTTTCCTGGGGCGCCGCAACCGATCAGCCGTCCGAGCTGTGGGCGCTGCACACGTCGAGGAGGCTGCCTAGCGCCAAGGTCAAGGCCTTCATGAGCTTTCTGGACACCCAGTTTCAGAAGGCGTGGTCCTGAGGTGCCGGTCTTTTCGGCTGGCGGGCGCAAGATGCATATGAAGTTCTCCTGGAGTTCACTGACCCGCAACCTGAAGCGCGACGTCACCACGCTATGGTTCGCACTGAAGCATCCGCAGACCCCGTGGCTCGCGCGAGTCCTGGCAGTTGTACTGACTGCCTATGCCTTCAGCCCCGTGGATCTGATTCCCGATTTCATTCCGGTCCTGGGACACCTGGACCACCTGATCATCATTCCGTTGGGCGTGTGGCTGCTTCTGCGGATGCTTCCGCTGAGCGTAGTCGCGCACAGCCGTACCCAGGCTGACGCCTGGCTGGAGTTGCGGCGAGGCAAGCCCATCAGCCAGCTTGGGATGGTGATTGTGGTGAGCCTGTGGACACTGGCGGCCTGGCTCTCGTACAGGTGGTTCGTCAGTTGAGGCCGCATCAGTACGCGCCACTTTCACCGGCCCCCGAGACGCAGCACGTAGGGCCTGGTCGGGCTGCACTACGGGCTCGCTGCCTTCCCGCGCCAGTCCATCCTTGCCATGCAGCCTTGCATCATCTTCATGTGGTCCCTCATCAGCTGCATGTGCTCCTGCATCAAGGCCGCGCGCTCCTCAGGCGTCTTTGCAGCCAGCATCCTCTGGTGCATCTCCTGCATCGCCTTCATCATCGATTGAATCGGGTCTGCCGAGGGCTGGGATGGAGCGGCCGCGGCCGCTTCGGCTGAATGATGGGCGTGTGATTCCTGCTCCTTTGGATCGGCAGCCTGGACCGACAGAGCGGCAGAAGCTAAAGCGGCGATCAGTCCGAGTCTCATGGTGACCCCTCATGGTGACCTCCACCAAGAACGTAGACTCAGCATGACCTCCTTGCGCTGCATTCGATTGACGTGATGCACGTTGCGGGCTGATATGAAGATGACGACGCCAGATCTGACGCTGACACTGGTTCGGGACGTTCCGATCAGCCCTGCTCAATGTTTCGAAGGCTGGACCGTGCCGCAGCGACTGATGCCATGGTTCTGCCCAAAGCCCTGGCGAGTGGTCGCCTGCGTGATTGATCTGCGCCCTGGCGGGGAGTTCTCCACAACGATGCAGTCTCCGCAGGGGCAGACGCTGCCTGAATGCGCAGGATGTTTCCTCGCAGTGGAGGCCCCGCATCGATTGGTGTGGACCAACCTGTTGGGTCCGGGCTTCAAGCCGCAAGCGATCGCGCACCCTGGATTTGGCTTCGTCTGCGAATTGCAGTTCGATCGACTTCCCGAGGGCGGCACGCGCTACCAGGCTCACGTCCACCATGTGGACGCGGCTGGCCGCGACGCCCATGCGGCAATGGGGTTCCACGAAGGATGGAACGCCGCACTGAACCAACTGGTCGAGATGGTGCAGGGCAACGATCGGTGAGATCCAGCAGCCCTGGCCTACAGCGACTCTCCCGCTCTCAGCGTGGGGTTGCCGGCGTAGAAGCGACGGGAACTCCTGCCGCTGCCTTCAACACATCGGCGTAGGCGTGCGCCCGTCGCTCTGCAAACCCGTCGACCATCAGGCCGACGCCTGAGAAGAAGACCAGTGCGATGCCGAGCCCGTGCATGAAGTCTGCCGAGGTCGCAAATCGCAGCGCCAACCCGGCCACACCGAAGAGGCCCCACAGCACCAGGTAGCGGAACCAGGCCTGGTTGACCTTGTCGATCCGGGTGGACTCGGCCGCCAGCGTCTGCGCGGGGGCGCTCTTGAGGCCTTGCTCGAGTTGTGTCACCTGGCTGGGGGTGCGGTAGCCCACGACGGCGCCTACGGTGGTCATGAGCAACCCCATCAGAAGGAAGGGGATGGCCACGCCTTTAGCGAAGGCGCCAGGCTCGTCGGTGAAGAGCCAGGCGCTGAATACGAGGCTGAGCAGCCCAATGGGCAGGATGAACACCAGCGCCTCGATCTTCTCGCCCTGGAAGTACAAGTCGACGGCCTTGAGCAGTTCGAGCATCGACGGTGCCGTGGAAGTCATGGAAGTCTCCTTGATGTGGAAGCTGAAATCTCGACACCCGCCCGGCCCTGTCTTCTGGTCGCATCCGGCGTCTGGCCCGTCCACCGGCGAAACGCCCGGTAGAAGGAGTTGGGTTCTTCAAACCCAAGCAGGAAGGCGATCTCGGCGGCGGGGAGCCGGGTGTTGCCCAGGTAGTGCTGGGCCAGCGCAAGCCTGGTCTCCCTCAGAAGCCCTGCGAAGGTCAGGCCCTCGGCGTCCAGATGACGCTGCAAGGTGCGGCGGCTCATCATCAGCTTTCGGGATACGGCGTCCATGTCGCCTTGCCCGCTGGGAAGCGCCTCCAGCAGAGCTGCGCGCACGCGATGCCCAATCGTCAGCTCGGCATCCAACTCCGCCAGGCGCGTGCGCAGGCGGGGCTCGAAGGACTCCCACAGGCTCTCGTTCGTGGTCAGGAACGGACGCCGAGCATCTTCAGAAGAAAAGCAGATCTGGTGACGTGACCCGGGGCGGATGTCCACGCCCAAGAATTCCGAATAGGCCGCCGCAGGGCTCGGCGGCTCAGGGGTACTGAGCCAGAGCGGGCGCAAGGGTTCACGCGTGCCCATGCGCGCCAGGGTCACGAAGAACAACAGCTCGGTCACCGCAAGTGAGGACGGGGGCTGGTGGGCCGTGTCAGGCCAGTCCAGATCAAGCGTCATCCCCTCGGCATCGTCCGACACCCTGAGGTGCATGGGCGCTACCAGCGCCTTGTAGCGGGCGATGCGCCGCACGGCCACGAGGAAGTTCGGGCTGCACAGGGCAGCGAACAGCGCCGGCGAGAAGGCTTCGCTGCGCACCGCCTGGCACACCCGCAGCGGAAACAGTGGGTCGGCCAACTCCTCGCCCAGCGCTACCCAGAAGCGATGAAAGGCCGCGGCCTCCAGGCGGACCTCAGGCTGGGCCAGCAGGTCCTCAGGCAGACCCGACCGGCGCAGTACGTCAGCCGCTGAGACGCCCAGGTCCTTGATCAGCGGGCGCCAAGTCGAGTCCAGGGCGTAGTTGTTGGAGCGCATGGAGCGAAGTCAGATCCTCGGTCAGCCCGGTCCGTGAAGCCCAAATTGCGCCCTCATGCCGCCAATGAAGGCGGCGTCGTCGGACGCCCGTCGGGCGCCAAGCATCTGCTCGGCATCGGGCCCGGCCTCGTAGCGTAGTCGATCGCCCTCATCGGTGGCAGCTCGGAAGATGACGTCGGCTACCCGATCGGGGTGGGAGGCATTCGCGGCCATCGGGCCCAGTGCAGACATGAAGGCGCCCACCAGCGGCTGGTATTCGACCAGCGCCGGATCGTTGCTGAAATCGAAGGAGCGGCCGGCAAAGTCGGTCTTGACCATGCCCGGCTCCACGATGCGCACCCGGATGCCCAGGGGCAGCAGCTCGTAGTGCAGGGCCTCAGACAGCCCTTCCACCGCGAACTTGGTGCCGTGGTACAGGGTGCCCAGCGGAAAGGTGATCTTGCCGCCGATGGACGAGACGTTGACGATCACGCCGCTGCGCTGGCGACGCAGGTGCGGCAGCACCGCCTGCGTGGTGGCGAGTACGCCCATGACGTTCACGTCAAACTGCCGACGCACCTTGTCCAGCGGTGTGGCCTCCAGCGGCCCGTAGGCTCCGTAGCCGGCGTTGTTCAGGAGCGCATCGATGCGCCCGAAGCGCTGTAGGCCCGCGTCCACCGCAGCGCCAATGGACGCCACGTCCTGCACGTCCAGCCGCGTCACCAGAACGCCATCCAGTGCGGTGAGTTCGTTCTCGCGCTCGGGCGAGCGCATGGTGGCGACGACGTCCCAGCCTTCGGCCTGGAAGCGCCGGGCGGCCGCCTTGCCGATGCCGCTGGACGCGCCTGTGATCAAGAGGGTCTTCTTCATGACGGTGGATCTCCTTTGACCGTCACTCTAGGAAGGGCCCGCGCGCTTGGCTCTCGCCGCCGGCGCCAATCGACTATCCGATTGCGCCAAGTCGTTTGATTCCTCGATGCAGGGCGGTCGCCAACCTGCACTCACCGCCCGGAAACCCGCATGAATGCTAGTGGTCGCCACTTGTCGGTCAGCCGCTGGCAGAGGGTAGCGAGGAAACGGGCTCCTGGCGGGTCTCCCGGCGCTGATCGCGCCGCCCCGAATCTCCCGGCGCTGATCGCGCCGCCCCGAATCTCCCGGCGCCGGGCTTGCAGGCCCGGCGCGCGCCCGCGGCGGCGAGCCGTGC
>Ga0315903_10010511_pt1 | contig 11019 bp, 20 predicted proteins | sample LakEriMetagenome_7_FD_203524 | JGI IMG/M metagenome (GOLD analysis project Ga0315903, IMG submission 203524) | Freshwater fungal communities from buoy surface, Lake Erie, Ohio, United States - Buoy 2 MA119 | ecosystem: Environmental > Aquatic > Freshwater > Lake | place: USA: Lake Erie, Ohio... | reverse complement strand
ACATGTTGTTTTACCGTGACGGACGAGTGGAGGCGATATGAAAGATTACGACCCACAAGAAGCCGTTGACTACTTGATTGACAACTCGAGGCTGTACGCCCAAGCTGAGAGCCACAAGGTTTACATGGAGGAGTTGCGCAAGACCATCAAGGCTGAGTGCATGAAGGAGGCGGAGATGATTGGGCACAAGACCGCGGCGATGCAGGAGCGCGAAGCCTACGCCTCACCTAAGTACAAGGAGCATTTAGGGGCGCTGTGTGAGGCGGTACAGAAGCGAGAGGAGGCGCGCTGGATGATGATCGCCGCGCAGGAGCGCATCAACGTATGGCGCTCTCAGGAAGCCAGCAACAGGCGCATTGAAGGAGCCACACTATGAGACGCAATCAAAGAATAAAAACCTTAAACGTAGATGACATCTGGCCTCTCCTCGACGTCTTCTACAAAGCTGGATGCACCAAGGCAGAAATGAAATTCTTCATTGATACATGGTGGAAGATTAGCGACGCATTTGGAACAAGGTACAAATGAACAACACACTCACAGCAAAGGAGCGCTCCTACGTAGGGCTGGTCAAGCTCCTGCCCTGCTCCGTCTGCGGACAGCAAGGCCCAAGCGACGCGCACCACGTCAAGCAACACAGGCAGTACACAGTGGTAGCTCTCTGTAAGTCCTGCCATCAAGGAAGCAAGATGGGTTGGCATGGTGAGAAGCGCGCATGGGCTATTGCAAAGATGGATGAGATCGATGCCCTCAACAAGACGGTGGAAAACGTCATCGACTACATCATGGCAGAGAAATGAAAACATAGGTATTCAAATGAGGGTGATGTATTAGGGTTTTCCTTAGAAAAATAGTTGTTGACGATGTTGAATGTTTAAATTTTCTCTTATAATTTCTCTACCGCAACGATTCGCGGGAACGATAACCTAAAGGAAATATATGACAGATGTACAAGCAACTATCCAAGCTCTCGCAACAGTCGAGTCACTCAACAGCGACATCGATACATTGATGGTTTTGGATCGCCAACAAAAATCTTTAACTGCTCAAGTCAAGCAGTTAAAAGACAACATCGCAAACACATTTGGCGAGACATCTAAGGATGCCGACGGCAAACAAGTTCCTCACCGTGGTGAGAAGTATGGCGTCACAGTGGTGATGGCTAACGTCAAAGGTTCTGTCGACTATGACGCGCTGTGCAAGCACTTCGGTATCACTGAGGCGCAACTCGACCAGTTCCGCAAGGAATCTTCTGCTCGTATCACCGTAACCCCAGTGGCTTAAGGAGCATCACCATGGCGCACTCAACAACAGACGGAACAGTAGTAAGGCGCAAGGGCAATAGAGGCTCCAGACCCAACGCTCGTAAAGAATGGATTGTGATCCGCATGGACACTTATGTTGGCGCACTAAAAATGTGGAAGCCAACTCTGCCAATGACTATCAAGCAAGCCGCTGACGCATTCAATCACTTCAGCCGTTGGGATGAAGTGGCAGTAAAAATGATCACTGTAAAAGAGTGGGAACAAATGCAAAAGGAGATGACATGGAAACATGACGCTCCATTTAACCCCCAGTTCTTGGGTGCACAACCAGCCCGTGCTGGTCAAGATTATTAACAGGAGCCAACATGAACCACTTTCAAACCATGGACGAGATTGTCCAAACCTTTTTCAGCCACCCAGCTTTTAAGACTAAGGGCATCATCGCCTACTGCGACTACATCGCAGGCTTGATCGTTGGGAACCTCAAAGCCAACGACGATGAGCGCCTGCTCTCGAGCGTAAGCAAGCCAAAATATGACTTGACAGAGGATGGCTCCTTCAAGTCCACTAAGAAAACCATTGAGGTCGAAGACCGCTTTGGCAAACAGTACCGCATAACTGTGGAGGAAATATGAAAACAGAAGAACTAACTGGATTTCAGATTTGCTGGTGTGCAATGATGGCAATTGCTATCCTTGCATTGATCCTTGACATAAACGTCTGGAGACCATGATGGATGCATACCTCAACAAAGACTACATCAGAGGCTTCGAGTCTGGGTGCGACTTTATCGTCCACGAGATTGAGAGGTATGCCAAGCACCACCACGTATTTTTGGGTGACTTACTTGCCCATTTGAAGGGCAAAAACACCGCCCACCCAGTTCAGGACGTCAGAAATGCCCCAGAAACCCACCAAAACGGCTCAGGAAGCGCCTAATTGCGTTTCTGTAGGGGTAGAGTTGTGTAGGGCAAAACTAACCGCCCTAGAGGCTCGTATTGAATCCCTGAAAGCTGAGAACAAACAGTTCAAGGAAGTTATCAGACAGATGGATCGCCGAATAATGAAAGGAAAACTATGAACACGAAAGAGAGACTAGGGGTAGGAATTGGTATGGCTTTGCTGGGCGTGATGCTGATGAACGTAAAGGAGGCATCGATCTCCACGCTAGGTTCCATGTTGTTTGGCATGGGGATGGCGTTGTTTCTGACCAACATTAAGGAATAAGTAATGGGCTACAAGGAAGACCAAAAAGCAATATCAACTGGGGTAACTGACGGATCACAGAACTTGATGCGTGATCTGGTGGAGAACTTGAGGTCTATCCCTGACCGCAACACAGTGCTTGAGGAAGTAGCGCTGGAGTTCGAGAAGATGCTTGGGGATACGCCTGCAAGCTTCGCCGCATACGTGCGAGGCATGAAGCGGTGAACTTAGATGACGACTTTGAGTTGTGGTGGGAAGAGGAAGACAACATCTTCAGGAATGAAGAATTTAAAGAACAAATTAAAACAATCTACTCCGCAGGTCACAGGGCTGGTGGGCTTAGACCTTGGTACAAGATCAACAAAGCGCAACTGAGTGTGTTGATGCAGACCATGCAAGGGGTAGAGGTGGTAGATACAACAAAGGGGGAGACATGAGACAAGCATTAGAACTGGCGCTTGAGGCGTTGGAAGACCGAACAAGCCTGATGAAGTGGCAGATAGCCCGTGATGCAGTCAAAGAAGCCTTGGCACAGCCAGAGCGTGACTATGAGCGCGGGTTCATTGATGGTATGCAAAAGCAGATGCAGTCCAGCGTAGACAAGGCGGTCAATCGCATGGCACAGCCAGAGCAGGAGCCTGTGGCTTACCTGTGTGAGAACGCAGTTGGTCACAAGTATTTTCGGTGGAAAAAGCCATCAAGCACATACAAGCCGATTGCCCTCTACACCACCCCACCACAGCGCACATGGGTTGGGCTGACGGATGAGGAGATTGCAGATTGCGCTGAAAAAATGGAAGCATCAGACCCGACCGATAGTTTTTGGCGTGAATTTTTCAGAGGCATTGAAGCCAAACTCAAGGAGAAGAACACATGAAGTATCTTTTAATAATTACTTTATGTTTGGCTGGATGTTCCCAAACCTGTGAGGAAATGGGTGGGACAGTAAAGGCTATGGCACCCATCATGTTCATGGAAGGGGACAAGCTCAAGACTGTCTACCCTACGGAGTGTGTGAAGTGATTAAGTTCGCAACAGACCATGAGGTAGCCCAGATGGCTGTGGTGGTGGGGATAAAGGTCTCTGACACCGCGGATGGGGAGAAAGAGATCAAGGTCTCATTCCAAGACTTGGTGTCTTTGGTAAAGCTCACCCAAGTGCAGGTAATACAAACCATGGTCAAGGGGATGAAATGAAAGCAACATTTGAGCATGAGCTAGTTATGCGCATGATCGAGGAGGCGGTAAAAGCCGAGCGTGAGGCGTGTGCTTTGGTAGCAGATGGAGCAATTGATTTTTGGGTAAAAGCTGGATATCTAGAAGGCCCTCACATAGAGGAGGCGCATAACATTGCACAAGAAATCAGAGCAAGGGGAGAGTATGACTGAAGAGATATGGAGTCCTGACTACATCAGAAGAAACCCAGAGCTAACGGCTACCGCCATCAAGTCCCTGCAAATGATCCTGACGAACATGGAGGAGGAACTTAGGATACTCTCTGAGCGCTTGAAAGAAATTGAAACTCCAGATTAAAATATGCCAACTATCAACTGAAAGAATCGTTGAACTATGGCTAAGACCAAGACAAAACCAGTAGAGAACCTAGCACCTTTTGTAGAAGCTTTCGCGGAACTTACATATGAGCCGCCAAAGAAGGAAAAGAAAAAGGTAGGTAAACCTTCAACCTACAGCATAGAGACAGCTAGAGTCATATGTGAAAGACTAAGTAACGGAGAGTCTCTGGTACAGATAACGAACGATGATCACATGCCTGTGCAGTCGACTGTATACATGTGGTTGTTGAGGCACGAAGAGTTTTCGGAGATATACGCACGCGCACGAGAGGAACAGGCAGACACAAACGCTGACCAGATCCTCGCCATCGCTGACGAAATGCCCCCTGAGTACACCGACGAGAAGGGGCGCACTACCCTAGACCCTACCTACATTGCTTGGCAGAAGCAACGCATAGAGGCGCGCAAGTGGACGGCTATGAAGCTCAAGCCCCGCAAGTACGGTGACAAGATGCAGATCGGTGGCGACCCAGATAACCCAGAGAAACTCGGCATGACCATGTTCGACGCTCTGCTCAAGAACGTAGAACTAAAGTTACAAGCCAAGAATGGATGAGGATGTAGTCTCAGAGACGCTTGAGGCGCTCAAGCACCCTGATACCCGCAAGCAGTTCCTTGCCCTGCCCTTAGCGTCCCAGATAGCGTTCACATGGCGTATGGGTTGGTACGCTACCCAGCACAAGCACCAGACGCTACCTACAGGGAACTGGTGGACAATATGGCTCCTGCTTGCAGGTCGTGGAGCGGGTAAGACTAGAACCGCCGCGGAGCAGGTAGGTTGGTGGGCGTGGTCATACCCTAACACTCGATGGTTGGTGTCGGCTCCTACCTCTGCGGACGTGCGTGGTACGTGCTTTGAGGGTGATTCAGGGTTAGTCAACATCATCCCCAAGGAGTTGGTGCTCGACTACAACAAGGCGCTCCACGAGATGGTGCTCCTCAATGGCTCGATACTCAAGGGCATCCCAGCATCTGAACCTAGTCGCTTCCGAGGCCCTCAGTTCCACGGAGCGTGGTGCGATGAGCTAGCGGCGTGGGACTACTTGGACGAGGCGTGGGATCAGATCATGTTCTCCGTCCGCCTACCCCTGACCGACTTGGGTAACAAAATTTTATGCACAACTACTCCACAGCCTAAAGACTTGATCGTCGACTTGGTGGGTAGGGATGGTGACGACGTGACGGTAACTACCGCCTCGACCTACGCCAACCTTGCCAACCTATCCACAACCTTCCAAAAGCAGATCCTTCAGTACGAGGGAACCAAGATCGGTAGGCAGGAGATTCACGCGGAGATCATTGACCCAGAGGAGTCAGGCATCATCAAGCGCGAGATGATCAAGTTGTGGCCCAACGGCAAACCGTTCCCCAAGTTCGAGTACATCCTCCAGAGCTATGACTGTGCGACGAGTGAGAAGACGGTCAACGATCCAACCGCCGCGGGAACGTGGGGTGTGTTCAAACCGCTGGATGGCCCCATGTCCGTCATGCTCATCGACTGTTGGCAAGACCGCCTGCAATACCCTGACCTGCGCCCAAAGGTGGCGGAGGAGTACGAGGTGGTGTACGGCGAGGGGCAAGACAGGAAGAGGGTCGACTTGATACTGGTGGAGGACAAGAGCGCAGGGACGCAGTTGATCCAAGACTTGGGGAGATCGCATCTGCCCGTGAGGGCGTACAACCCGGGTCGGGCGGACAAGATGCAACGCTTGAACGTCGTGTCTAGCGTCTTCGCTCGCGGTCGAGTCTGGGCACCCGAGAGCAGTGAACGCCCCAAGTTTGTCAAAGACTGGTGCGAGCCGTGGCTCAGCCAACTTTGCGCCTTCCCTGACACGAGCCACGACGACTTTGTGGACATGACCACGCAGGCTCTTAGGTACTTGAGGGACTCAGGCTGGATCGACATCGATGGCGAACCACCAGAAGCGTATGACGAGGACGACTACGTTGACAGTGGAAGACAGAGACGAGAAAACCCATATGCTGTATAGACTTGACAAGCTCGAGTCTGTATGATTGGCATACCTAACTAACCGAGGTCAGAATGCCTAACCCTCGCGCTCAACGCCAACTCACGCTTGATAGAGTAGTCTCTGACCTCAAGAGCTTTGCAGAACCAGCCCAAGCAATGGGCGACATGATGGCAGGCGCACTGCGTGGCTCAGTCGCCGCTACTTCTGGTCTTGCTGGGGACATCAGTGAGATTGGACGCGCAGTAGCTCCAGACGCAATGCAATCCGTCTTTGGTCGTCGCGTCATGCCAACGACTGAAGAGATGAACAAGATGCTTCCTTCTGCTGTACCGCAGAACGCATCCCCATCACGCAAGCACACTGCTGAGGTGTACGGCGCGCTTGGTGAGTTCATGCCTACCCCGATGTCAGGAACCGCGGCTAAGGCTCTGTCCTATGGCTTAGGACGTGGAGCAGGCGCGCTGACTAGAGGAGCAGGTAAGGCGGTCAATGACGCCATGGTGTACAACCAAGGCCCTCTCGCCCAAGGCTCCCTCTCCTTCCTCGCTCCAAGAACAGCGACCATGAATGTGGTCAAGCCTGAAGGCGGTAACTGGCTGGGTGGGAACATGAGTGGCGCTACGGTTGGCAACGTCGATAGCAATCTCAAAAGATTAACGCCAAATGCGGATCAAACAGAAGCGATTGCCCATCGAAAGGAACAATTAGCCAGCATGGAAAATGCAGGCAGTTACTCTCCAAGAGTAATAGAAAACGCCAAGTCAGATTTGCAGGGATTGGAGCGTGATCAGGCGCTCAACAATTGGGTTACTAAAAACATTGGCAACTACGTCAAGAAGCAAATGGCTACGCCAAGCGATCCAGTTCGCCTGATGCTTGAAAGACGCTCGCAAGAGATTGAGGCTCAGTTCCAAGTGGACATGAATCGCGCAGAGCGCACTCGTGCAAGGGCTGAGGCAGAGACCGATTCACGTAGACAAGCTAACCTGATGCGTCAAGCCGCACAGCAAGAAGAGCAAGCCAAGTTTGACAAAGACTTTGCAACTCAAAATGCTAGTCACTTGAGTCCAGAGCAACAGCCTTGGGGTGACATTGACACTCAAGCAGTTACTGAACTGAAAGGGAAAAGAAAACAAGCAGGGTTCTCTCCAGAGGGTGAAGCCAAGTCTGACCTAGCTAGACGCTGGGAGCAGTTATCCGATGAGGCTGTTGGTGTCAACCGCGCTGGAGATGTGCAAGCTCAAAAAGATGCGATGACTAAAGCGCAAGATGCTGAGCGTGCGTTTCTCAACAAAGATGATGAGATCAATGAAACATTCCGCCCTCGCCTGATAGAAGCATTGGCGCAAAGAGGCGAGTCACTCTCAGATAAAGACTTAGACGCGCTTGTTAAGAACCTGCCAACCAGTCAGAAGGCGGTGATTATTGGAGAAGGCGATACGTGGAATGCGTTACGCAACGAGAATCTACAAACAAGAGTCAATGTCAACAGCGGTCTTTATGGCGCTTACAGTGAAAACAAGTGGATTGACAAGCTCAACCCTGAGACCAACGTCTACTCTGCCTACATCGGTGACCTCGGGTTTGACCACGTCATCGATGTCATCAGGCAAGATGTAGCGGCTGGTCGTATCCGTCCTGAGCAACTTAACAAGCTGTCGATGGATCAAGCGATTCAGCGTACTGCTGAGTTCAACGCTGAGCAGGCTAAGAAGATGCAGGAAACTGCCATCAAGAACACTGAGGGAATGCCACTGCACAAAGAGTATCCAGAGGGATACAAGTGGGTTGAGTTGGCTACGCCAGAGATCAAAGAGTTGCCAGAAGGTTACACGGCTGTCCCGTACAAATCTGACTACTCCAGCGGCATAAAGATTCTTGACTCTGAGGGTAAGCAGGTATCCGCTGGTGACGACATGAATGAGGCTCTTAAGAATTGGGGCGGACTAAGGCTTGAGGAAGCACTCAAGTACGAAGGCGACACCATGGGTCACTGCGTTGGTGGTTACTGCCCTGACGTAATAGAAGGTCGCTCACGCATCTACAGCCTGCGCGATATGCGTGGTGAGCCTCATGTGACTGTAGAGGTTCGACCCAAAAAGGAGCATCCTTATCACGACCAAATTCCAGAAGATGTTAAACAGCAACTTCGGATTGAAGGTGAAAAAATTGGGAATCAAAAAGCTGATGCGGCTGGATTCAGTAAATGGGGAGATGAAAGAGATTTGGAAATAAAACAAGCTATTTCCAAAGCAAAAGACGATTGGGCTTTGAATAACCCAATAGAGACAAACTTTATTGCCCAAATCAAGGGTAAGCAGAACAAAGCCCCCAAGGAGCAGTACCTGCCCTATGTGCAAGACTTTGTGCGCAGTGGCAAATGGGAAGACGTTGGCGACTTTGGCAATACTGGTTTGGTTCGTATTTATCCAGAAAGCGATTTAGCTAAAAGCCTTTCACAGAAAGGAATGGATGTCCCCTCGTATGCGACATCAGAAGAGCTAACCAATTTATTGAAACAAGCGCAAGTTGGATCATATAGGGATGCCAGCAAGGGAAAAACTTGGATCAATGACGAGCATCCTGACTATAGAACAGATGTGCCACCCGAAGGAGAAGGCATGAAGAAGGGCGGTAAGGTATCCATCTCTGACAACTGCGACTGCCAACACATGGCTGTGATGGATCAGCACATGGCTGGTGGTGGAGCGCTGAGCAAGGCGGCTATCGAGGCACTCGAGCGCATGAAGGCATTGAAGCCTGAGTTCCAAGCCAAAGTCAACCTTCAAAACAAATACAAGGCTGAAACCGCAGGACTACCCTACAGCGAGGTTAAGCCACTCCAAATGACCAACGAGCAAATCCGTGAAGAGATGGATCGTATGGCTCGTGAGCAGGCACAGCGTGAGCAAAGCAAGGCAGTTGGTGGAGCGATAAAGAAGCTTGCCAAAGTTGTCACTAGCTCATCCGATGAGCTTGCCCTACCGTCCAAGTTACCAAGAGCGAAGCCCAGAACCAAAGAAGACTTGCGCCCATTGGCTCAGGAGATGGCTGAGGCGACTCGTGGTGACTTCTACAGACCAAACCCAGCCAAGTCTATAAACCCTGCTGGTAAGTCGTTTGATCAATGGAAGATGGAGCAAGGGTTAGTCCACGACATCCGACCAACTGCACAGCACCAAGCAATCCCACGCTCTGACATTGAAAAACAAAAGGGTATGGTCAAGATGGGAATCTCTGGTGACACATCGGTCGCAGAGCAGGTCTTGCACGAGGCAGGCCCCTACACCCTAGACATCCCATCTCCACAGCATGGCGGGGCTTTGTATGGGCTTGGCAAGGAAGGGGCGTGGGCATCCAACAACCCAATCGCCGCCAACGTGCAAAAGCGCATCAACGAAATCTCTGAAGCGTATGGTGGAGCACCTATCCTTGGTCAATACATGCAGATGGGTAAGCTAGGGACTGATTTCGCCTTGCACTTTGCTGACGCTAACCTGCGAGCGATTGACTTGTCGAGGATGACGCCTAGCCAAATTGAGGCGGTCAATGACTTGATCCGCAAGGGAAGTCCGAAGTCGGGTGCTCGTCCGAGCTTCCCCGGCATCCAAGACAAGGACTCCGCTTACCTCCACTTCGCTGTTGACCCTGAGTTGCGCAAGCACTTCAACGCGATCATGCAAAAGCCCACGTTCACCGAGCCTCTGGGGTTACCAGACGGAAGGATTGTTCACCACGCCATCACAGAACCTGAGTTGCGCAACCTGCCAGTGACGACGACTGGGTTCTCGCAAATGGAGTTGCAACCCGGCTTCGACCCCGAGAGCTTGTTGCTTTCTGCGCACCCAACCTACTCGCATGTGATCCCGCACAAACCCAATACTGGACTCACCCGCACGCAAGTACACCTTCCTGCTCAGGTCGACTTCCCTGATGTGCATGAGTACGTCACGCAGACAGGCCCAAAAATCTACCGACCAGAAGACCTTACCCGCGTTTACCAGACTTCAACCCCACGCCAAATCGTGGATCAGCAACACATTGATGAGGTCAAGATGTTTGAAGAACTGATGAAGCAGTACGGCGGTAAAAAGAAGGGCGGAGCTATCAAGAAGATGGCTGATGGTGGTGAGATCACTGGTGACGACCTAATCATCGAGGAGCGCCCACTATGAGCAAGATCAAGGGGTTCTACTCTGCGCTAGACAAGGCGGCTGATGCGCTCAAGCGCAACAAAGGAACTGGTCAAGAGTTCATCACTGAGCTTTCCAAGATCAAAGGGGTAAAACCCGCAGAGATACAAGCTCGCAAGCTAGAGCGCATCATTGAGATGCCTAAGATGTCCAAGGAAGAGTTCCTTGCTAAACTGAAAGAATTTCCCCCTCCTCAACTGCGTGAGACTCAAATTGGAGAACCCACCCAGAAAGAGATACGCTCTCTTGCTGAGCAGTTAATGCACGATGACGCGGTCGAAGAAGCAGGTATGACTAGGCGCAACCGCTTTGAGACTGAGGATGATGTCGACTCCATTTTTGAGGACAAGATGTATAACGAGGAGCAAAAATACCTCGATCTTGCTCGTGAGCAAATCATTGATGAAGGCGGCGGAACAAGGTTTATAGACTGGAAGACTGAGGGTGGAGAGAACTACCGAGAAATACTGATGCGTTTACCTTCTGACGCTAAGAAGAACCAGAAGCGCATGTATGAGCTAGAAGCCAAAGAGAGACGCTCATCAGTTGGTCGTAACTTTGGCAACATCTTGCCAGAAGAGATGGAAGAGTTAAATCAACTTAGAGAGCTAGCCAAAAACCCCAAGCAAGATTTTCAGTCTAAGCACTGGGAAGAGCCTAACGTGCTAGCTCACATGCGTGTGCAGGACAGAATATCCCCAACCTACACCAAGGCTCAGATTGAAGACATTGGTAGGAGAATGGCTGAAACCTTGGGTGTTGATCCAAAGAGCTTAGCAAGCGGTTCCCCTAGCGTTGCTGTACAAAGA
>Ga0315903_10010508_pt1 | contig 11021 bp, 4 predicted proteins | sample LakEriMetagenome_7_FD_203524 | JGI IMG/M metagenome (GOLD analysis project Ga0315903, IMG submission 203524) | Freshwater fungal communities from buoy surface, Lake Erie, Ohio, United States - Buoy 2 MA119 | ecosystem: Environmental > Aquatic > Freshwater > Lake | place: USA: Lake Erie, Ohio... | reverse complement strand
TCAACGGATAATACATTTACTGCAGATTCAAATAATATTATTCCTACTCAGAGAGCAATCAAAGCATATTTAAATGCTAGAGTATCCGGAGGAGGAGCCGATGCTATTACAGGTCAATTGACCGCTGGTATTGTACAGATTGGTCCTGAAGCAATAGGAACCACAACAGGCGATGAATTGATTTTTGATGCTAAGGTGAATTTTAGAGGCGGTATTGACGGTACGTTCCTTGCGCAGGTTTATTATCTAAGTGCTTCGGTATAAACCTATGTGTAAGAGATCGAATAAATATTAATTAATGCGAATTATGGAGCTATAAATGGCTGAATTTAAACTAGGTAGAATTAGATTTGTATGGAAAAATGACTGGGTAACTGGCATAACATACTATAAAGACGACATCGTTGCCTACGGTGGCCGCACATATCTATGCGTAGTAGGACATACTGCTGCTGCTGATTTCTATACCGATCTTGATAATGTTCCAACAAAATGGAACCAATTCAGCGATGGTCAAGACTGGAAAGGCAATTGGGCTGGTACTACACTATACAAAGAAAATGACATTGTCAAGTACGGCGGATATGTGTACATCTGTAACAACGGACATACATCAAGTTCTACGCTTGAAGCCAATCAAGGTAACTGGGATTTATTTGCAGAAAGTTTTGACTGGAAAGGCAATTGGGCAACTGCCACAACTTATAAAGTCAACGACATTGTTAAGTACGGCGGATTAGTTTACATATGTAATGCTGCCCATACTTCAGCAGCCACTGCCGCACTGGGTCTAGAACAAGATCAGTCCAATTGGGATTTATTCAGCAAAGGAATCGATTGGAAAGGTGCTTGGACCACATCAACTAGATACAAAGTTGGCGACCTAGTTAAAAACGGCGGAAACACATATGTTTGTAATCTAGGACATACTTCGGCAGCCACAGCCGCTTCTGGACTAGAAGCCGATCAAGCCAAATGGGATTATTTTAATCAAGGCATTGATTACACAGGCGTATGGGTCACTGCTACAAGATACAAACACAACGACATCGTTAAGTACGGTGGCGGAATTTATATCTGTATTACTCCTCACACTGCTGCGGCAGCATTTGCCACAGACGGAGCCAATTGGAATCAAATTGTTGAAGGATTTGAATTTGAAGGCGACTGGGCAGCATCAACAGTGTATCAACCAGGTGATGTTGTAAGATACGGCGGTAATTCTTATATTGCCAAAACAAATCACACATCAGTTGGCGGCCAAGTTCCACCAACACAGCCATTGATCTGGGACCTGTTTGCAGAAGGATTTAGACTACAGGGAGATTGGACTGGTGGCGGTCAACAATACAAGATAGGCGAAATCGTAAGACACGGTGGATTTACCTATGTGGCTATTGCAGATAGTCAAAATCAGTCACCGCCAAATCTCACATACTGGAGTAAATTAAACGAAGGTATTGATTGGCAGGGAGATTGGACTTTATCCGCAGTTTATAAACTAGGTGACGCAGTAAAATACGGTCCAAATTCATATATAGCCATCCAGGGTCATACTGCTACCAACGGTTCAGATAGACCGGACAATGACGGTACAGGAACTTATTGGAATTTATTAACTGCTGGTAATGAAGAGTCTGTACTAACCACAATCGGCGACTTGGTATATTATTCAGGTGCAGGCCCAACAAGACTGCCAATTGGCGAAGAAGGTCAAGTATTGACTGTAAGTTCTGGACAGCCGGCTTGGGAATATTTTGGTAAAATTAAGAACACATTCTATGTCGGCCCTAACGGCACAGACAGTCCAGCACCTATATACGGTCAAACTATTGATCAACCATGGGCCAGTGTTCGTTATGCCTGTGAACAGATTGATCTAGGCACAGAATATGCTAATGCCGCATATCTATTAAAACAAAATAGAACATTTATTCAACGCGAAATTGTTGAGTGGGTGGATTATCAAATTACCGTAGGTACAGGAATTTGGTCAGGATTTACCAACGACAACGAAGCATTATGCGAAAGAGACATGGGATTGATTTTAGATGCCATCATCTATGACCTTACACATACAGGTAACATCAAATCCATTGAAGCCACCGAATCGTATTTCAATACTGCTGGTACAGCATTGATCGCTGCTATTGCAGACGAAGACGAACAGTTAGTGGCAGCAATCAATTATGGTGTTACTTTAATTGGTAATATACTTGCCAATACTGCACCAGCAGCCAACTATCAGGCATTAAACGGTATTTCTGCAGGCGATAGAACTCTACAAATTATTGATGGTTCTTATACTGCTGAATCTGGTACATTGGCTATCTGCCAAGGACTAGCAGCAATTATCACAGATGCAGTCACAGCAGGTAATACCACAGGAGTACCTAACAGAGATATTCCTAATTACACAATTAATATTAAAACCGGCCTGTTTGAAGAAATATTGCCGATCCGTGTGCCTAGCAATACTGCGCTTGTAGGCGACGAATTGCGTTCTGCTAGAGTAAGCCCAGCAGGAAAGTTAATTGCATCTAACGACACAGCCAAAACTATTGCTACATTAACACACTTAAAATCTATAACTGATGATATTGTTACAAACAGTGCGGTCACTCCAACTACAGGTAATGTATTAACACAAGATACAACCAGCCAAAACGAAGGCAATATTGGATCTACAACTGCTGTTTCAAGATTGCAAGCAGGTGTTGCAGAAATCAAAGATATTCTTGCTAACGGCCTAGGATCAGTAGATGCGTTTGTGTTGACTAATCCTACAGGCTGGGGTACTTCGTTAACTGATACTGCATATGCATCAACAGGTAACGTCACAGGAGCCACTACAGGATACGATAATGCCAGAGCACAGATTCTAGCAAACACAGCATTCATCAAAGCAGAAATTACTGCTTGGATCGCAGTTCAAGTAGCAGGAAATATTGCACCGTTTACTACAGCATTCACTTATGATAGTGTGGCTTGCGCTCGTGACGTTGAATATATTTTAGATGCTATGCGCTATGATTTAACTTATGGCGGAAATACACAGACCATGGTGGCTGCTAAAGCATATTATAGTTTTGGGGTTGCTACATTTGGCGATGGCGAAAAAGATGAAACATTGGCCGCATACGCAAGATTAAAAACTGTAGTTGGTCAAGTAATCACAGAAGCCTCAGTTTCTGTATCTGCAGGTAACGTATTAACACAAGATGTTAGCGGTACTGCAGGTGGTACGCCTAGCAAGAATTTTGGTGAAGAACGCATTCAGAATATCATTGATCTTATCACAGTTGACGGTGTTGACACAGCAATTGGTTACCCTGCTACTGTAAATCCAGCAACTTCTTGGGTTTCCGCTGAATTACAAACTGCAGGATCGGTATTGAATACTGCTAAATCAGAAATCCAAACACATTCTGTAAACTATATCAAGAGAGAATATCCAACATTGGTGTTCAATGAAACAACATGCTCTAGAGATGTTGGCTTGATAGTTGACGCATTGCGTTACGACCTAATGTTTAACAGTAACTTTGCTTCTATCAAAGCAGGTATGAGTTATCGCAGAGGCATTTCGTCTGCACAGTTAGTGGTAGCAAATCAGTTGGCTGCTACTCAAACCATACTAGACTTTATTGGTAAGAAAGGTGCTGTTATTGTATCATACGGTGCTTCTGTGATGTCACAGTTACTATGGGACGACATCATCAATTATGCTAACACAGGTACAAGACCTATCGTAGTCGGTACAATGAATCCTACCACAGACATTGATCGTTACAATGGTTCTCAGATTCTGTTATTAAACAAAGAGTTTATGGTAGCAGAAGCCACGGCTTATATTGATCAAACATTCCGTGCTACAGTTTCAGCATCCACAGGCGGTGCCACAGATACATTTACTTGTTCATCACAGACATGGTTGGTTGCAGGCGACACTGTTAGATTCTATGGCACAGTATTTGGTGGTATTAATACCACAACAACTTATTACATATTAGCATCTGGTCTAACATCAACATCGTTCCAAGTGTCGTTGACACCTGGAGGTACAGCAGTTGATTTATCTACTGCCGCTGGATCTATGTTAGTTAAATGGTATTACAATTCAGCAAGTTGTCAAAATGACGTAGGAAATTATGTAGAAGCCATTGCTCACGATATGAAATACACAGGCAATTATAAGTCTGTGATGGCAGCAAGATTCTATAGAAATGCTCTAACAGGTTCTAAACTAGAAGACATGTACTATGTCAGCCGCGGTTGCGGTGTGCGTAACATGACTTTATTGGGTCTAGATGGTACTTCAGACGGTAACACAGCCGGCGCTGGAGATGCAGACGGATTAACAGCGCCAAATGAATACGGCACACAACGCCCACTAGCAGGTTCTTATGTATCGTTGAACCCTGGATGGGGTCCAAATGATGAAAAAGTTTGGGTCACTGATAAATCCACTTATGTACAAAACGTTACTACATTTGGTACAGCCTGCGTTGGACAAAAGATCGACGGTAGTCTGCATGCAGGCGGTGTGGATTCTATTGTTTCCAACGACTTTACACAAGTATTGTCAGACGGTATTGGTGCATGGATTACTAACTTAGGTCGTGCAGAACTTGTTTCTGTGTTCTCATACTATAACTATATTGGTTACCTAGCAGAAAACGGCGGTAAAGTTCGTGCTACCAACGGTAACAACTCATATGGTACTTACGGATCTGTATCTGAAGGTGTTGACATCACAGAAACAGCCATCACAGGTGAAATTAACAATAGAGCATCAGAAGCCACTGTAAGAAATGTTATCACAGACGGCGACGATGTTTTGATTTATGAATTTGGTAATGCAGGTAATGCATACACTTCTGCTACATTTACAACATCTGGAGCGGGAACAGGTGTGGCAACGATCGCTAACGAATTCCGAGACGGCGGTGTGTTTAATATTCGACTAACAGATCCGGGCGATTCTACTGGAACTGGCGGTGTAGGTTATATTACTGCGTCAAATAAAGCACAGAGCGGAAACACAACCAGTATTACATTAGCAGCCGCTGACAGCAGAGGTAGTATTGCTTATGTAGGTATGAGTGTCTACCTAGTTTCTGGAACTGGCTCAGGACAATACGGATACATTGGAACATACAATGCAGGATCTAAAGTAGCAACAGTGTTTAAAGAAAGCACAGGAACTGCAGGTTGGGATCATGTAGTACCAGGAACACCTATTGAAGCAGCCTTAGATGTAACAACAGGCTATGAAATTACTCCAAGAATTAGTATATCAGCACCACCATTTACTAAGACACAGGCTAATATGCCTGCAAGTCGTAATTGGTCAGATGTGGCGTACGGCGACGGATTTGGTTATTATGCTAGTCTATCTGCTCCAGGCGGATCGGGTTCGCTGTCAACATTCCATGTTACTCGTAGATACGGAGTTTACACAGTAGAAATCAATGCCGGCGGCGCATTATATACAGCAGGCAATACTCTAACTATTCTAGGAACTAGCCTAGGCGGAACAACACCTGCTAACGATTTAACAATAACTGTAAACACAGTTACGTCACCAAGCGGTGCAATCACTTCAGTGACACCAACTGGCACAGCAGTAACACCTAAATATGTAGCAGTAGCCAGCGGCACTGTAAATGCTGCATACTCTTTAGATGGTGTGACTTGGACAGGATCTACCATGCCAGCAGCCTCAGGCGGCGGTGGTGGTGAACCAGATAATCAATGGGTGGCTATTGCCTATGACGTTTATCAAAACGTAGGAAGATACGTAGCCGTAGCAAGAGGATCGGCAACCTCAGCATACTCCTTAGATGGAATAAACTGGACAGCAGTTTCATTGGGAGTAGTTGAAGATTGGTGTGATGTTGTAGGCGGTAACGGAACATTTGTTGCTATCGCAGAAAGCGATTCAAGCACCACATGGAGATCAACATCTACTAACGGCGGTGTAACATGGACAGCAGCCACAGTAGGCACAGGATCTAAAGCAATTGCATACGGTGGCGGAAGATTCGTAACCGTGGAAGGCAACTTCTCAAATTCTGTAGCATGGTCTGCTAACGGAACAACTTGGACTGTTACTACATTGCCATCAAATGATGACTCTACAGAAAGTAACTGGCAAGATATCGCCTATGGTAACGGAAGATTCGTAGCAATTTCAGACAGTTCTGCAATGGCAGCCTACTCTTTCAATGGTGCCACATGGTACAAGAGCAATTTACCAAGCACTGCAGAATGGAGTTCTATTGGATACGGACAGGGCGTGTTTTATGTAACTAGCCTTGGAGATGCTGCTGCAAGTTCACCAGACGGTGTAACATGGACAGTTCGTGACGGTAGTTTCTTATCGCTAGATATCACAGCCACAAACGCTAATAGTGTAACAAGTACAGCCACAGCAAGAACATTACCTAGCAGCAGCACTTGGCAAGATGTATTATGGGATGGCACTAAGTTTGTTGCTATCGGTTATACATCAGGAACTTCATTGGGAGCATATGCAACCAGTACTGACGGTGCTACATGGACAGGTGGCACAATCGCACAGTCAGGTACTAACTGGGAATATACAGCATTAGCCTATAACGGTACAAATCAATATGTTGCACTTATCGGTGGCAACGGTGGTACCAACGACCTGGCAACCAGCACTAACGGTACTACATGGGCAACCACAGCCAACGCACTACCAGCCAACTCGTTCTGGAAACAGGTAATTTGGGACGGTTCTAAATACGTGGCTATCAGAGCAGACAGTGCTAACATTGCTACAAGTTCTAACGGTACTACATGGGCAGGTTCTGCAGTATCTGGAGGTTCTTCAGACGCTACTAGCATTGCAGTAGGTGCTATCGGTGGTACTACTTACTATATTATTATCAGCGGCGGTTCGGGTGCTAGCCAAGCAGTTTCGCACTCTACTAACAGTGCATCAACTTGGACTACTGCAAACTCTATGCCAAGTTCCGATCTATGGAGTTCTGTAGCCTACGGTAACAGCAGATTCGTTGCAGTAGCAGGTAACACAGCCACTACAACAACCAAAGCAGCATACTCTACCAACGGCACAACTTGGAGCGCAGCAACTATGCCAGGCGCAGCAGCACGTTGGGTTAAGATCATTCACACAGGTACTGCATTCCTAGCATTTGCTTATAACAGTACAAGAACTGCTTACTCAACTGATGGTATTACTTGGGTAGAAGGTCCTGCACAACCAAGCACTGCTAACTGGTTTACAGCAGCATCAACAGGAACTACTTCTTATACAGTAGCATCTCTGGCAACCAGCACAACAACTACTGCTTCTAGCATGGAATTTGCTATCGGAGTTAACTGGTTAACAACATCTAGCACCACAACTAATGTTAATGTTGGTGATAGAATTAGATTTATTAGAGATTCGTCTGGATCAGAAATATTTGGCGGAGTTAGAACCGATTCTGGTTTATATTATTTTGTAACCAGCGTCTACGATTCCACAAGATTTACAATTTCAGCAACCAGCGGAGGTTCTAATCTATCATTATCAACAGGATCGGGCAGCATGTTGGCATTGACCAGCAAGCAGTATGTTCATGCTGTTCTAGGCAATTATGAAAGCAATCCTCGTTGGGTAATACTTGGTGCTAACTCTCAGGGTGTTTTGAATATTCGCCAAGGTGCAAAAGCCAGAAGCCGTTGTTTAGTATCTGGTGAGGGATTAATCACTGAAGTTTGGATACATGAGCCAGGATCTGGTTATGTAACTGAACCAACATTGACTATCACAGATCCTAACAATACTGGAGCAGATGCTGCTACACAAGTTAGGATTGGTAATGGTGTAATTGCTCAACCTACATTTACTAATAGAGGTAATAACTATACTGCTGCCGCAGCAGAAGTCACAGGTAACGGCTATGCAGATAATTATCAAACTACAGCATTTGTGGCATTCAAGAATTTCACTGGAATTCCTAAAGCAGGTTCCAACGTGCAAATCGCTGGAATTGACGATATCTATTACAGATTAGTTAACGTTACAGGACTATTACCCAATTCAGACGGCACTTATAATGCTACACTGCAATTAAGTCCTGCACTCGGTGCTGCTGAATCGCCAGAACATAATACTGCTGTAAATATTCGCAGACGTTATTCACAGGTTCGATTAACAGGACACGATTTCTTGGATATCGGTACTGGTAATTTCACAGAATCTAATTATCCAGGACTACCGTTAAATGATCCGATACCTGCTAACGAAACAGTTGGCCAGGGCGGCGGACGAGTATTCTATACTTCAACTGACCAAGACGGTAACTTTAGAGTTGGTGGATTGTTCAACGTTGAGCAGAGTACTGGTGTTGCAACATTGAATGCCGATGCATTTAATATTGCAGGATTGAACGAATTGTCTCTAGGTTCTGTGGCGCTAGGCGGAAGCGGTGCTACTATTTCAGAATTCAGTACAGATCCGTTCTTTACACAAGATTCAGATACAGTGATACCTACACAGCGAGCGATCAAGGCCTATATTACTAGCCAGATCGGTGGTGGTGGATCAAGTCTAAACGTAAACACCCTAACAGCAGGTGTGATTTACGTGGCAGGACAGTCCATTAGCACAACTACAAATGTTCAAATTAACATAAATAGTAAGGTAAACTTCAAAGGCGGTATAGCGGGTGATGCCCTTGTGTTAAATTACTTTTTACAAGCAAATTGATGGAGAAATAAATGGCTACAGGATTATTAGGTCAATCAGCATTAGCAGCAGCGACGAACACAACGGTGTACACCGTGCCTGCCACTACTTTTACGGTTTTGAGTATAAACGTTTTAAACCGCGGATCAACAGCAGTTGCAGTGAGAGTCGCTCTTGCCGCAACCGGTACACCAACTAACGCAGAGTACATTGAATTTGATGTTCAAGTCGGTTCTAACGGAGTGTTAGAAAGAACAGGTATTATGATGGATTCTGGCAAACGTCTCGTAGTGTACGCCAGCAATGCCAACGTGTCAGTGAATGCGTTTGGCATAGAGACTTCAACAGTATAATTAGGAGAACAAAATGGGACGACAAGTATCATCCTTTGGAACCGATGCAGTATCAAACAGAACCGTAACAAGTACTGGTAACGTTACTGCTGGCGAAAGAATTTTCGCTAACGCAACAGGAGGAGCATTTACCCTAACTCTGCCAGGATCACCAGTAGAAGGTGATACCATCCAAATTATCGACGTTGCCGGTATTTTTACAACAAATAACGTAACGATCGCTAGAAATGGACAAAAGATTCAGAACCTAAACGAGAATTTAGTTTTAGATATGAATAATGCAGCAGTTACAATGATTTATTCGGGTGCTACCTTCGGTTGGGTATTCATCGGACCATAATAGGAAAATAAAATGGCAAGACTTACTGATCTACTATCCACTAGGGAGATCATGGCCAACCAGCAGAATCTGGAAAAGGGCCGGGTATTCACCGTTACCCCTAGTACAATGTATACCTGTATCCGAGACGATACTAACTGGTGTTGGACATCTCCCGGATGCGGAATTTTAGAAATTGAAATGTGGGGAGCAGCGGGCGGTGGATCTCGTATGTGTTGCTGTGGCGGCGGTTTACCAGGTAATGCTCCCGGTTATACAAGAAAATGTATGGCGGTATTCTGCAATACAGCAATTTGCGCATGCCCAGGAATGGCCTGTAATGCGCACGATTTATGCTTTAGCGGTTGCGGATTACCAACTTATTTGAGATGGTGTAATGCTCGAGACCTGTGCGGATACAGCAACGGCTGTATGTGTGCCCAAGGCGGACGCGGAGGTACATCATTCTGCTCAACATCAACATCTGTCTACTGCTGTTTCGTAGCAGGCGGATTCTGCCACACACTATTTGCTAACAGTTGCGGTATTATCTGTAATCAATGTCCAGGAGCCTGGATTGGTTGCGGTTATGGCGGTGACACTAACTGCTGCGGATGTATCAGTTACATGCACTTCTTCTGCAACACAGGTAATCCTCGTCCCTGTTACATACACCAATTCGTTGCATATGCACCAGGCGTATTCAGCGATCAAGGCGGTGTCATAGCATCTATGGCAGAAGAAGATCCAGAATTTACACAATGGAGCGGTACAGGATTATTGCAACATCAATATGCCCAAAATGCTCTAAGCAGATCTCCAGTTAGCGGTATATCATGGGTGACCTGCTACTCAAGTACACAGAGTTGCGGTTGCTATGAAATGTATGGATGTATGCCGTTTAACTCTTATGGTGTAGGTGGACTTCCATCATATCCATGTCCAGATGTTAGAGATCACGGTAAGCGTGGTGGACACGGTGCTATTAGGTTAACTTATAGAGGATCAAATATCTATGGTCAGAACTGTGCTAGACTAGGAGGCTCGTACTAAAATGGCAAAATTATCAAATCTACTAGGAAACAGAGATCTGGCTTTTGAGGATAATCTTGAAAAAGGTCGTATCTGGGTCTATCACGAAGGAACTATGTATACTGCCTTCTGTAACGGATTCTGTTGGAGAGCGCCTGGCAACGGTCTAGTACAGATCGACATGTGGGGTGCTGCAGGTTCAGGAGCACAGATGTGCTGCTGCGGTGCAGGACTTCCAGGTAACGCACCTGCTTATGTAAGAAAATGTATATGTGTAACCTCGGGAAATTATGTCTGTGGTTACATTGGTCGTTCATGTAACAACTCATCAGCACTGTGTTTCAGAGGTTGCTCTGAGGCAACCTGTGTATGCTGGTTTGGCTGTTCACATAACAATTTGAATGAAGGCGGCCAACTTTGGAATGAATACGACGAAAAAATTCCATCTAACCCGTGGGGTTGGGCCAACCAAGGCGGAGATCCAATATCTCAAGCCAACGGACAAATTGAAGGTCGTGGCGATCGCAGTAATTTGCTAGGAGCAAACCAAGGTTGCTGCTGCTGTAATACGGGACAATGCTGTACAGCA
>Ga0315903_10010507_pt1 | contig 11021 bp, 4 predicted proteins | sample LakEriMetagenome_7_FD_203524 | JGI IMG/M metagenome (GOLD analysis project Ga0315903, IMG submission 203524) | Freshwater fungal communities from buoy surface, Lake Erie, Ohio, United States - Buoy 2 MA119 | ecosystem: Environmental > Aquatic > Freshwater > Lake | place: USA: Lake Erie, Ohio... | reverse complement strand
AAGACCGCCCCCAAGATGATGTCGATCACCCCGAGGTATCTCCTCGGGCTGCTCCCCTGGGTGCAGGTCGAGGGGGGAACCTACCGGGTCAATCGCACCAAGGTCGAACTCCCCAAGGCGCAACGGATCGCTGTCGACGGAAATGCCGCCGGCCCCGCCGTTCCTCCCGAAGCGCTGCGGGGGATTCCCTTCTTCGCCCGTCTGCCCGAGGCCATCGTCCGCGCCATGGCCAGCCGCCTGCGGCTCGAAGAGGTCCCCCTCGGCAACAACCTGCTGATCGAAGGGGAAGATGGCAGCAAGTTCTTCATCATCGCCAGTGGCCAGGTCGAAGTCCTCAGCAAGGGGGTGCACGGGACCGACCTGCGCATCGCCCTGCTGACCGACGGTGAATTCTTCGGCGAAACCGATCTCGTTTCGGAACGCCCTTCCGACGTCACCATCCGCACCATCACCCCCTGCACATTCGTCACCCTGTCGCGGAAAGAGCTCAACCTCATTCTGAAAGAACTCCCCGACCAGGCAGCGGAATTCCGTCAGGCCATCGACGAGCACCGTGAGCTGCTGTCGACGGTGAACCGCTACGGTGAGCGGAACATCGACCTCGTCTCAGGCTTCGCCGAGAATGTCGAAATTCCCGAAACCTTCGTCGACTACTCCGCCACCCCCCGTGAGTACAGCCTCTCCTCCGTCCAGACCGTCGTCCGCGTCCACACCCGCGTCTCCGACCTCTACAACGGTCCTTACAACCAGCTCGAAGAGCAGATGCGGCTCACCATCGAGGGGATCAAGGAACGCCAGGAGTGGGAGCTCATCAACAGCCCCCGCTTCGGCCTGCTGCATTCGGCCGACGCCTCCATGCGCGTCAGCACCCGCTACGGGGCCCCCACCCCCGATGACCTCGACGAGCTACTGGCTCTCGTCTGGAAAAAGCCCGCCTTCTTTCTCGCTCATCCCCGCGCCATCGCCGCCTTCGAACGCGAATGCACCTGGCGTGGCGTCCCCCCCGTCACCACCCTGCTGCACGGAACCCCCGTCATCAACTGGCGCGGGGTCCCCCTCATCCCCTGCGACAAACTGGAGGTGAAGGGACGCTCCAGCGGCAATAATCTGCAGGGCACCACCCGCATTCTGCTGCTGCGGGTGGGTGAGGCCGACCAGGGTGTGGTCGGCCTGCATCAGACCGGCATCCCAGGCGAGATCATGCCCAGTCTCTCGGCCCGTCTGATGGGGGTCGACAGCCTCGGCGTCGCCTCCTATCTGCTGACCTCGTACTTCAGCTGTGCCGTCCTCACCGATGACGCCCTCGGCGTCCTCGAAAACGTCGAGGTCGGTTATTACCACGACTACGAAAACCGCCGGTCCAAGGTGAAGTAATGCCATTTTCCGATTTTGTCCCCGAGGCGGTCGAGCCAACCTTCGCACAGGTGTCGGAGATCACCCGCCGCTTGCTGGCCGACGCCCAGCAGGCGGCTGGTGTCGGACAGCCGTTTCCCAGCGTGGGCGATCTGCCGACAGCGTCTCACTCCTTCGGCGCGAACGTGCCCCAGGCGGGAAGCCTGGCCACTCACCTGCCGGCGGCGAACGCCACAGGAAACCCTTTCGCGGGCCAGCCGCACCTGCCGCGCGCCGGGGCTCTTCCCTCGTTTCCCCATGTCCTCTCGGAAGCCCGGACCGTTGCGTCCCGCGATCCATTTCCGGCCAGGATGCCGTCGGGAATCTCCCCCTCGCTTGCCCCCCTGATGTCCCCCGGGATCTCCGGGGCCATTCCTGGCGGGATGCCCCCGGATCTCTCGCCGACAATTCCGGGGGTTGCCTCGGACGTGCTCGAGGCGTTTTGTGACCCGGTGTCCCCCGGAGAGATCCGTTTGCCCGGCCCTGCGTCGGCAGCCGCGACTCATGCGACCACGGCTCAACCGGCGACAGTACCCCTGGCGTTCGGCTCTCCGGGGGCAATGGCAGCGCAGGTTGATCCGGCTGTCCTGGACAGGGCCCCCGCCGCGGTCCGCCGGGTTCCCTCTGACCAGCAGCCGCGATATGAGGGTTTGACCGCGTTCGTGCAGCGGATTCGCCTGACCGGTTGCGAAACGCGCCCCGTCGGTGTCGTCGGCCTGCCCGGGCCCCATCCCTTCGAATCACTGTCGGGAGAGCTGTCCCGCCTGGCGTCGAGCGGCACCCTCGATGTCTCTGCCGTGCGGCGCGACTTCCCGATTTTGCAGCAGCAGGTGCACGGGCAGCCGCTGGCGTGGCTCGACAATGCCGCCACCACCCAGAAGCCGCGGGTGGTGATTGACGCGCTCAGCCGTTTTTATCACACCGAGAATTCCAACATTCACCGTGCGGCCCACACCCTGGCCGCCCGGGCGACCGAGGCGTATGAGCGGGCCCGCGAGACGGTGCGGCGGTTCCTGGGAGCGGAATCGGCCGAAGAGATTGTCTTCGTGCGGGGAACGACCGAGGGAATCAACCTGGTCGCGCAGACCTTCGGCCACAGGTTTCTGCGCCCCGGGGATGAGATTTTGTTGTCCGTGCTCGAGCACCACGCGAACATTGTGCCCTGGCAGATGGTCGCCCGGCAGACCGGGGCCCACATCCGGTCAATTCCCGTGAATGACCGGGGCGAGATTCTGCTGGGGGAATACGAACGCCTGCTGGGGCCCCGCACGCGCCTCGTAGGACTGACGCATGCCTCCAACAGCTTGGGAACCGTGCTGCCGATCGCCGAAATGACGGCCTTGGCGCACCGGCATGGGGCCCGCGTGCTGATCGACGGAGCCCAGACGGTCGCCCACCTGCCCGTCGATGTGCGGCGTGATGAATTCGACTTCTTCGTCTTTTCCGGACACAAGGTGTTTGGCCCCACCGGCATCGGGGCGGTGTACGCCCGCCGCGAATTGTGGGAAGAGCTGCCCCCTTGGCAAGGAGGGGGGAACATGATCCGCGAGGTCTCGTTTGAAGAGACGACCTATGCCGATCCCCCCGCGCGGTTCGAGGCCGGCACCCCCAATGTCGCCGACGCGGTCGGGTTGGGGGTGGCGCTCGATTACGTCACACGGCTGGGGCTGCCCCTCATCGCCCGACACGAACATGACCTGCTGGAATATGCGATTCAGCAGTTGCAGCGGATTCCGGGCGTGCGGCTGATCGGCACCGCCCGCGAGAAGGTGGGGGTGCAGTCGTTTCTGGTCGAGGGACGGCGTCCCGAGGATGTCGGTCGGTTCCTCGACCAGCGGGGGATTGCCGTACGGGCGGGGCATCACTGCGCTCAACCTTCACTCCGGCGTTTTGGTCTCACCGCCACGGTCCGTCCCTCATTCTCGATCTACAACACCCGGGACGAAGTCGATCGCCTGGCCGCCGCGGTGCGTGAGCTGTCGCAATAGCCGGAGATAGCGCGGGAACTTCCGCCGCCGCCCCACCCTCTTCGGTTCATGAACCGAGAGGGTGGGGCGGCGTCTGTTTTTTCACCAAGAGAAGTCGCGGAATGAGTTGAGTTGGGAGATCACCACTCCCTACGCTCAGAAGCGCCGTTCGTCGCCAGTGTCTCTCTTCACTCCGGTCCGGGACGGTGCCGTGTTCCTCCCCCACAGCCCCTGCGTCCCGCCGCCATGCTCCGCACTCGTCACCGGGCCTTGATGTCTCCAGCCCGACTGCTGCTCGTCACCCTGCCGTTGCTGTTTGGGTCAGTCCCCTGCCTCGCCGACGACGACCAGCCCCCGACCCCCATTGTGCTCTCGGCCCCCCTCACCCATTCCGACTGGGTGCTCAAAGACAATGTGCCCGGGCTCGATGCGGGACTGGGGGGAGTCCGGCACATGCTCGACATGTGCCGGGCGGCGGGCTGGACCCGCATCTACTGGCGCTGCCTCGACGCCGGCCGCTCCCTTTACCCCAGCCAGTTGATGGACCCCATGGGCCCTCCCGCCGCCGACAGCTATTTCGATCCGCTGCCCGCGGAAGTCGGCCTGTTGGGGGCCCAGAAGAACGAGGCCATCCTGCAGAAGATGCGCGACCGGTACCACTACGGTACCGTCGACACTCTGGCGGAGGCGGTCCGCTACGGTCATGAGATCGGACTCGAGATCCATGCCTGGCTGTCGCTCAACGAAGACGACCACGCCTGGGGCTGGCCCAGCCGGTACACCCTCGCTCATCCCGAACACCGCTGGTGCCGCCGGGATGGCGAAATGTTCCACAGCCAGCTCAGCTTCGCCTGGCCCCAGGTTCGTGAGTACAAGCTGGCGATTGTCCGCGAGATTCTCGACCGCTACGACGTCGATGGGCTGTTCATCGACTGGATCCGCACGGGTGATGTCCGCGATCCCCAGGTTGACGATCAGGGGCATGCCAACTTTGGCTACGAGACCATCCTCACCGAGGGGTATCAGAAAGCCCACGGCGTCGACCCGCACACCCTGCCCAACACCGATCCGCAGTGGGTCCGCTTCCGGGCCGAGCCGCAGACCGAGTTCATGCGGTCTCTGCGCCGCGAGGTGAACCGGCTGAAACCCGGATTGCCGATCGCCATACTGATCCAGCATCCCTGGGGCTATCGGGGGAACAATCCCCGGTATGCCGACAATCTGCGGGGCCTGCTGCTGGATGTCGCCACCTGGTCGCGGGAGGGACTGATCGATGCCGCGGTCCCGGCGGGCTACTACAAGGACGGCGGGACCCCCGAGCAGGCGTGGCGGCACCTGCGCGAGGTGCTGGGAGACCAGGTCGACATCTGGCAGTACGGCTGGGTACCCACGACAGCCGAGGCCTTCGAGCAGGAATGGCAGCGGGCGCAGAAACTCCCCGCCCGGCAGATCCTCTTCTGGGAGGCCGACTACATCGACAACAACGCCCAGAAGGCCCCGCTGCAAGAGCTGATGCGCTCCCGGGCCGCCCCTCCAGCCCGCCGGCGGAAGTGAGGCTTGCCCCCTGCCCGTCCGTGTGAGTCGCCCCCACGCTCACCAGCCAGCGGGTCGGGCGTGGGGGCGTGCTGGCTCCGCTGGTCCGGGAATCGTGTTGGTCCGTAGAATCAGGACATGGCAGGCGACTCTACGAAACGACTCGGCCGTTATGTTCTGAAGTCCCTCCTGGGGAGGGGAGGGATGGGGACTGTCTATCGGGCCGAAGATACCCGGCTGAACCGGGATGTCGCCCTCAAGATCCTGCCGCAACGTCTGGCGGCCGATGGCAACGCCGTCGAACGCTTCCTGCGGGAGGCCCGGGCCGCCGCCCGGCTCAATCATCCCAACGTCGTCGCGGTGCTCGATGTGGACCAGGAAGCCGGGCGGACTTTCCTCGTGATGGAGCTGGTCCGGGGCGACAACCTGCAAAGCCTGCTGGGGAACGGTCCATTCCTCTGGCAGGACGCCACCCGCATCATCGCCGACTGCTGCGATGGCCTGGCCGCCGCACATGGCGAGGGTCTGATTCACCGCGACGTCAAGCCGGGCAATATTCTCTGGACCAGTGACGGCAGAGCCAAGCTGGCCGACTTCGGCCTCGCCCGGGCACTCGACGGCGAAGAGACCAACGCTCTCACCAGTACGGGCAGCCTGCTGGGGACTCCCCACTACATGAGTCCCGAGCAGTGCCAAGGGGAAACTCTCGACCCCCGCAGCGACCTGTATTCGCTGGGAGCGACCTATTTCGCGCTGCTGGTGGGGCGGCCCCCATTCACCCAAACCCAGCCGTTGCAGTTGATGTTCGCCCACTGCTCGGCCCCCGTTCCCGATCCCCGCAGCCTGCGCTCCGAGATCCCCAAGGAGTGTGCCGCGATCGTCCTCAAGGCACTGGCCAAGCAGCCTGCCGACCGGTTCGATTCGGCCGCCTCGATGGGGCAGGCGCTCCGTGCGGCGTTGGCAAAATACGACTTGGAGGCGGCGCCCCCACCCAACCCGAAACCGGTCGCCGCCACGAGTGCCGAAACCCGCACCAGCGGTTCCGGAAAACGGTCCGGCCGCACGGTACGGCCCCAGAACGAAACGGATCACCGTCCCACCCCACACCGAGGTCCCCGCCTGCGAGCGGGATTGTGGGCCGGGGGCGCATTCCTGGTCCTGTACCTGATGGGATGGAGACTGCTTCCGATCGGCAGCCGGGGAGACGGCCGTTCGGAACAACGCGAAGCATCGACAACCGTGCCGGTCCGGCAGATCGTTCCGTCGGAATCGCCCCGGTCAGACTCCACGCGTGCGGCATTCGGCCCTGACTCAGCGCGCGGGGTCGCGGAGTCCGCAGGCGAGTCCTCCGGACAGACAGAGACATCCCGCCCGGCTGGTTCATCCGAGCCCGTTGTGAGGCTGGTGTATGAGCAGGGATGGCCCGCTTTGGAAAGCGAGGTGCTGGGGCTCGATTTCTCTCCGGAGGGAACGTCGCTCGCACTGGTCTCTCGCAAGGGATCACTCGCCGTGATGGACCTGGCCCGCGATGCAGGGCCGCGGGAAATTTTGTGGGAACCGGAACCGCTTCACGCAGTTGCCTGCGGACGATTCTGGACGGCTCTCGGCGGCGCGGCAGGGGTGGTGTGGCTGGTCTCACCGTCGGAGCCCGCTCGCCAGATCCGCCTTGAGCAGCTCTCCCGGCCCATTCTGTCCCTCGCCCAGAATTCACGCGGCGATCGGCTCGCAGTCGGAACCGAGGGGTCGCTCGAACTCTATTCCCTCGATACGCAGGGAGGGCACCGCCTGCGAACACTGGCGACTCTCGATCCGAACGGTGCCATATCGGCCTACATGGTGTACTGCGTCACGTTTTCGGCCGATGATCGGCTGCTGGGAGCCACCAGTTGGAACCAGGCCGTCGGAATCTGGAACGCCGACGACGGCCGCCTGTTGCACAGCCGACGGGATGCGGGTCCGGAGGTGATCAGCCTCGCGTTTCTGCCCGGGTCCGAAACCGCCGTGTTGGGTTGCAAGTATCAGGCCGGCATTTCCACATGGGACTACTCCGTCCTGGAAAGCCCATTCCGGCGACTGGCCGCAGCCCGCGATCGGACCGTCCGCGCGCTGGCCCCGCTCGGCCCCTCGCTGGTGTTGGCCCATGGCGAGTGGGACGGACCGCTGTTTCTGTACGACGTCTCCGCCGACCGTGAACAGGGGACGTTTCAGAAAGCGACCGGCATGAGCGCGAACGCCCTGGCGATCTCGCGTGCCGGAACCAGGCTCGCCACCGGCGGGGGGCATGCGGACAAGCCGGGAGGCTATGTGCAGCTCTGGAGCATTTCCCCCACCCGGGAAGGGGCTCGACGATGACTCCCGACTCGGCCCCTCCGTCGATGCTCGAACAGATCTCGACCTGCTGGCCCACGTTGGGTGACCCCGTCCGCTTCGTGATGCGGTACGCCCCGGCGATCCGCCGGTATGTGGCGGCGATCGTGACCAATCCCCACGATGCCGAAGAAGTGACCCAGGACTTCCTGGTGAAGGTGCTCGAACACGGATTTCGTCCCGAGAATGTATCGAGGGGTCGGTTTCGTGATTATCTGCGGGGGGCGGTGCGGCATGTCGCGATCGACCATGTGCGCCGCAGGCGTCCCGAGTTGCCCGGACCGGAAGTGCTGGACCAGTTGTCGGGGCCCGATCCCGCCCGCGAGGCCGAACGGGTCTTCGCCGGCGAATGGCGCCAGTGTCTGCTGAACCGCGTCTGGCAGAGTCTCGAATCGCAGCAGCGTCAGACACCGGGCGCGGTGGACTACACCGTGCTGCAGACCCACCTGCAATCGCCTGGGCTCGATTCGCAACAACAGGCCGAACGGCTGGCGGCGGTGCTGGGCCGTCCCGTGCGGGCCGACGCGTTCCGCAAGCAACTGAGCCGGGCCCGCGAACGATTCGCAACACTGTTGCTGGCCGAGATCCGCAAAACGCTGCAGTTCCCCACCCGGGACGCCATCGAGGAGGAACTGGCGGATCTCGAACTGGGGGCGTATGTGGGGGAGTATCTGGATCCTCAATAAGGCGGAATGGACGGACACAGCGGTCCGCGCTCCCGCCACGGGTAAATTGGGCCCAAGAGACAGGGGTTCGCATGGAATCCAATTGGGGTTCCGAGCCAGATTTTCCGGTTGCGTCGCGGAACACTCGAACGGAGACTCCACGGACCGGCGCGCCCTTGGACTGGCAGGTTGAAAACCTGTCCTACGCAGCGGCCTCGCCGCCCGCACAACGAATTTTCCAATTTGTCGAATCCACCTCTGGCAAACGGCACTGTCACCGGAGCCTGCGGCTGGTTTGCTGTCCCGGGCTGGCAATCGATCAACCAGAGACTCCACCGGCCGGTGAGCCCTTTCGCGGACAGGTTGAAAACCTGTCCTGCGCACGGGAGCGGGAAAAAGTTTTCCGGGAATCTTTCGGAAAATGCTGTCACAGATTGCGGGCAGGCACGACTGGGGGGTGTTGGAGATTGTCACACGGTCCCCGGATCTACCAGGAAACACCCGCATGTTGCCGCATACTTCGCTCTCGAAATGGGTCCTGTCGAAACTGGGCTTGCTCGGGCGGACTCCGCGAGGGAGGGGCCGGAAACGCCAGGGGACGGGGTCCCCTCGGGTGGCGGTGGAGAGCCTCGAGAGCCGGCGGCTGCTGTCGGCCGAGCATTTCGTCTCCCCCACCGGAGACGATTGGGGAACGGGCGCAATCGACAGCCCGTTTCTGACGATCCGCCGGGCCCTCGATGCCGCCGCTCCCGGCGACTCCGTCACCCTCCGCAACGGCGTCTACGAGGGGGGCTTCACGATCGATGTCAGCAACCTCACCCTCCGCTCGGCCCCGGGAGAATGGGGGGTGATCGAAGCTCCCCTCACGCTGCAGACTGATGGTCGGGACAACTCGGTCATCCGGTACAAGTATGACGTGCAGGGAGGCACACTGCAGAACGTCGAGATTGTGGGCGGCTATTACTACGGGGTGATGTTTTGGGACTGGTGGGACAGCTCGTTCGAGCCGGGATCGGTTCACCAGGGGGCCAGCGGCATCACCCTCGACGGGGTCAAGGTGCACGACACCGGGGTCGATGCCATCAAGCTGACTCCCGGTGCCGACGACATCACCATTGTGAATTCCGAGATCTACAACACGGGACGCCGGACTGCCGAGAGTGCCGACGGCATCGACAACAACAACGGCGACCGGATGCTGGTCCGCAACAACCACATCCACGATACAGCGGGGATCGGCGTGCTGACTTCGGGAGGGACGCGCGACTCGCTCGTGGAGGGGAATTTCATCGAACGGACCGGGGGGGCCGGCATCACCAACGGTTACTATTCCGAGCTGGAATGGCTCGATCGGGTGGAGAACCCCGGACATTACGCGAGCCTGCGCACCGTGGTGCGCAACAATCTGGTGGTCGACGCGGCCCATGCGGGAATTGGCATTTATGGGGCCTTCCAGGGACAAGTCGCGAACAACACCATCGTCAACGCGGCGACGCGGGCACAGGCACCGCTGCAGTTTGGCGGATATGACATGTGGGTGTCGAATACTGCTCCGTATGACCAGCACATCGCCTCGGCCGATGTGACCGTGGTCAACAACCTGGTGACGACGGCCGCCAACAACACGACCCGCATGGTCGACCTCCGCGAGGGGAGTGTCTGGTCGGGGCTGACCCTCGATGACAACCTGTACCACACCGCCAGTCCGCGGGGGGAAGTGTTCATCGACCGCAACCTGACAGGGGACGGCACCCCCGAGCAGACCTTCGCCCAGTGGCGGGGGACATCGGGGTATGACCAGCACAGCCTTGTCGCCGATCCCCGGCTCGATGGAATGTGGCACCTGCGGGCCGACAGCCCCGCCATCGGCCGGGGACGAGCGCTGCCGTCATTGACGGCCGACTTCGACGGCAACCCCCGGTTGGACGGAGCGAATGATCTCGGAGCAGACGAGGCGAATGCCGGGCCGGTGCGGACGGTACCTCTCGCCGCATTCGGGGCCCCCACGCTCGGGTTCGATCGGGCGACGGCTCATGCCTTCGAGGGGCAGAGCGTGCTGCTGCGGGTGGTTCGCGAGGGAACCACGCTGCCAGGCCTGACAGTCGATTACATCACCCAGGCCAGCTCGGCCGAGGGCCCTTCTGACTTCGTCCCGCTCCAGGGAACACTGGTCTTCGCCCCCGGCGAGACCGAGAAACAGCTGGTGGTCTCGCTTCCGACGGATGGTGCGGCCGAAGGGGACGAACACTTCCAGGTGGTGCTGTCGAACCCGACCACCACCGGCAGCCTGCCGGTGCGGCTGGGGCACACCGCGGCGAGTTTCGTCACCGTCGATGATCTCGACACGCCCCCCACGCTGCACTACGCGACCCGCTGGGTGAGTGACCAGGGGAACGACCTGACGGGTGACGGCAGCCAGGCCCATCCGTGGAAGACGCTGCAGAAGGCCGCCGACACAGTGGCGGCGGGAGACTATGTACTCGTGGCCCCGGGGCGCTATGCCGGGTTCCAGGTTACGGCTTCCGGCAAACCCGACGCACGGATCACCTTCCATGCCGAACCGGGGGTGATCATCGAGTCCCCCAACCCGGTCAACGGGCAGGACGGTATCAATCTCGAGGGAGCGAGCTGGGTCACGGTCGAGGGGTTCCAGGTCTCGAACATGCCCCGGGCCGGGCTGCGCTCGGTCAGCAACGAAGGCTGTCTCCTGCGGCAGAACATCGCGCAGGACAATGGGTTTTGGGGCATCCTCACCGGTTGGTCCGAGAACATCGTGATCGAGGAGAACACCACCTCGGGCTCGGTCCGCGAACATGGAATCTATGTGAGCAATTCGTCGGACGGAGCGGTGGTCCGGAACAACATCGTGTTCGGCAACCGGGGCTGCGGCATCCAGTTCAATGCCGACGCCTTTCTGCCGGGCGATGGCCTCCACTCTCACAATCTGGTCGAAGGAAACATCATTTACGGGAATGGCGCGGGGGGCGGAGCGGCCCTGAATTTTGACGGCCTGCAGCAGAGCGTCGTACGGAACAATCTGCTGTACGACAATCATGCCGGGGGGATTGTGCTGTACCGGGGGCGGGCCGCGGGTGGA
>Ga0315903_10010506_pt1 | contig 11021 bp, 12 predicted proteins | sample LakEriMetagenome_7_FD_203524 | JGI IMG/M metagenome (GOLD analysis project Ga0315903, IMG submission 203524) | Freshwater fungal communities from buoy surface, Lake Erie, Ohio, United States - Buoy 2 MA119 | ecosystem: Environmental > Aquatic > Freshwater > Lake | place: USA: Lake Erie, Ohio... | reverse complement strand
CGGCGGGCGGCGGCGTGATGCCGAGGATGCCAAGGCGGAATCCCTCTGCAAATGGGCTAACTTTCGGTTTCATTGTCGAATTTGATGGGGCTTTGATATTTGGCGAGATTGCTCCGGGTTTCGCGGAAAACGCGCTTCAGAATGACGGCGATTTCAGGCGCGGTGCGTCCCGCAAGTTGTGGTGGTAGTTCTTGTGCCAATCGGTCGAGCGTCGATCCTATTACCCCGCCGATGCGGATGCCCTCGGTTTTCATCGTGGCACCGCAGACAAATTTCCCGCGTTCAACGTCGAGCTGGAGCTGGAGGCGCTCGGCTTCCAGTTGGAGCTTTAGAAGCCGTGCCTGGGTGATGTTTTCGGGCGGTGCCTGCTTGATCCGAGCCATCCGTTCCGCGAGTGCTTCGGCGTTGAAAACGTCGGTGCCTTCACGCTTCCACCTTGATATTGTGCCATAAGGGATGCCGGTGGTTTTCGAGAGTTTCGCCAGCGTTTCGCGTGGTGGTTTCGGCTTCATGGATTTCTGTTAGTCAAACGGTCATCTGGAGGCGGCGCACTCGGAAACGGGGCAGTGAGGCTCAACCTCGGGGCATTTCAGGACAGGAGAAGGCTATCCCACCGGGTAGGGGCATGCTCGCAACCCGTTTGCATTCAATAGGTTGAGAGTTTTTCGAGTTCATGCGTTCCGGTTATCAACTTCCAGCCGTCACACTGGCGGCCATGTCAACGGTTTGGCGAATGCGGACGGCCTTTGCCTTGCCCATCGCAACGCGGGCGCATGCGTCTGCCGTTTCTTTCGGGACTGGCAACGCCAGCATGACGAACCGCCCACCGTGCTCGGGTTGTGGGGATGGGCACGCTTGCAAGATGAAGCAATCACCAGCGGCGGCGAGCGTGTCGGATGCGGCCTTGCCTAACAGGAAACGCACAAGGCCAGCGGGTGCCAGCGGGTCGGGATTCGTGGTGTTGCAGGGGGTGCAAGGTGCAAGGTGCAACCCTAAAGGGCCAGTTGCAGGTTGCACCCCCCCGGACGGTGCAAGATGGGGCGATAAAACGCCCCCATCGTGCACGCATCCAGTTCGGCCGGGTGCAAGTGCGGGTGCAAGCGGGTTGCACCCCTCGGGAATCCCTTTGTTTTCAAGGTTTCCGTTCATGGGGTGCAAGTGGGGTGCAAGTTCAATGCGCCCGCGACAACCGCGCGGCCTTTCTCAGTCAACGCCCATCGCTTCGCCTGCCCTGCTTGGCTTTCGGCCAGCAAGACGAATCCGCGCCCTTGCAGCTTCTTGAAACGCTCGTCCGCGCCTTGCCGGGTTATGTCATTCCACTTCGGCCGGGCGTCGGCATTCGTGGCGGCATATTCCAACGGACGGGAGCGCCAGACTGCCACAAGCCATGACTCGGCTTCACTTGCGGCCTTGGCATCGCGGGCGGCGGCAACGTCGGCATCGGGCACCCGTTGGAACGTGTAGCTGCCCAGGTCAAACCGGGCGTGAACCTGATTTGTCCCGTGGAACGTCCGGGCGTCGATGTTAAGGACAAGCACGTCGTCGGGTTTGTTCTCCACGGCAACCAGCGTGCTTGGCCCGGCCTGCTTCACGAATGAACCGGCGAAGCGGTCGCGCGCCTTGTCGGCACCCGCCTTGCGGAAGTGGTCAACCAGAATCACGGCGGCCTGTGTGCCCTTGGCGAAGTTCTTGAGAACGTCGAGAGCGGCGGCAACGTCGGCGGTTTCGTTCCCGTCGGGCTGTAGTCGATAGAAGCAATCGACAACCACCAAATCGCCGGGGTTCACGGTGGGTGCCAGTTCGCCAAGATAGGTCATGGCGGATGCGGACGAAACGCCGTCGAGACTGTAGCTGTGGAATCGCCCCGAAAGCGCGGACTGTGCGGCGGCATCCTCGCCCATCCGATTCCCTCGGGCCTTGGCAAAGCGGAAAAGCATTTCCGACGGTGCAAGTTCAAGGTCCATGACATGAACGGCGGCCTGTGTGGTCGGGAAACCGTTTTCGCCGCATTCGTCGGCAAGCCACGGTTCGCCCATCGCCACACAAATTCCGGCATCCTGTGCCAGCCATGATTTCCGGCTTTTGGATTCCGCGCCTAGCAGCATGACTTCGCCACGGCGTAAGAATCCCTCAATCACCACGGGCGGCCGTAGTGCTTCGATTTCCTGCCACGACAACCCGACGGTTGCGGAGTGGTTCACGCGGAGTTCATGCAACGGCGGGCGGGTGCCTTGTTTGCCTTCAAGCGTTACATTTGTAACGCCGCCAACCCGTCGCGGCAGTTGATACCCGGCAGCCTTGGCAAGGTGAATGAGCGTGCCCACGCCCACGTCACGCAATCTGCCCTTGAACTTGCTTTGATATTCGCCGCCACACTCGGGCGGGCTCCATGTCTCAAGATATGGCGTGGCATCCTCGCCCCAGGCGTTCCAAGCGGCGGACGAAATGCGCAACCATTCATCGTAAGCGGGCCGGGGTGGAATAGCGGCCAGCATCCTCGGCAGTTCCTCAATCAGAGGAACGTCGCCGGGGTTGGATACAATTGTATCCAAATTGCTAGCGGCTGGCAATTTGGTGCCCATGGGTCCCATTTGTCGCCCATGGGCGACACTCTCCACCGGGGCCAGCGGCAGCGGTCGGACAATTCCAACGTTCCACTTCGCATTCGGGTCATGGCTAGCAAAGCAAAGCCTCGCGGGGTCTTTTGTCGCCGGGTCCACGTCGAGCCCGTAGGCGGCCCGGAAATGGCTTTCAGCGGCCCGCCACGCTCTTTTGTGTTCGTCCACGGTTGAGCATGCCGGGATTGCCACAAGCGCCTTGCAACCCGTTCCAGACGGCGAAACGAAAGCGGCCCGGACGTGTTCGTCACTGGCCAGCGTGTCACGCGTGGCGGCCGGGTCGGGCAGGTGGTCAAAATCCGCTTGGAGGAATCCCGAATGCCGGAATCTGTTTTCGTCGGCGGCCCGTGCTCGCGGCCCGTCAATCAGTCCCGACAGGGTGAGGGCCGGGAGTTTCTTTTTCAGCTCGCCAGCCTTGGCTGGGTTCCCTTGCCCGATGGCCTCGCGGATGGCTTGCACGGCCTCGCGGTGCGCCCCGTCGTGAACCTCGGCAAGGAATGCCGCAATGGTGATTTGCCCGGTGGGGGCGGGGTCTGTGCATCGGCGGAAAAGCGAAACCGGGGTTTTTCCGCTCCATGAAAATTCTGGTTGCAAACAACCGTTTGAATCGGTAGTTCCACCTTGTTTCCAGTGATTTTGGGCGGCGGTTTCCGTGGTGGGGGCCGCCGCTCTTTTTTCGGTTGTGGCGCTCATTGGCTAGCCGCCTCCCCGTCGGCAATGTCGGCGTCGCGGTCGATTGCAACGCTCGTTTGAATCCATGCGTGAAAGCGCTGAACGTCACCAATCGAAACCCGGCGGCGCGGGCGATGGGCGGCGAGTTGATTGAGCAGGGCGCGGCATTCCTCGGCTTGCGATGCTGGCAGGTGCATGGCGGCGCTTGTGGCGGTTTGCAGGCGTCTCGCATCCTCGGGTAACAGGCGCTCAATTTCTAAAGGTTCGCGTTCGGTTCTCATGGATTCGATTGGGTTAAAAGTTTTTGGCGGCCAGCAGGGGCGAAGTCCGCGCAGCAGGTGGGGCGGTGAAAAACGGACGGGACAAACCCGGTTGCGTTCCATCGCTTCGCCACGCCTTCCAACACGCGCTTGCCGTGTTCGCCCTTGTGGGTAATCGCCGGGTGGAATCCGCAAAGCAGGGTTGCGCGGATGATTGGCACGCGGAAACCGGCCCTGTCGCGGCGGGTGCCGGTGACGGGTGAAACGGTCCACTTCATTGCGCGGCCCCCTTCCCCTTGAGGTAATCAAGCGCGGCTTGCCGTTCAAAGCGGATGATTCGCCCCGCGTGAATCACCAGCGGGAAACCGGGCTCCCTTGTCCAGTTGCGGACGCATTGCGCGGTCACATCCGCGAAACGCGCAAAGGATGCCGGACTGTCTAACGGTTGCGACTCGGGCACCCGTTGCGCTGTATCAACTAGCTTTTGTTTTAATGATGCGGTTGCCATAACGGCACCCACTTTTCGCATTTGGGGCCGCTCGGCAAAATGAGCTTAAGTCACTTTTTCACACTTCGGCGGGATTGATACCCCATGCCAAGCGCCTTGGAAAAGTTGCGGATTTCATCGTCCCCGACATGCCCCGGAATGATGCGGATTTCCCCGGCCGGGGAATCGGGGTCAACCCTTCCAAGTCGATATTTCATCCCCTCGCGGATTTCTGATAGATGGGGCAGGGCGTTCGTCTTGCGAGCTTCCAACCACGCTTGCGCAAACACTAGGCGCTTGGGGCATCCTGCGGATTTTTCTGCCACTTCCACGGCCTCGGCGGCATGAATGAAAAACGCGACATCACCCACCATTGCGGCCACCTTTGCGACATGGGCGAGGCGGTCGGATTCCTCATTGAATAAGTCCCGCAGCGCGGGTGTTCCTCGGGTGGCGGCGATGTTCAACGCGAGTTCCACAAGCCGTGGGTCAATGGCTACGGTGCAAGCGGCCATTGCGGCGATTTTCTGGCCCTTGCTCGGGGCCGCAGGCGTGAACGTGGCAAGTTCTCCCGTGTCTGTGAACTCAACCCTTGCTTGCCCTGCTAGGGCGGCCAGCGTGGAGGGGTGAAGGGGCGGCAGCTTGCGCGGCCCTTTGGGGCGATGAGCGGGCTTTTTCATGCGACGTTTTCCACGGGTTGAATTGTTGCCGGTGCCGCCACGCCCTCGGGCATGATGGCGAAAAACTCCAAAGCTTGCTTGCGCTTTGCCTTGCCAACGTAGTGCCGCCGCAGGGTGGTTTCGCCGCCGGTGTGGCCAAACCAGAAAGCCATGCCTGCCAGATCCTCGCCACGCGCAACGTGGTAGGTGCCGCAGGTGTGGCGCATCACGTCTTGCGGCCATCCGCCCCGGTGTGGCTCGGGTAGCTTCAAAAGCTTCCGATCGGTGACAAACTTTGTGGCAAACTCGCTTGCCACGTCCCACCCGCCCAACCGTCTAACGGCATCCCAAACCCGTTCCCAGTTCGTCACGGTGCGGAACGGGTGCTTTTCAAGCCACGCCCGCAACGTAGCGTCTGGCGTAATATGGCGGCGGCTCTCGCCTTTCGATTCGTCCGCGCCTACGTCGATTCCCTCGGGGGTCACAAGCGCGGGGTTGAGCCTTGCAAGCTCGGCGGGCCGGACTCCCGCAAACAATCCAACCGCGAAGTGCCCCACGGCATCGGGATAGAAAACCTCGGCTGTCCGCAGCAGTGCTTCGGCGGCCTCGGGTGTTAGAAATTCAATCCGCTTGCGTTGCGGTTTCGCCGGACGGTCAACCTTGGCGAATAGCGCGGCATCACACCAGCCACGGCGGGCGCTCCAATTCCAGAACGCCAAACCGTTGCGCGTATGGGCGGCGGCGCTTGTCGATGCCATTCCGGGCGGTGCCAGGATGTTTTGCAATTCGTCGCGGGTGACAGTGGAAAGCATTTTGTCGCCCAACACGTCGAAGCGTTTCCGGGTTTGCTTGTAGTTCGTCAGCGTCCGGCCGCGCACCTTGGTTTCAAGGTCCACAAGCCAAAGGTCTAGCGCCTCGCTTGTCGGCTTGCTGGCATTCTCGGTTTCCTTGGCGGCCTGATAGAAACGGGCGGCCTCAAGCAAGGACACGCCCCACGACTTGAGCAGTTCGGCGGCGGCTGTCGCATCCTCGGCGAGTCCGGGGCGGATGGCTTGCGCACGGTGGCCAAACTCGGCGGCGGATTTCTTCAAATCCTTGGCGGCGGCCAGTGCTTCCTTTTGGGTTTTGTGGTAGTGCCTCTCCCGCTTGCCGGTTTCGGTGTATTTTGCTGGCACGTTCAAGCGCCATCCGTGGGGCGTTTCAACCGGCTTGAATTGGGTTCGTCTGGCCATGGTTTTCGGTGGTTGGGCGTCCTGCTGATTTTGCGATGGCATTCAATGGTTAGGGGCAATTCGGGAACGGCGTGCGGTCGCGTCCTGCTGATTTTGAGTGCGCATTTTTTGCTGTTTCTGTTAGGGATTATTGCCTCCATTGCCCCTAAGGTCAAACAAAATAGGCAAACCGGGTTTTTTCACGCAAACTAACCCGTTGAAAACCAGCGGAAAGGCTTTCAGGTTTTCCGTTTTGTAATCAGCAGGTCGTCGGTTCGAGTCCGACTGCCGGCTCCATCATGGAAGGGCGCGCGGGGGGCACAAATTGCCCGGATGGTTCAATATCTTGCGCAAAGCGTGCAAGTCGGAATGAGTGACATCACGGGGGATCCGAACGATCATGGCCGAGGCCGGGTTTGAAACGGAATGGAGGCATTCCGCACCGGTTTCAGGAGCCCGCCGAAAACGAAAAACCCGCGCCTTAACGCCAATCAGGATTGCATGAGAACCAACGCACCGTCATCCGACCTCTCGCAAAACGGCACCCGCCCGGGATTCACGCTGACCGAGTTGCTGGTTTCCATCACCATCATCATCGTCCTCGCCGCCCTGATCTTCGCCATCACCGGAAAAATCCGATCAAACGCGCAACAGTCGAACGCGGTCTCGGCGCTGCGCCAGATCGGAATCGCCAATGTCGCCTATCAGGCGGAGAACAACGGAGCCATCAACGTCATCCGCGACGTGGGCGAGCGCGGTGCCTTCGAAGGGCCCGGCACCTTTTTCGCGAGCAACAGCTTCATGGGAAGGATGCAACCCTACCTGTTCGCCAGCCTACCCGCCGCCAACGAAAAGGCCCTCGTGACCGAAATGAATGCCGCGCTCGCGGCGCTATTCGGCACCTCCGAAATCCGCACCATGGCCGGAACCCCGTTCAGCGGCGTCCCGGTCACCACGGACGGCTCGGGCATCCGCAACCCGATCGCCGTGAACATCAACCTCCGGCCGAAGTGGGGAAAAGACAATCCCCCGCTCCGTGTTTCCAGCATGGGAAATCCTTCCGGGGTTCTTTATCTGACCTACGGCCGGTATTACTTCAATCCGCTGCTGGGATCGACCTACACGCCGATGCCTCAGGATGGGGACACACGCCGTGCAATCTATTACCTGCCGAACAAAAAGGGCATATTTTGTTTCCTCGATGGCCATGTCGAACTGCTCTCACCTCCGATTCCCGAGCGTCTCTTCGGAGACCCGATTGGACAGTGAACCACATGACTTCCGACCGGAGACCTTGGCATTCCATACCACGGCGCCGACATCGCCGTCATCGGCATTGCCTCCCCAAAACCTCGTGTTGCACCGCCGTTCCGGGTGATGACGTTTGTGGCATCCGCCGGTCAGGCAATATCACGAATTCCATCCGGATGGCGAACGGATGGTGAAACTCGATTCGCTCAGGTAAAACGCCGGAGCCCGCAAACTCTCAGCGACAACATCCACCGGCACACAGGAATCCGCCATACCCGATGCCCTCGTCGGTGATGTCTTTCCCTGTTCCGGGCGATCGAACACGCAATTCCGGATGAACGGCGTCGCAAAATCCACCGCGGAGATCGCCGCCAAAGGACCGATGAAGGGTCTCAGCATGGCGTATGCGGACCGAAAACTCGTCACCAAGGGTGCCGTGATCGAGTGACCGGACTCGGTCATCACCGCCACTGGTTGAGTCGTTGGAAAGCCAAGGCGTTTCCGCTGTTGAAAGCCCTCGCGTCACACAATCGCGACCCAATCATGGCCATGTTCGAAAAGTGCAAGGTTTTGCGCAAACCGTTCAAGCTGGAACAGGTGACAATCCGCCTGCACACCGCCAAATTTGGCTGACTTCGCCGCCAGAGGACGAAGCGATCAAAAGCCAAACCCACACCGACCGGTGCATCGCCTGAGGTTCACTCCGCCCCACAGGCTGACCTGCCGAATTTTCCGACGAGCAATCCAATCACAAATGTCATCAAAGAAGCCATGAAACCCAAATTCCCAACATCCGCCATTCTTTCCTCCATCACTCTGGCCATCTTCGCCAGCCCATGCGCTCTCGCCCAGACACTCGCTTGGGATGCCAACGGCATCACGACCGGTTCCGGTGACACACCCAACGGCACTTGGGGTGTGGACCCCTTCTGGAACGCCACAGGCACCGGAGAAACGACGGAACCCACCAACGCCACCACCACCCTTTTCAGCGATCTGTTCTTCTCCGCCGGCACGGACGCCATCAATCCCTACACCGTCACCGTCAACGGCACCCAATACGCCAAGTCCATTGCGTTCCAGGATGGAGCCCCAACCCTCTCAGGCGGATCAATCATTCTTTCAACCGGCGGAGGCCTCACCGTCAACAGCACCGCCGATCCGGCCGGCGCGACCGTCACTTCCGATCTGACCATCTCCGGCCGCACGAGTTTCGCCATCGGCGCGGGCCCGCCCGTCCGCAATCTCACGCTGAGCACCGGCACTTTCACCCGCAACCCCGGAGCAGTCCTGCTCGTCACTTCCGGCGGCAATCTGACCTCCACCATGACCAACCTCAGTTCCAATACGAACGGAATCGTTGGACCTTGGGCGACTTTCAACACGGGCGCATCCACCCAGTATGCAACCTTCAGCGGATCCAGCATCATCGGTCTCACCGGCACCGCGGCCGCCACGGCGGCCAACGTCACCGATACGACCGGTGCATTCAACTACGAGGTCGCGGCTGCCGGAACCCTCGGCTCAAACGCATCGATCAACACCCTGCGCTACACCGGTGCGGCCGGCACGATCAACACCTCCGGCACGTTCACGGTCAACGGGATTCTGAATCCAACCACCAACGCGCTCACGATCGCCGGAGCGGTCACCATCGGTGCCACCTCGGAACTTGTGGTCAACAATCCCAACCTTGGCGGAGTGAGTCTCACCGGTGCCATTGGCAACAATGGCGCCAATCCATCCGCTCTCATCAAGACGGGATCAGGCACTCTATTCCTCGGTGGAAACAACACCTACAGTGGAAACACCACCATGGTGGGATCATCGGGCGGCATTGTGGTCACGGCCAACAACGGTCTCGGAACCACGGCGGGCACCACCACCGTGTTGCCATTCTCAACCGGAGGAAACTCCCTCGGATTCTCGGGCGGGATCAATTACTCGACGGCGGAAACCGTCATCGGCTCGGGACCGGGCAGCGCTACGGCCATTACCGGTTCCTTCACCAACGTCCAGCGCGGCTTCGTGCAGAGCGTCAGCGGCAACAACACCTTCGCCGGTTCCATCCAGATCAACGCCGGTGGAATCTCCCGGATCGGAATGCAGGATGGCGCGCTGTTCACACTCAGCGGTCCCATCACCATGGCCGGCGGAACCACAGGTGTGACCCTTGTCCTCCGCGCGGGCAATACCAACGGCGACTTCATCACACTCTCGAACAGCGGAAACTCCTGGGATACGGAAACCCTGATCTTCAGTTCCAACACCGGCACAGGGGCGGGTGTCAGGCTGGGCGTGAACAACGCCCTGCCGACCGCAGTGCCTCTCGGAGCATTGAGCACCTCTGGTTCGGGAACCACGTTCGACATGGCCGGATTCAACCAGGAAGTCAACGGACTGAGCATCACCTCCGGAAGCACCACCCTCAAGGTCACCAATGGCACCGCCGCCACCACCTCAGTCCTCACTCTCAATACCACGGCGAATCGCACCTTCAATGCCGGCGGCCTCATCCTTGACGGCGCGGGCGTCGTCCAGGTCGTCAAGAAGGGCACAGCGAACCAAAACCTGCAAGGTGTCCACACCTACACCGGCGGCACCCTGATCAAGGAGGGATCCATCACCATCGGCGGCGGCAATGACCGACTGCCCGTCGCGGGGACCGTCACCCTGGGCGACACCGGCACCTCCGGCAAGCTGGTGCTCGGTTCAGCAGGCTTCCCGAGAAACCAGACACTCGCCGGGCTGATCACTGCCGGTGATGGTGGCAGCGTCGTCGGGGCCGATGCCGCAACGGACTCGGTGCTCACCCTCAACATCGCGGCTTCCAATACCTTCGGCGGCACTCTTGGCGGCCCTGGAACCAACGAAAACGAGCTGACTCTTGTCAAGGACGGCGCTGGCGTGCTCACGCTCACCGGTGCGAACACCTACAGCGGCAACACCACCGTCAACAATGGCAGCCTCGTGCTGGCGGACAACGCCCAGCTCAGGTTTGTCCTCGGTGCCACATCCGGCTCAAACAACTCCATCACCGGCGCGGGCAACGCCACCCTGAACGGCGATTTCGTGATCGACACGACCGCCGCGGACGCCCTCGAAACCGGAACCTGGACCCTTGAAAACGTCACAACCCTCACCGGACCCTACGAAGCAACCTTCACGGTTGCGGGCTTCACGGATGCGGGCGGCAACAAGTGGACCAAGGCCAACGGCCCTACCAAGCTATACACCTTCGATGAAACCACCGGCGTCCTCACTCTCGGACCTTCAGGCGGGAACTACGCCTCTTGGGCGAATGATCCGCTCAAAGGCAACATCCCCGGCGAACCCTTCAATGGTGACTTTGACAAAGACGGCATCTCCAACGGCGTCGAGTATGCCCTCGGCCTCATCCCCACCGCATCGAGCCAACCCGCCGGAGTGTTCTCGGGAAACACCATCACCTTCACCAAGGGAGCTGACGCCATCGCCAACGGTGATGTGACCTGGATCATCGAAACCTCCACCACGCTCCTGCCCGATTCCTGGTCCGCCGAAGTCACACAAGCCCCCGGCAACGCGTCCCCGACCATCAGCTACACCTTCACCCCGGGTTCACCGGCCAGGAAGTTCGCCCGGCTGAAGGCGGTGACCGCCCCCTGATCACCGGCGACGCCAGCAATCCCTTCGAACCACGATGAAACCAACCCTCAAGGTCCGGGCACTGCTTTTTTGCAGCACGCTGACAGCTGCCCCATGTGTGATCGCAGCCACCAACTACACCAACACCTCGGCCGATGACTGGACGACCGCAGGCAACTGGTCAGGCGGCACGGTGCCCTCCGGCGCCTTCAACCAGCGCATCAACATCAGCGGCG
>Ga0315903_10010504_pt1 | contig 11023 bp, 11 predicted proteins | sample LakEriMetagenome_7_FD_203524 | JGI IMG/M metagenome (GOLD analysis project Ga0315903, IMG submission 203524) | Freshwater fungal communities from buoy surface, Lake Erie, Ohio, United States - Buoy 2 MA119 | ecosystem: Environmental > Aquatic > Freshwater > Lake | place: USA: Lake Erie, Ohio... | reverse complement strand
TCCGCTTTGGGCACTCGTCGATACAAAAGCGGCCTGTTCGCAGCCGGCCCAATAGCTGCCATCGCGGCGCCACCCAACAACAACCACAACCACAACCACAACGCAGCTCAAACGGGGCTGTATATTATCCGAACTGCACTGCGGCACGTGCTGCTGGAGCCGCTCCTGTTCGCTTCGGTCTGCCGGGCTATAGACGCCATTTGGACAGAGATGGTGATGGAAAGGGGTGCGAATAGGGTCGGGGGATCACGTCAGGGGCACAAAAGATCGTATTTCGGATCGCCTAGCGTCAAAGGTACAGAATTGATCTTCGAAAAAATAATTCACCGTATATGCAGTGCTTATGAAAGACGCGTACTTCTCGGCAACGCTTATAGATTTCCTTGCCACATCTGATGAGGCGATTTTGGGGGAGCTAACCCAAGCGCATAATCATTCGCTTGAACATCAGCAGCGGGATGCATGGCGAGATGAGGTTTGCTACCTCCGATCGGAACTGTCCAATTTCAATGATGCGTTCGTTTTTCTTGAGTTTTCGATCCCGCGGATGGGCAAGCGCGCGGATGCCGTAATCCTGCACGGAGGCGTGATATTTGTTGTCGAGTTCAAAGTTAACTCATCCACTTTTGACAGCTACGCGATTGATCAAGTGCATGACTACGCACTGGACCTGAAGAATTTCCATCTCGGCAGCCACGCGCTTCCGATCGTTCCCATCCTCGTCGCGACCAAAGCCTCACGCGGAGTAATCGGGCAGCCGGAATGGGCGGTAGACGGGGTAGCTAGGCCCATCCTCGTTGGTCAGACTGGATTGGCTGATGTGCTTGCCATCTCTGCTCAAGCCAAGCCGAATGCGCCACGGGTGGACGTAGCTGCGTGGCGATCGTCTGGATACAGGCCGACGCCGACAATCATTGAAGCGGCGGAAGCACTGTATCGTAACCACGCGGTCGAAGAAATATCGCGATCAGACGCCGGCGCGAAAAACCTGCAAACGACGTCCGATAAAATAGCGGCGATTATCGACCGATCGAAGTCGGAAGGTCGAAAGTCGATATGCTTTATCACGGGCGTACCCGGTGCCGGTAAAACGCTGGCTGGTTTGAACATCGCGGCGAAACGATCCGAGAAGCATGAAGAAGAGCATGCCGTTTTCCTGTCGGGCAATGGGCCTCTCGTAGACGTGTTACGGGAAGCACTCGCCCGCGACCAAGTCGCTCGCGAAGGCAACAAGAAGACCGACGCGCATCGGTCGGTCCGCGGGTTTGTTCAAAACATTCACCATTTTCGCGACCATTATGTTGGAAACAACGAGCAGCCGTTTGAAAAGGTCGTCGTGTTTGACGAAGCCCAGCGGGCGTGGACGAGCGATCAAGCATCGAAATTCATGCAGACGAAGCGCGGTCATCAGGACTTTAACATGTCCGAGCCTGAATTCTTGATCAGCGTCATGGACCGTCACACCGACTGGTGCACAATCGTCTGCTTGATTGGGGGCGGGCAGGAAATCAACACCGGTGAAGCAGGCCTGTCCGAATGGCTGGGTGCTTTGCAGCACCGGTTTGCAGACTGGGACGTGCACGCATCTTCATTACTCGATGATCATGAGTACACGATCGATGCAAAGGCGACCGACTTGCTCGATGCTAGCCACATCGAGAAACATCCAGATCTGCACTTGTCGGTCTCGATGCGTTCATTTCGGGCTGAGCGAATGTCATCATTCGTCAGCCTGTTGCTGGACGGCGATGCCGCAAAGGCAGGCGATGTCTTCAACGACTTGTCTGAGCGCTACCCGATAACTTTGACGCGGGACCTCTCCCGCGCACGAGAGTGGCTCAGAGGTAAGGCAAGAGGAACCGAGCGGTATGGCCTTGTAGCATCGGCAGGAGGCTACAGGCTGCGTCCTGAAGGCGTTCACGTAAAATCAAAGATCGATCCGACATCGTATTTTTTGAATGACCGATTTGATGTGCGCTCGTCTTACTATCTTGAAGAGGTCGCTACACAGTTTGACATTCAGGGTTTGGAACTGGATTGGGCCGGGGTCTGCTGGGATGCTGATTTGCGTCGGGCTGACGACGCTTGGCAGTATTATGCCTTCAAGGGCACCAAATGGCAGCAGGTTCGCAACGCGACGAACCAGCTGTACCTTCTGAACGCCTATCGGGTGTTGCTTACGCGGGCGAGGCAGGGGCTGGTTGTGTTCGTGCCTCACGGCGACCTAAAGGATCCAACCCGACCGCCAGCTTATTATGACGAGACCTATGCGTTTTTGGGTTCGTGCGGGATCCCGGAACTCAAATAGGGTCGGCCTAGCGCGCAGCGTAGCCTGGCCGTGTGATTGCTATGTGATTGCTGGGGTTTAGTCGACCACTATTTTGGTCCTACTAAAATAGCGTAAGTCTTTGAAAAGTTTGGTGGACGCACTAGGGCTCGAACCTAGGACCCGCTGATTAAGAGTTAATAGCTATAAGCTCGATAATCGGTAAATTTATCGTTATATATCAATAAATTTACCGAGATTCTATTCACTTAAATTCATTGTAGTCCACCCAAATTCCCGCTATCGTGATTGCTGAGAATAAGGCTAGCAATCACCATGACCGTTAAGCGCATTACCAAAGTGGCCCTGGATGGGTTGAAGCCAAGCGATAGGGATAACTTCCTTTGGGATGACAGGCTTCCCGGTTTTGGCTGCAAGGTTACGCCAAAGGGTTCGAAGGTGTTTATCTATCAGTATCGGCTGGGTGGCAGGGGCTCGCCGGTCCGTCGGTATACAATTGGGAAGCACGGGGCACTCACGGCTGACCAAGCAAGGCGGGAGGCTGAGTTGCTCGCCCTTAAGGTGGCCCAGGGCACTGATCCCCAAAGAGCAAAGGTGGAGACAACAAGGATTGCGGTGGATTTGGCTTTTGATGCCTATGTCGATCGCTTCCATCGCGACTATTTGACTGCAGCTTGGCCTTCCAGCCATCGTGATGCACTCGCATTGCTCCGGCGGTATGCCTTACCGGTTCTCGGAAAAACGCCGCTGCCGGATGTTACTCGGAAAAACATAACCGCAGTTGTAGCAGCCGCGCGTGATAAAGCCGCTACGGCCCGACTGCTTTTCGCAACTTTGCGAAGGATGATGCGTTGGGCCGTTAATCAGGGCGATTTGGAGCGTTCGCCGATGGAAGGCATGGACGCGCCGATAAAGGTTTTGTCGCGGGACAGAGTTTTGTCCGATGATGAGTTGGTGCTGGTGTGGAGGGCTTCAGAGGCCTTGGGATATCCCTTCGGGCCGTTGGTGCGTTTGCTGATCCTGACAGGGGCGCGCCGAGAGGAAATCGCGGCCCTCGATTGGTCCGAACTTGATCGCGACGATCGAATTTGGGTATTGCCCCCCAAGCGTTCCAAAAACGGCGTTGCTGCCCGGCAACCAGTTTCCACCGGCGCCCTTAACGAACTCGATGCTCTCGCTCTCCGGCAAGGCGCAGGTACCGATTGGCCCAAATCTGGCCTTGTATTCAGCACTACCGGTGAAACGAGCGTCAGCGGCTTTAGCCGGGCTAAAGCACGACTGGATAACGCCATTGCAGTTCTAGCCGAGAAACAGGATGCCTCAGCTCCACCGCCATGGCGGGTGCATGATTTGCGTCGTACGTTGGCCACAGGGCTACAGCGGCTGGGTGTTCGGTTTGAAGTGACTGAGGCAGTGCTCAACCACGTCAGTGGCTCTAAGGGGGGCGTGGCTGGCATTTATCAGCGGCATGATTGGGCGGCGGAGAAAGCTAGCGCAGTGCAGGCGTGGGCGGACCACGTGTTCGGCCTTCTGACTGGTTCCGACCAGACGAATGTGGTGCAGCTGTCTGAGGTAAGGGCATGAGCGAAAAACATGAAACGACACTGATCGAGCAATTGCAGAAGGCGCTCGGTTTTGTCCCCGGTACAGCACTTGCTATTGAGATAGGTGAGTGTCTGATCAAACTCGGCAAGACGAAGGATCTCAACTGGATCGATCTGATGGTCTGGCGGCTAACAGAGGAGGGGGTCCCTCTGCCCGCGGCGATACAAGATTTGGCAGCACGCGCTGCATATCAACGTCTGCACGGCGCGGGTAAGCGTGGAGGCGAACCCACAAAAGTCATGAAAGATCATACAAAAGAGGTTGTCCACGCCAATGCTGCGTTTCTCCAAGGCGCTCTCGGCATGGGTAGATGGGAAGCCTACGTTAATGCCGCCAACGCCGTCGGTGATGAGGCTGGATGGGCTGGAAAGGCCTCTACGCGATATAACGAGAGATCGGCGTACGCTGCGGAAGGCCCAATAGCGGATATTTTAACCGAAATTGGGGCGGCATGGGCGCAGTATGCCCCCGAGCAGTTGGCTGCTCTGAAGGATCAATTGGAAAAGGTGCCAAAGCGCAAGCCGGGTTCGCCTAGAGGGGAGCACTACCCCGCGAAATAGTTGCGCAGTTTATTCGCGTATCGCCCGCGCTGCGTGTGCTTATTGAAGCTTTCCATCGAAGCTGAGGCAATCCCGCTCCAGCCCAACGATGGGCAACGCAATGCAAGAACTTATTGACGCTAAAACCGCCGCTCCGCTGATCGGCATTACACCGGCCACGCTCGAGAACTGGCGCGTGCGCGGGGAAGGCCCCCCGTTTCACAAAACCCCCGGCCGGACCGGCAAGGTCCTATATGACCCTGCCGATATTGAAGCGTGGCGAGCAAAGCGCCGCTTCTCATCCACCGCCCAAGCTGCCTCCGCAGACGCATAAATAAACGGCGCCGCTCCGTCACGAGCCGCGCCGCTAAAGAAAGACATTCCCTATGACTTATGTACCATACAAGGCGCCTTCGCGCCAGAAAAACTGTGCCTTACAGGTGTCCGCATGACCCGCCCCAAAAGCGTTCGTCGCCAGATGAAGGGACCTTACGCAGGCCTACCCATTTTGAAAAAGAAACGGGTTCGCATGTCGTCCAAATACGCCGTCGATATCGCATTGTACCAAGCTGAAGGCGCCTATGTGATCTCCTGCGTGTGGGACCCCAAGTTACCCGGTGCGATCGAGATAGAAATGCTACACGACCGCCTTCAAGAAGAACTTGCGCCATTCTACGAGACATTCGGTCTGCATTCCGGCTTTCTGTCAGGGGATGCGACATGACCAGGAGACCTAATACAAACCCTTCAGACGTCCTCGAATTCTTCCAGAAAACGATCCCGGATCAGATACACCTTACCGCTATCGACCCCGAGAAACGGAGCGGCTTGGTCGCCCGCGACTTCGGTACTGACGCCAGCGCGGCAAACACATGGGCATTAAAACTGAACGCGGAAGGACGGAACATCCACTACACCGTCAATGCAGTCCGCGCCGGGGTCTGTTCGAAACCCAGCAAGGCCGATATCATACGCCCTCGGTTCGCCCATGTGGACATCGATCCGCCGAAAGGCACGATGAATACGGACGAGCAGCGGGACGAAGTGTTCGCGCGTCTTTTCGATGCGTCACCCAGTACGATCATCTGGTCGGGCAATGGAGTGCAGGCACTGTGGCGGCTGGAGGACGGCGTTACAGCCGAAGAGGTCGAGCAGATCAATCGGGGCCTTATCGACGCTCTCGGAGGCGATACGGGCACGCACGACGTCTCGCGCCTCCTCCGCGTCCCCGGTACAGTCAACTGGCCTGACGAGCGCAAGAGGGCGCTCGGCCGTGTCCCTACGGCGTCGTGCATCAAGAAGACCGACGACGGCACTGTCTGCGACGTCCAGATGCTGATCGACCGTTACCCAGCACCGCCTCCGTCTGACAAGGCTAAGGCGCAGCCGCATGATGCTGTTGCGATACGTAGCGGGGAGCTGATCACGGCCGAAGATCTAGGGCTGTCGGAGGACGCCTACCTGCGCAGCCTTATAGTGACCCCCAAGGGCAGGGACCGCAGCTCCGACACGCTTCATTTCGCGTGTGAGGGGCTGCGGCAGGGCCTATCGGCAGAACAGGTGATGGGCGTGCTCCTGAACGGGGACAACGCCATCAGCGAGCACTGCCTTTCCGAAGCCAATCCGGAGCGCGCAGCGAGGCGTGCCATTGAGGCGGCCCAACATGCTTTAGTCTCATCGCGGGCGCCGCTGAGGCCCATCGAGCAAGTGGTCGAGGATGCAGCTAGGCTGTCTAAAGATGACCTTACCGACATTGAACGGCTCACGACGGAGGCAAGCATGCACGGAAGGGTGCGCGCAGAACGGGTATACCGTGCCATTAAGGAGGCTACAGGGACATCGCTCGGCGCGTTGCGGGCATTTTCACAGGAGGAACGCGATGAAGTGATAGACCATCTTCGTCTCGCGCGCCTTACACTCGATCGGCTCGGCCGCGACAACATACTTTGCGATGGGAACGCCGTCTGGTTGTGGAAATCCGAAGGGGTCTGGAAGGCACAAGATGACCGGGCAATAAAACATGCGGTACAAGCACAAATTGTCTGTGGTGGCGGGAACGTCGTGGCGTCAACCGTTAACGGGGTCTTGGACGTCTTGAAGACAGAAGTATTCAAGCCGGATCACCTATTCAATCTCGGCCTCCCCGAGACGGTCAATTGTCTGAATGGTGAACTCGAACTGACTGACGGGGTATGGTCGCTGCAGCAACATCGCCGCGAAAATTACCGCACAACACAGATCCCGGTTGTTTGTCATCCGGCCGCGCTTGCTCCGCGCTTCGAACAGTTTCTCGGGCAAGTGTTTCGCGACGACGAGGACGGAGAGGCTAAGAGGCAGGCCTTGCTCGAGATGATGGGTTACTCATTAATGAGCCACGCAAGGCACGAGAAATTCGCACTGCTGATCGGTTCGGGCAGCAACGGGAAGAGCGTCGTGTTGAAATTACTTGAAGGCCTTCTCGGCAGCGCGAATGTCGCGGGCGTTCAGCCGTCGAACTTCAACAACACTTTTCAACGCGCCCACTTGGACCAGAAGCTTGCGAATATCGTAACGGAGTTGAAGCAAGGTGAAGTTATCGCCGACGCTGAGTTGAAGGCAATAACAAGCGGCGAGACTGCTACTGTCGAGCATAAGAACAAAAACCCGTTCATTATGAGGCCCTATTGCACCTGCTGGTTTGGCACCAATCACATGCCGCACACCCGCGACTTTTCGGATGCCCTTTTGCGCCGCGCGGTGATTTTCGAATTCAACCGCACATTCAGTGAGAGCGAGAGGGATCCAAACCTGACCGACAAACTTCTCGAAGAATTGCCCGGGGTGCTTAATCTTGCCCTTAAGGCTTACGCTGATGCTTTGAATTTTGGTTTCACGAAATTCGCCTCATGCGAAGCCGCAAAAAAGAAGTGGGCGCTGGAGGCTGATCAGGTTGCCCAGTTCATCGACGAGTGCGGTGTGCGGGGGCCAGAAAAAGTGTCAATCGGGACAGTGTTCTCGGAATATGGTCATTGGGCGCGTGATAATGGGGTCGCTAGGACCGTTAACAAACGTACGCTGCGCGACCGTCTCACCCGTCTTGGCTTCGGCGAGGCGCGCGATGGTAAAGGGCGCTATGTGACCGGTTTGAAATTGCGGAGCGTGTTGGGATTTACGATCAGTGGCCCAAGTGACGGAAGTGACGCAAATGCCCAAGACCGGCGCGCATAGGTGATAAATATATACCCAATCCGACATTGTCTCTTACGGCGCGTATTACATATTTTTGCATATGACCGTGTATTTGGAAATACCGTCACTTACGTCACCTCTGGAGCCCTCCATGGGCGCTCGGCCATCTTGTCTTATTTTACGAGCTTGTTTTCATCAGTTACCAAAACATCGACAAAAACGATCAAATATGCCATTTACGCAGGTGATTTCGATTAATCTGGAGGCGGCATGGGAGGCTACGGATCTGGGCGACGCACCAACAGGCCGTCTACTGACGAGTGCGTGCGCATCAGTCTCTCGCAGCTTAAAAGCCTCGGTATGCTTAAGCGGTACTGTTTCAACCGTCGCGAACGAATTTGGAGCAGCGACAGAGAGCAGATAGCAAGGCTGACTTTAATAGCTGACATTGAATGTCGAGAACCCTTTCCCTGCCTGAAAATCACGGGGCAAGCCTTCGGCAGGGCGATCGATTGTATGGTGTGGCTCGACTGCCTGCCGGCCCCCTTCGGCGGAGAGCGATGGTATGCACTGTGCCCACATACTACCCGCAGGTGCGCGGTCCTTGTTCTCCCGCCAGGCAAGACACACTTCGCGTCCGTAAGCGGCTGGAACGTCGCATACGGCTCGCAACGCGAGTGCCCGATCGAAAGAGCCCATCGCGCCATCTACAAGGCTGACCTGCGCCTCCGAGCGTTGTCCAGATATACTCGCAGGTCTACGCGAGAACGGCTAGTCGAACGGTTGATCGAACGAGAGGGGTTCGTGGAAGATGAAATCGACAGGTTGGCGCAACTGCGCTTCTAGGGGGGCATCTGCCGGTGTCGCCGGTTGGACTATTCACGGCAATTTATTGGGCCAGCAGCAGTCGCACCGCAGTATTTTTTCCTTCGTCACGTATACATTCGCCGTGGACGGCTGCGGCTCTTTTTTGTTCCAACGCCAGCCAGCCAAAGGTTCCGCAAAAATTCCGATGCGCGTTTTTTGAGGCAGAGCATATTCGCCGACATCGCGAACAATTCTTCGGCGGCTGCTTCGCGCTTGGCTTTTGCCTCGTGCTCTCGGACCTGCCGCACAGCGGCCCACTGCCGGGCATACTGCACAGCCTGAAGACTATACTGCTTCGGCGCTTGCTGCTGCGCCCCAGCACTTTGCCGGTGTGCGCTGGTGCGGTCTGTCCGATAGCCGCGGCGTAGGTGCACGACGCTGGTCCTACCACCCGGTCAGTCGCACTTCGCCTCAATGAAGGGTGGGATGTCGCTTATGGTTCGCAAAGGGAGGAGGCCATTACCGCCATCGACAAGGTCCTGTCACGCCTGCACGGGCTTTCCAAGTAGACCCGCAAGCCGACGCGGGAACGGTTGGTGGACCGGCTGATCGAGCGACAGGTGTTTGTTGAGGCACAAATCGACAAATGGGCGCAGATGGTGTTTTGAACAGTTGCTTCATCGGTCATTGCGTATTTCCGCAACCAAGCATGCCATTTTGGCTTTCCCGTCTAACGCGTCAGGCTTTATTGATGGCTAAGGACGCCAAAACTGCCCGTATGATGGGTTCCGGTTCGGCGTTCAGTGCTGTCGTAATTTGAAGAAACTCGATTAAGTCTATTCGACGTTCGCCATTCTCAACCTTCGAAACAAATGATTGAGGACGCTCCAGTGCGTAAGCCAAATCCCATTGCGTCAACCTAGCTTCCGTTCGGGCCTGAATAAGGCATTCTGTTAGCACACTGTAGGATGCGAGGAAGACAGACCGCGTCATAGTGACAACGTTTTATACTGATTAAAAACATATCCCATTTCGGGATAACGCACTCGGGGCCGGACTGTTTCAGGCGCCGCAATAAATTTTGTGGATTAATATCCTATATTGGGATAATTTTCTCCCCGTTGAGGGCCGGAATGGCCTGCACGCCAAAAATTTAGCGAGGAAATTATCATGAAATTGTTCGTTGCCGCAGCCGGTGTGCTGCTGATTTCAACTCCGGTATTGGCTCAACAGTACGAACCAAACCCATCTGAGCAAGCTGCGCCCGCAAAGCCGGAGTTGATGCTGCCTGCAAATTCGGAAATCGTGTTGCGGATGTCCGATGACCTGACGACAAAGGGTGGCAAAATCAAAGAGGGGCATATGTTCCGGTTGACTGTTGCTTATGACGTTCGGGCTCAAGGAACCATCGTCATTCCAAGCGGGACACCGGCCGTCGGTGAAGTCACGATGCGGACGGGTAAAGGTGTCTTTGGCAAGTCCGGCAAAATGGAGGTTGAACTTCGCCACGTGGACCTCAACGGTCGGCGAATTCCTTTGACGGGCAAGTTCAGACAAGAAGGCGAAGGCAACACCTTGGCTGCAGTCGGCGCGATCTTTCTAAGCGCTCCGCTTCTATTCGTGACGGGCAAAAGCGCCGTCATTCCTCGTGGTCGAGAACTTACGGGTTACACCGTTGCTGCCGAAGCCATCACGGTCAATTGACCCCTAAAAATTGGGAACAGACCGAATGACTTCGTTTGCTAAACATATCGCCGCAGGCATAGCTTTCTGCGTAACATCAAACCCAGTGTTTGCGACAGACACGCCAGAAGTTGCAGCACCCTTAGCAGAGCAATGTGAGCTTCGGGTCTTCCCAACGCTTGAAGCTAAAGCCGACACTCAAAATGGTGGAGGAGCCTTCGGTGTGTTGGGCGTCCTCGTTGATGCCGCATCAACTGCAAAGCAGGATGCAAGCGACACTGCGATGCTGAAAGAAGGGCTAGCACCGCCGCAGCAGGTCAAAGCGCTGTCAAGTTTCGATCTTGCCGCAGCGCTGCGGCTGCCGCCATCGAATGTAATTTTCGAGGAGCCACTAGCCGACCCAAAAATGTCGCTGAAGTCCGCCGGGCGACTAACGGCTTCCAATGCTTCTTGTTACGCCGAATTGGTGGTAACCCAAAATCTCTACACCAAAGCCCCGCTGGTGGGGAGATCGCTGACCAATAGCTTTGTTTTGAAGGACTTTCGCTCGGGTAAGCCAAAACCGTCAATTCGCAAAGGGCGTGGAGGAAATGGACTTAAGGCATTCCCGCCGGAAACGACGTATATGACCGAGGAGGCCGGAAAAGATCTTCAAGAAACATTCGCCGCAAATTTGCGCGAGTTTGCAGCGAACATCAAAAAATAGACTAGTTGCGCAGCGTTGGCCGTTGTCAACGCTGCGTAACAAGCAGCAACTTTCAGCTAATCGCAGCAGCTCATGGAACGACCGCAATCGGGTCGTGTCTTGCTGGTCCGCTTTGGGCACTCGTCGATCCAAAAGCGGCCTGTTCGCAGCCGGCCCAATAGCTGCCATCGCGGCGCCACCCAACAACAACCACAACCACAACCACAACGCAGCTCAAACGGGGCTGTA
>Ga0315903_10010502_pt1 | contig 11024 bp, 20 predicted proteins | sample LakEriMetagenome_7_FD_203524 | JGI IMG/M metagenome (GOLD analysis project Ga0315903, IMG submission 203524) | Freshwater fungal communities from buoy surface, Lake Erie, Ohio, United States - Buoy 2 MA119 | ecosystem: Environmental > Aquatic > Freshwater > Lake | place: USA: Lake Erie, Ohio... | reverse complement strand
ATATTGCCACAACTATATTGTGTGTTTGCTACCGATAACTCGGTTCGTCAATATACTTTTGGTGGAGGTGGTGGGAATCGCACCCACGTCCACAACAACGTTCAAACAACTTCTACGAATTACTTTAATATAAAAAGTATTGTTACTACACCCACAGCAAATGCACAGGCACCCATGTAGAAAGCAAAACTTCTTACTTTATATTCTTTTACACAATCTTTACTAGGCATTACAATATCCTCTTTAGTTGTTCTTATTATAAGTGTTTATACTTATATAGGCAACCAGCCGACTTAATGTTTACCACTTTTCTCATAATATGAAATGGCATTAACTAGGCCTGTGATATGGTCCTCGGTCTTTTGTTTGAACACGATAGGACTTGAATCCTCAACGGCCATGATGATAACCAAATCATGGATAGGTTCACCAATCAACTCCTCATACATCAAGGCGTAGGCAGATGTTTGCCAAAAGTAATCTTCAATATCTTCATGGCTCTTAACCTTTTTGGATGTTTTAAAATCAATTACCGAAAGAACGCCATCGAATTCAGCAATGCAATCCACTCGGCCGGCCATGTTTAATTGTGTTGACCAAAGTGCCTGTTCTTGGTAGTGAATGTTGTTGATACGATTCAATTCTGGTTTAATTGATAAAAACATTTCTTGAGCATCAGGCATAATATCACCTAATGATTCATTGTTTAAATAACGTTCACATAATGTATGAACATTTGTACCACGAGAGGTTGCTTTCTTGGTGATGGCATTGGCAACATCTTCACCTACTTTGTTACGCCATGCTTGAAAGATGTGTTTCTTTTGAGCGCCAATCACCGTGGTGACAGATGGTAATTTTGTACCATCGGGTAGTTTATAAAATCGTTTACCATCAGGAAAAGTTTCTGATTGTAAATCTTGTAATTGTTTTGGTGGGCAGTAATTAAATTTTATCATTTTTTTTCTCAGAGGAAATGTGAAACACGAAACAAATTCTAGAGTCTTTTGAGTTATGAACACCAACTGCATGCCATAGATCCGGTTTGTGTATGATTAAATCTCCAGAATTTATCTTTATGTGGTCTCTATCTGTATCAGGAAAATCAAAAGAAAACTTACCGTGAACTGCATCTTTTATTAAGATTAATTCAGCACCATCTTTTGGGTTATTTACATAAAATATTGCCACCAAATCTGGTGTTTTCCCTAGATTATAAAGGTCATTTTTATGATTGTCAACAGCCAAATGATTATGACATCTTCCTTGAGAACCATATTCCATTTTATTCATCCATGATCTTTCAATCACAATTTCATCAATATCCTCACCATAAAAAAGTTTATAAGCCTTCGAACTTTCTGATTTGATCCATTCTATAAGGTCATTCGTATCAGGCATGTTGGCTGGGCCAATAAATGGGATAATTTCTGAAGTTTCTCCTTCACCATACTGTGAATCCCATTTTTCTCCACGAACACGATTTTTAATTTCAGGCAATTCAAATATTTTATTAATATTATACTTCAAATCATTGGTATTATAGAATTCTTCATGTTTACAATGTGATATCATCACCTTTTGTTTAAATTTATTTTCATAAATTAACATGATCAATATACTCACTATGATTTATAAAACCTTTTGTGTCATATGGTTTATCTGTGTACAAATCAACATTAAAGCGTTTTGTGCCATTTCCAATTAAATACCAACTATCAATTTTATAAGTTTTCAATATACTATTTTCTCCACAAACCATATCACCAATAATTGGTAATCTACCTTTGCAAATTTCTAAAAGGGATTTCATTGTTTGTGTTTTTTTTGTTTTTGTTTCGAAATTTCTCCAAAATTCACTATCTTTTCTTTGACTCAAGTAATGAAATTGTATAAAATTAACCAAATCATAGTTCATACGATTGACACCATTATTGTATTCTTCTATTGATTGATCATCTCTGAGTAAAATTCCATTAATTTTATATAAGAAATATTCTAAAGATGTTGTTTGAATCCAAATTGATGTGGCCTCCAATGGTTCAGAAAATCCAGAGGATAAACCGATTGCAATACAATTTTTAATCCAAGTTTTTTCATAACACCCAGCATCAAAATTGAACATTCTGGGGCTTTTTATTTCGTGCCCCAAATAATCTTCTAATTCTTGTTTAATTTCTTCATCGGTGACATAAGAAGAATCAAATACGTAACCGCAACCATATCTACCTTGAACTGGAATTTTCCACATCCAACCATACTTCATAGCAATCGCTTCGGTGTATGGTGGTAGATTATTTTCGTTTGCATTATCTAAAAAGAAAGGCATTGCTCTATTTACAGGTAAAATGTCTGCATAAGAATTCCATTGGCTTTTGTAGTGTTTACCAATAATCAACCTTTTAAATCCTGAACAATCAAATACAAAATCCAAATCGACTATTGTGTTTGATTTTAGTTTTAGTCCTGTAATATACTCTTTTTCGTTCTGTAATATTTCTACGACCTCATCATCAATCAAATTTATGCCTCTTTTCAATCCAATTGTTTGTAGATATTTGGCTAAAAGATTGGCATCAAAATGTAAAGCATCGATATCTTGTTTTTCAAGAAGTTTATTGTAATTTACAAGTGAGTTGTTGCACAATTCTTCTGAAAGACCTATGCTGTTTTTTTCCCAAAACGGGTGATAATAATATGATCCGTCTCCATTCCAGTTTGTAAATTTAATTCCGTTTTTGATTGTACCTTTGGCATGCTTTATAATATCTTCAACTGAAATATTTAAATTTTCTAAAAATTTTATAAATGGAGGAGTTGTGCCTTCGCCAGCACCGAGAATGCCAATTTCAGAACTGGCTATAACAGTCACTTCACTATACGGTACATTTTTTTTGATAAACAGAGCAGTTATCCAACCGGCTGTACCTCCACCAACTACGACAAAATTATTCATAATTTATTTTAATCTAATAGATAATACAACAGAAATTCTTTCTTCTTCACTTAGGTTCGTTTCAACTGCGTGAAATAGGTAGTTTGGAAACAAAAGTAATTTACCTGGTGTTGGTTTATATCTATAAAATGCTCGACTGGAATTTCCATTCGCATCATTGGTAACCAGAGGTTCTTTCCATAAAGTTTTCACCGAACCTCTTGGATCCAATAATAACAAATCTCCACTATTCAATGGAGCTTTAACATAATAAACTCCCAATAAATCACAATCCGGATGATGGTGTGGGCTGTTACACATTCCAGGAAAAACTACTTCTTGCCTACTATTCAATTCCATACTATCATAATTTATCTGTAAGGATTTTAACACTTGAAATATTGCTTGTTCAGAATATTGTTTGAGTTTTTTTACCCCTAAAGCATATCCAGAGGACTCTAAAAATTTACTTTCTTCATCAGTTGATTGTTTTGAATGATTACTGTAATTTACACCATCCATATAAACCATATTATTTAATTCTTTATCATGATCACCCAAATTGAATTCCCAAAAAGGTGTCACAAAAAGATTTTTTATTTCACAATTCAGCAATTCTGTCCCTCAGATTTTTAATTATGTCAATGTGTAACGTTTCATCGTCATAAGAAATTTTTGGTAGAAAAAATTGAATTTCTTTTAAATCTAAAAGTTGTTCATCTTTTTTTACAAAGCAATGAACAGATATAGCATTATCACAATGTATGTCATCTAAAGGATCATCATCTGTTACAGTTTTAAATTCAACATATTCTACAAACTCCACATCTTGTAAGTTTTGTTTTAGTTTCCATAATTTGTTATTGTTTGTTTCATCAACCTGAATTGTCGCACTAGTATAATTGTACAATGGCATAGTATCTAAAACATCAGGTCGTAAAAAAAATAAAGTTGTATTATCGGGACTGCTGATAATCTCATTGGCCATCCTCAATAGTTCTCCAATTTTTTCGGTCATATCGAATTTGTGAACATTAATAATAATTTCTTCAGGAAATATTAAATGTATTTTTTGTATTTCATTAGAAGTTTTCTTAATAGAATATTCAATTAAACATGGATTACAGTTCTCATATAGTTTTTCAATACTACTAACTAATGAATCTGAAAGTTTACCCACGGAAACATTTAAAATTCTTTCGTGTTTCCATAGACTTAAAAAATGTTTTAAAACATCATTAGATAGGTTCATTTTCTTTGTTCTCTATTCTAGATTTACCATATACTTCAACATTATCGATAACTCCTATTTTTTCTGTAACAACTTTAATTGGTATTGTTTTGCGTTGAGGTTTTTCTTCATGTGTGTGAGTTGTACCCCAAATATCTTGACGATCCAATTGTAAATCTCCACCTGTGATTGTGATAGGAATATATCCTGTAATTCTTTGCATTGCAAGAGCAAACAAAACCACATTGTCACTATATGCATTGTCGCATGTGGAGTCCCAATATTTTCCATCTAGATACATGCATGAGCCTTTACACAAATGTAATACGGGACAATCTCCACAACTATTTCTGTTTTTCCAATGAGTTACAGAACTCAAAGAAACTTGATCATAATTTAATAAATTACCACCAAGATGGGGTTCACCGTTCTTGGAATTCTCAACAACTGAAACATTCTGGCATGTCACAACATTACCTTTTAAATCCACAGCAATAACATGTTCATCGTCCATACCACATTTTTGGCCAAGAAATTTTGATTCGGTGTGTGATAATACACCACGAATAAATTCATCAGTTTTATTTAAAATACCATAAAAATTAATTTTTCCATCAGTCAGATACATGTCAGCAAAAGCAGTTCTGCGGAATTCAAAATGTTCGTTTTTTGTTTGTAATGAATTGTTTAATCCATCTTCATCATACGCATCAACCAAAGATCCTTCTCCAAGAATAACATTTTCATCTCCCGTAAAATTGACGAACCATTCATATACAGATTTTCTACTAATATTTTTACGGTTCATCATCACATTAAAACTAATTCTATTCAATGGACGCATAATTTTATAAAATTCAAGGACTATTTTTTTCTTTTCTTCATCTTCAAATGGATCAGGACCACGAACACTTTGATTTGGTCCGTCATGGCTAATACCAACACTAAATCCCATGTAATATAACCATGCACAAATTTCTTTTGTTAAGAGTGAACCATTTGTTATGATAGAGAAATGTGGTTTTTGTTTCCAAGAACTAAAACGATCCTGTAATGTTTCAGCTAAAGGCTTTAAAGTTTTCCAATAAACAAGAGGTTCACCACCCCAAAATTCCACTTTAAGACCATCTTTTTCATTAAAATTTAAAGCATCTAATTTTGCCAAAAAATCATCAATATCTTTTTTATTTGTTTCTGGAGGGCGTTCTACAAATTTTTGAGAACAATAATCACACGAATAGTTGCATGATAAACCAAGTTGAATTTTTAGAATTCGAATGTCTTTAGATTTAAGCAATGGGTCATTTTTAGAAAAAGCCCGTGTTTCTTGCATATTGTTTGTGTTAACTCTTTGATCTTCTGGATATTCAAAGACAAATCCTATTTCATCAGAAAAGGTATTAGTTGTATTGTCATAAAAAAACTTCTTTCGATCACCGGCTGACTTTTCAGCCATAATTTCAAATTTCATAATATCCTTTTATTTTTTCTCAACTTTTACGTCTAACTCTTTAATGGCCTCAATAAGAAGTGGAACCAATCGAGAATAATCCACAGACATATATTCTCCTGCAATTTTATTTTTAGAAATTGCCTCAGGTAATACTTTTAATACTTCTTGTGCTGATATTCCCACAGATATATCTGTATCTAATCCTTGTTGTTTCGCTAATTCATTACCTTCATATAGAAAACCATTTAACGATTTTATTTTATCCAATGGTGAACCTATGTCACTAAGTTTATTCTTTAGTCTATCATCGGACCAAAAACAAGCACAAGCACAATTGCAGTTGCAATTAAATGAAGTTACTTGTGTCGTACAATTATATGTACAAGCACAGTTACAATTTGTTTGTAACCAGTTTTGTGCATCACAGTTGGTGCAATTTACGGTGCCAGAAATCAAACAGTTGTTACATTGAATGTTACCACAGTTACAGTTCTCCGTGCAATTGCCGTTATTACAGTTGCCTTGAGTGTTGTTTTGAAACCAATTTAAATTGTAGAAATTGCTGATAGCTGGAGTTGCAGGCCTTTGGGCTGGCACAATTTGATTGTTTAAAAATTGCAGATCGGATGAAAAAGATGATGCCTGGCCTATTTTAACATTAATGTCCGAAAATCCTAATTGTCCTGATGATGGTAGTGTCATAAAATTACTCGATTAATTGGTTGTTTCATTATTTATGTTTAATTCCAATTCGTTTTTAACAACTGTATACATCTTTGTATTTTTTCGTGTTCTATCGTTTGTTTAGAATATTCTATTAATTCCTGCCGAACTCTTTCTTTGTTCTGATATTCGTAGTATAGCCGCTGCTGTTTGGACATTCCTCGTTTTTTGCTCATTAAAACTCCTATCGTTATTATTATATTTTGGAATTTTAGAAGCAGGTTCTACAGGATTAACTTTGTCATTATCTGACCTCCTGATGTTAAGTAAATATGGAATTTGGCTGTTCACTATTACCATTCTCTAGGTGCCTTGGTTTTATGACCAGCTTTAATGGTATTTTGGCCCACTTGTTCTTTCATTCGGCCGATGACATATTTTTCAAAGGTTGAATCCGGTTTGCCCATACCGGGAACCGATAATCGAGTACCATCCGACATGACCGGAAGATTCTCAAAAGAGATATGTAATTCTAAGTGGGGATTATCGAGTTTGAATTGTTCCAACACCGTATACGACATACGGTGCTCTTCGATTTCGTTGGTATTTTTATTTAAAAAGTCATAGGTCGGCATCAAAGGTACTCATGGGTAAGTGATAAATTCATTTTACGATACCAATCTTTCATAAACTTTGGTACCTCTCGTTTATTTATCTTACCTTTCCATGACCAAAGATGTGATTTATTCATCTTGTAGTAATTGTGATAGGACTTCAAGGAATCGCCTGGTACCTTACACTCATCAGGCATGGCAGGCGTAGGACCAGTAAACTTACCATTTGGTATGTTGGTTGGTAACACCGCCAAATCAGGTATCAACCGTGCCGTAGCATGGACTTTGCCGTAACGATAGGTAAATTCACTTAGTAGTTCACACCACATATTATAAAGCCACCGATAGTTTTCATTACTTTGGCGAACCCATATTGCAGAAGGATGATTCATCATAGTGGGTTTCATAAGGCGTTCTTCACGGCCATCAGGCAGTCGCCATGCCTTGATTGATCGGTTATTGGCTGACAACCTTCTGTATTCTTGGCCATCAAGTACTCGATGCGCTGTTGAAAGTAACTGAGCATACTCAATCACCATTTTGCACACATGGCGGTCAACGTGCATCTGTGCACATATTTTTACATCTTCATCAAGAAAAAATATATTCATAACATTCTAATTAAACCAATTGTGTCAATAGTAGTTAGCAAGATGTAGTTAGCAAGCATGCCAAATGATTTCCGAGTATAACTAGCCCAAGCATACATAGCACAGCCAAGAATCCAAATAGGATATAAAACCAATAACGGTGGGTTCGGAACGGTAAGTGCCATAGTAATAGAGCAACCAATACTAATAGCCCAAGCCAACAACTCAATAATAAAACGGAAACGACAACTTCGCCAATCATCACGAATCCAATCAAACAGGTTATAAAACAAATCGTTCATTAACACTCATCAGAACGAATCAAACTTTTTTTGCCAGAAAAAATAGAATCGATATCATCTAAATCATCTTCATAACCATCTTTTGAATAAATTTCACCAAGAGGTCGTTGTTCCTCCTTACAGATTTCCAAATATCCATCAAAATTAAAACCACAACCTTTTAAAAAAGTTTCAAACTCACCAATCACACTATCTAAATGGTCGGCATTAAATTCAAAAGTTTTTTTGGTAATGATTGCATCAGCAAATGGCATTGGATCATCTTCACAAATAAATGTAAACTTGCTCATAGTGTTGGAATCTCCAACGGTTTGGCGTTACCTTTAAGTGCCTTAACACGTTTTGCAATATCTTCACTTGAAACGGTTTGCATAGCGAATTGTTTAAATTCATCATATTCATTCTTTACTTTCAAAATACCACCGTGTATTAAAAACAATGCACATCCACCGGTACTTAAAGGAGCAACTTCACTAACACCATCTAAATTGATAATTACTTTACACTCTTTTTCTACCGAATCAACTTCAACGAATAATGACATCACACTTCTCCTTTTTCAGATTTGTTTTCTTTCAATTTGGCCAATTTGGCACGTTTTTCTAACACTTCAGCTTCAATCATCATGCTCTTCCAATGTCCTCGTTTATCTGAGGGCATTAAGGCCAACATACGTTTTGTTTCTTTACTTAATTTAAAATCGCCGTTTGTTTTCATTTACCTACCTTTTGAATTACTTCACCTTTATCACAATCTTTAACACGAACCAATAATGTATCGGTTTGATTTAGTGGCCTAACAAAAAAACATTCACCTTTAACTGACCAAACCAATTTATTTTGTATACCACCATCAAAATTACCATTGACAGGCGAATTAATAAAATATGGAGTGTAGTAAAAAGTTAAACCAAACACAACAACTGCCACGAAAAACAATGTTTTATTTGCTTGCAACCATTCATTAAATTTTTTAAACATGGAACATTCCTTGAGTATATAACACTAACATTATACTAATAAACACAACTAAAGTCAACAGAATTATGGTAAACTTATAAGATTCTTCTTGGTAATATTCCATCTCACGTTGAATCATCTCATGTTGAGCTTGTACCATATTTGGTACATCTGGTTCCATCATCTCAACGGTTTTCTGTGATGATTTAAAACGATTCAAAGCCTGCCAATAACGATAGTATGATAACATCTTAGTCCCATAAGTTTTCATAATACTTACCAAACAATCTAAATGCATTACGCTTTCTTTCATTGTGTGCATTTAGTCCATCCCAATCAACCTTAGGTCCAACATAATTCTCGTCCCAAGGCAATTTGTCACCAGAATCGGTGTAATCAAAGAACTTGGATTCAGGATCATCATGAACTTTCTGTTCAAAAGCCCAAATCATTTCATCGAGAACCCATTTCCAACGCTTATGAATCATATCATCTTCATTCGATTCCAACATTTGAATATCGGGATTACTATGACGGCTCTTTTTAGTTCTTTTCTTTTCACTACGTAATTCAACAGGTACATCTTCGTCATCAATCCATGGTGAGCCATGAGATTCATCACGCAATTGTTTTAGCATTGGTAGAATGATATACGACAATGTATAGTCCATTGACCATGTATCGTATCGGTCAATCTTTACATACTTGATTGGTGGGTGAATAAAGTCCAATACTGTTTGAATGGCTGTACAGAAAGGTTTGATATACTTTGTGCATTTCTCCACCCATATAGGATGGTCTACATAATCTTCATCTGCGATTACGCCTTTGTTGCGACCACATTTACTCCAATCAGTCCAAAAGAAAATATATTCCATGACTGTGTATGGAGAAATCCAATGGCTACGATAACCGCTTAAATAAACTTTCATAATATTATACTTTCAATAATTGTGGTAGTGTATAGGTAGATTCCATATATGTGGATGGATTATCTAATACACTATATTCTAAATCACCCTCTCGTCTTTGGCAATAGTTTACAACAAAATCACAATTGTTTACCATTTTAAAAGTATCTACCATTTCTTTAACGGTATGACCTTTACCATGGCCTAGATTTTGTAATGAATTGGCAGGCATTTCAATTGCCTTTTTGATAGAATGGCATATTTCGTTCACATGAACATAATCTCTAACAGGTGTGCCATCTGGCGTATTGTAATTGCCACCATATAGATTGAATGAACCTGTTTCTCTTGCTTTCATTAAGTTATACATCAACCCATCCATATTGGTGGGTGCAATCCCATCAGACCCAATCACATTATAAAATCTGAATGAAGTGAAAGTCTTTGAATTTTCAATGCAATATCTTCCTACTATATCTTCAGAACAACGCTTACTCAAGGCATATGGGTTGATGGGATTAGCGGCTGTGCCTGTCGATGCAAACACAAAATTCTTATAATCAAATTCTTGTAATATATTTACAACACCATTGATATTTGTATTATAATAATCAATGGGTTTTAATACTGATTCATTTACTTTAACCAATGCAGCCAAATGCACAATTGTATCAAATGTATCTGGCCAATCATTGAGTGTACCAAACCACCTTGGCCAATTGTGTGTAATATCGTGTTGGCAAAAGTTTTTGTATTTAAGATAATCATTTAATCGGTGTTCTTTATCAAGACCATACACCTCGTAGCCTTCCTTTTTAAGGAGCTTTACGAGGTGTTGACCAATGTAACCAGAACTACCGGTTATCAATACTTTTTTCATAAATTATTCTACCCACCATTGAATCTTTGGATTGTTTCTTTCATACAACTCAACCAATTCTTCCAATGTCCACATAAAATCGGTCTCAAAGGTATCTAACCATTTACCAAATCTATTCCACGATTCTGTGGTCATTGGATCAACACCAATCTCATCACCATATGGTCCTAAATCTTCGCCACGACAATCAATACGACCAGCTGAATAAGTCCATAACTCTAGGCCACGGTCATCATACCATTGCTTATTGATTGGGCCCATCCAGTTGGTACTATACCTCACAGGCATAATTCAACTCTCTCCAATTTGTGTTCTCAGGCATGATTTCAATTTTGTAATCTGCCTTATCAATAAAGTTTGCTAACACACTGCCGCCATAACCATTGGTGCCATAACAATTCTTATGACAACGATATACCGATCCAGAGTGACCATGAAATTCATAATAGTTATCTGCCAATTCAACTTTAACAATACCGCTATTGA
>Ga0315903_10010498_pt1 | contig 11027 bp, 11 predicted proteins | sample LakEriMetagenome_7_FD_203524 | JGI IMG/M metagenome (GOLD analysis project Ga0315903, IMG submission 203524) | Freshwater fungal communities from buoy surface, Lake Erie, Ohio, United States - Buoy 2 MA119 | ecosystem: Environmental > Aquatic > Freshwater > Lake | place: USA: Lake Erie, Ohio... | reverse complement strand
GGGGAAGGGCCAAAGGTCTAGTCGTCGCCACGGGAACGAAAACCAGCATCGGGGAACTCGCATTGGATGTGCTTGGAGGCATTGAGGGCAAGGCACCGTTGTTGGTACGGATGGAGTCGTTCACTCGGTTCATCGCTCTGGCGGTTTTGATCGCTGCTGCAGTGCTTGGGTTCATCGGAGTTTGGTTCGGTCATTACACGGTCAGCGAGATGTTTCTCTTTGCCGTAGCGCTTGCTGTCTCGGCGATTCCTGAAGCTCTACCTGTTGCGATGACGATCTCGCTTGCCGTCGCGACGAGCCGCATGGCTCGACGAGGGGTGATCGTCCGTCGCTTGACTGCCGTCGAAGGCTTGGGGAGTTGTACCTTGATTGCGGTCGACAAGACCGGGACACTTACGTGCAACGAATTGATGGTCGGTGAGATTTACCTGCCCGACGGTAATCGTATGGAGGTCACAGGCCAAGGCTACAAGCCAGAAGGTCAGGTGCTCCTGGGTGGCGATTCGCTTGAGTCCGGGAGCAGCGAATCGCTAGATCGGCTTGTGCGAACCGGGTTGCTGTGCAACGAATCCGACTTGCATCATCGGAATGGTTCCTGGGTTTGGCGAGGCGACGCGGTGGATATTGCGATCCTGAGTCTTGGGATCAAGATCGGTTCGACGCGGGAGCGTTTGAGCAGTGAGTATCCGCAGGTCAATCAGATCCCGTTCGAGCCTGAGCATCGTTTCGCGGCCACATTCCACAGCGCATCGGATCAAACGCTGGTTTGTGTGAAAGGAAGTCCAGAGCGAGTGCTGGGTATGTGCGCGGCCCAAGATGGATCGGAGTGTCTGGAACGCTATGACCAGGAGGCCAACTCGATGGCCGAGCGAGGGTTTCGAGTGCTGGCCTTGGCTCAGGGAATCGTGTCGTCGGAGGTCGCACCATCGGATTCTCCAGAGCTTCCGCCTAACTTAGAATTCCTTGGGCTGATCGGTATGCTCGATCCCCTGCGACCGGGGATACGCGAGACGATCCACAAGTGCCAAGAGGCGGGGGTTCAAGTGGTGATGGTCACCGGAGACCATCGCTCGACGGCGACGAGTATCGCGAAGCAAATCGGGTTGGTCGATGGTGAGAATCAAGTGATCACAGGCCAGGAGCTCATCGATGAACCTTCCCTGATTTTGTCGGAGGAAATCGATCGATTTCGGGTTTTCGCCAGAGTGGCGCCTCGGCAGAAACTCGAGTACGTCCAGGCCGCTCGTCGGGCGGGTCATTTCGTAGCCGTCACGGGTGATGGAGTCAACGACGCGCCGGCCTTGCGGGCAGCGAATATCGGTGTGGCGATGGGCAGAAGCGGGACCGACGTGGCACGCGAGGCGTCCTCGCTGGTGCTCAGCGACGACAATTTCGCCACGCTCGTCGGAGGGATCGAGGAAGGCCGGGTGGCTTACGATAACATTCGCAAAGTGATTTATCTCGCCATCTCGACGGGGGGAGCTGAGGTCATTTTAATGGCACTTGCTATCGTTAGCGGTTTGCCTTATTTGCCCCTCTTGCCAGTGCAACTGCTCTGGCTCAATTTGGTGACCAATGGGATCCAGGATATCGCGTTGGCTTTCGAAGCCAACGAAGGAGATGTGTTGGATCGCAAGCCTAGGGATCCGCAAGAGCCTATCTTTGATCGGGTGATGATCGAACGGACCGTGATCGCAGCATTGACGATGGGATTGGTGTCCTACTGGACCTTCGTGTTTCTCCTGCCGGCTGATCCAACGCCAAACGATGTCGCCATGGCTAGGAATACTTTGCTGTTGCTCTTGGTGCTGTTTCAGAATATCCATCTTGGGAACTGCCGATCGGAGACCAAGTCGGCGTTCTGGCTATCGCCATTTCGCAGTCCGATCCTTCTGGTAGGAACGATTTCGGCATTGGCCATCCATGTCGCGGCAATGTACTTGCCACTTGGGCAATCCGTTCTGCATACGGCTCCTATAAGCCTTGAGCGCTGGGGGGTGTTGCTCCTGCTCTCGCTTTCGATTCTGCCGGCCAGCGAGTTGCACAAATGGTGGATGTTTACCAAGCGTGGTCGTCGGTGAGGGTTTCGACGATCCACCGGTCGGCCCATCGCTCAAATGCTCCGGGCGAGTCCCCTTTTCGGAGGTATCCAACATGGCCACCCCGATCGGTGATAATCAACTCGGTCGTCGGCGAATAATCCGCATTGGGGAAAAGCCTATAAGGAACGATCGGGTCATGCCGATCGACGAGGATCTTCACCGGCGCTTTGATGCGATTGAGCCAGTTTATTGAGGATCCCGTCGAGTAGTAGTCTTGCGAATCTTTGAATCCAGCCAACGGTGCGGTGACCGAGTCGTCGAAACGTCGCAAGGATCCGTAGTCGGCTTGCGCCAGGAGTTTCCTCCACTCCGGCCAGTGCTCGCCTCGGGCTTGGGATTGTTTGCGTAAGGCTCTCAAGAAATAACTCGCATAGAGTCGGTTGATCCCTTTTTCGACGTTTCGACAAGACGCATCCAGATCGATCGGGGGAGCAAGGGCAATGGCGCGATGGATTTTCACTCGGCCCGGCTTCCAGTCTCCAAGCATTCTCAGCAGGATGTTGCCACCGAGCGAGATACCCGCCAAGTTCCAATCGGAGATTCCAAGCGATTGGCTCAAATGCTCCAAGCAGTTTCGGATCGAGTCGAAACAAGCTCCGTGCGGAGGCATAGGGGTCTCGAGGTACGATTGGCCAGCCCCCGGTAAATCGGCTCGGAATACCCGGTATCCCTTGCGAACCAATCCTGCGGCGATGTTGGTCATGTAAGTCCCTGCGTGCGACGAGCCCAATCCGTGTAAGAGCAAGACGGCAGGTCGATCGCTGGGCTGCTCTGGGGAATTCTCATGGACCAGCATGTGTCCGAGCGAGTCGCCGAGGGGACAGCGATGGGCGATCCGAGGTGGCAGGTCTACGATCGGACGATAGAATCCCGTAATCACCGTTTGCAAATGACCGCTTCGCAAGTACCAGGGTGGTCGAAACATTGAATCGCTTATGAATTTATGGTTGGGGACCTGCATCGATGAACATGCTTTGCGTTGGGACGTTGGCTATCGACTCGGTAGAAACTCCGGCTGGCAATCGAGAACGGGTCCTCGGTGGCAGCGCCAGCTACTTTGCTTATGCGGCTGGTTTCTACACGCCTGTGCGGCTCATAGGACGCACCGGGAATGACTGGCCTGAGGATTATACCCGAAGTTTCCAGAATCACCGAGTCGACTGGCGCGGAGTGACCAGCGATTCGCAAGCTAAATCGTACTTCTGGCGAGGTCGCTACTTGCAGGATTATCAAGATCGCCAGACGCTCGAGATCCAAATGCACGGATTCGACCGGTATCGACCCAGCGTACCTGACTTTTATGCCGATTCGGAAATCGTTTTCCTAGCCGCCGCGATCCCTACCGTTCAACACCAAGTCCTCGAGCAGTGCACGAGGGCTAAATTGGTGTTTGCCGATACGGTGGATATGTGGATCGATACGACGCGTTCGGAACTGCTCGAACTGCTTGCGAAAATCGATGGTTTATTTATCAACGACATCGAGGCCAAACAACTCACGGGCGAGTCGAATTACGTCCAAGCCGCTCGATGCATCCAGGCGATGGGGCCACGTTGGGTGATTCTCAAAAAAGGCGAGCACGGCTGTTTTGTGCTCGGACCGGATCTGATGCTGGCCATACCGGCTTACCCAAGCGATCGCTTGATCGATCCGACCGGAGCCGGTGATAGCTTTGCCGGCGGTCTTTTGGGTCACCTTTGCGAGAACATCAACCTGGAGAATCAAGTCGGCCGATCCGCAGTTGCGATCGATCGCAAGGTCTTTGTACAAGCCGTTAAGCACGGGACAGCGGTCGCAAGCTACACCATCGAGTCGTTCAGCATCGAACGCTTGCAGCAGATCACGCGCGAGGATATTCAAAATCGCGTCGCGCAGATCGACTTGCTCTTGGGTCATTGCGGATGATCGATCACGAAGGTCACAGGCCCATCGTTGACCAAGGTGACTTGCATGTCGGCTTGAAAAATCCCGCGTTCGACGTGCACTCCCATCGAAGCGACCTGATCGCAAAAAAGCTCGTAGAGTTTTCGAGCCTCTTCGGGCACCGCGGCTCGATCGAAACTGGGCCTGCGTCCTTTTTGGCAGTCGCCGGCCAAGGTGAATTGAGAGACGATGAGGACTTGGCCTGCGAGGTCCAAGACCGAGCGGTTCATCTTGCCCTGTTCATCGGAAAAGGCCCGCAGGTTGACGGTCTTCTCGGCGAGCCACCTCACCGATTCGACCGTATCGCCTTGCTCAACTCCTAGGAGAACGAGCCAACCTTGTTCGATTTGGCCAACGATGACTTGGTCGACTTGGACATTCGCGCTCAAAACCCGCTGCAGCACGGCTCGCATGCGACCTAGGCTGCCTTGGTCTGTAGCACGGGCATGGCGGTGTTCGGTACAGGGACTTTTATCAGGGGTTCACCTGGGGATCTTGCGACGAAGAGGGTCGATTGGACGTGGCACAATCGCGGCAACCATTGCGCGATCGCTTGGCCATTGGCATCCCCATTCTCCCAAAAACCGTCGATGATGACCAAGTCGCTTGGGAGCACACTGTGAGCGACGCGAGCGACCGAGTTGGACGGCTCACCTGGGATCAAGTGGGCTTTGACCCCGTGTTCTGAGAGGATACGGTGAGCGGCTTTGAGGCTCAGCAACGGCTGCTGGCCGCTGGCCGATTGGTGATTCGATTCGAATGGATCGATGGCCGTGTATCGAATGGGCTTGGGCTCCGAGCCCTTCGCGTTGATTGCTAGCAATTGAGCGATACGTTGACCGGAACCCATGCCGATTTCCAGGATGGAGGTCAGTGGGTTATCCAGGACGTGTAGGAAGAGCGCTCGCTGCGAGACCGGCTTGGAGAGGTATTTCCAGTAAAGGCGTTCGTACCAAGAGAGTTGAGCCATGGGGGTCGTTCCCGAGAGAGCCAAAAGGGTGAGCTGAGTCGATTCGGTGTAGATTGCCATCGGCAGACGGGCGCTCGGCGAACCAAAAAAAGTGATTCAACCCAACTATTTTAACAGCCGTTAAAGATTTGCTGAAACTCGCGCATGCGACAGAAAGAGACACCCGAGCTTCCTTGATTTGTCGCCTTGTGCAACGGATCATTGGGTAAAGATCGCTTGAACCGAAAGTAGATGATTTGACATGACTGGCCCCATCGATCCGAACAGCCCGTTGATTCCTGCTCAAGAGATGGTTTTGCCGACATTGCAAGGCGATGGGAAGCGGCGTTGGATCAATCCAGCCCTTTCGACGGGCAAGTACTGGAAGCGTCGTAGGCTTTTGGCTTATGGGTTGATCGCGTTTTTCGTGACCCTGCCGCATCTGAGATATGCGGGTAAGCCGCTGGTTCTTTTGGATATTGTATCTAGGGAATTCACGTTCTTTGGGCACACGTTTTATCCCACTGACTCGGGTCTATTGCTTTTGTTGATGCTCACGGTTTTCTTTTCGATCATGTTTCTTACGGCCGTAGGTGGCCGATTGTGGTGTGGTTGGGGATGTCCGCAGACGGTGTACCTTGAGTTTCTCTTTCGGCCCATCGATCGGTTGTTCTCTGGGACGGTTGGCAAGGGAGGAAAGCCTCGTAAATCGCTCAATGCGGCGCTTCGGGTTGGGCGCTTTGTCGTCTACTTGGCCTGTTGCATGTTTCTGGCTCATACCTTTTTGAGCTACTTTGTCGGCACGGATCGACTGGCTCAGTGGATGCGATTATCGCCCTGGCAGCATCCGAGTGCATTTGGTGTGATGGCGGGCGCAACCTTTGGGTTGATGTACAACTTCATGTTTTTCCGCGAGCAGCTCTGCATGGTGGCTTGTCCCTACGGGCGTTTCCAGTCGGTCATGCTCGATCGCAAGAGTTTGATTGTCACTTACGACATCCAGCGCGGAGAGCCTAGGCACAAAGGCAAAGCGACCGGAGCGGGCGCCGGGGACTGCATCGATTGTGGGCACTGCACGGCGGTCTGTCCTACGGGGATCGACATTCGCAACGGTTTGCAGATGGAGTGCATTCATTGCACGCAGTGCATCGACGCTTGCGATACGATCATGCATCGGATTGGCAAGCCTGTAGGGTTGATCCGATATAGCAGCCAAGACGCTTTAGAGGGCAAGAAGCATTCTTGGGTGCGTCCACGGACGTTGATCTATCCGCTTTTAGTTCTCGTTACCAGCACGCTATTTTTGGTCTTGCTGACCACCAAATTCGCATTTGACGCCCGAATACTATCGAGTCCGGGGGCGCCTTATGCGATCAACAGTGCCCGGATGTTGCAGAACAATTTCCGTGTCCGGTTGCGGAACCGGACCGACAAAACCGAGACTTACACGATCCAAATGCTCTCGCCTGCAAGTGCGTCGGTCCAGTGGAGCGACGAGGCACCGACGCTAAGACCCAACGAATCGAAACTGGTCCCGATCATGGTGACCGCACCGGTCGGAACGACGGCGGCGAATCACGGAAAGATCGAGGCGGAAGTTCAACTCGCAGACCAGTCGGGCAACGTGCGAAAAATCAGCGTCATGCTTTTGGGTCCGGGTTGAACCTCAGGAATCTACTAAGACCGGGTGCGAGACACGGAACTAGGGAACCACGGAACACACCGAACACACGGAAGCAGGGAGTGTGGGAACCACGGAACACACCGAATACACGGAAGCAGGGAATGTGGGAACCACGGAACACACCGAATACACGGAAGCAAGAGGAAACCGATTGCGGGTTGTTTTTAGGGGGAGAGTCGAGGGAAATTGGTACCTTTCGAACTCTTCAGAAACACAGGGAAAACATTCAAAAGTTCGGTTCCTGTCCTCTCCGCTGGTAAACCCTGGTTTCCCCAGGGTTTTTCGCATATTGGGCCAATTGCTTTGGCTTTCTGTGCCTATCCATGCCTGCAGGTGCTGCCCCTGTAGAAATCATCGTCTCGTGCGCTGCCTTGGCCCCCAAAAACATTTCAGTGCGTCGTCCAGTGAGTCGCAAGAGTCGTTTCCAAACCCTCGGTTTTTTAGCGAAAACATGTGGTTTTTTGGTGGAGGTGCAGGATTCGAACTAGGTCAGTTCGAATCGTGTTGGAATTCATTGCCAGAACAGAGATGTCGGGGAAGTTCGCGTCGTCCCTCGGTACAGGATGATTAGCCCCAAAACAGCCTAGCACTCCATCCAATGATTGATTGACTCTCAAGTGCCTCATATTATTCAACGTCGGGTCGAGCTTGGCTTGAAAGATAGGCGGCTTTGGTGCGGTCGATGGTTTTAGGCTGATCCGTATAAAACTATTAGTGGGCAGGAGTCCGAGGCATGGCCAAGCGTGGCATCTCCGACAAGCAGCGTGCGTGGCTTGTTTGTCAGCTCAATGACTGGCAGTCGCACGGCTTATTGTCTGCCGAACAGACGGCTCCGATCCTCGATCTCTACGAGACGCAGGACGAGCTGGCCGAGCGAAAGCGATCCACAGCACTGCTGACGCTAATGGGTGTTGCAGCCTTTCTGGTTGGCCTGGGAATGCTGTTGTTGGTTGGCTACAACTGGGAAGCCATGCCCGATGTACTGAAGCTGTTTATCATCTTCACCGTTGTCTCCGGAACGCAAACCGCAGCATTGCTTCTGCGTTTTAGGCGTCACGCGATGTTGTTGTCGGAGGTGGTATTCTTCTTGGGTTGCCTTTTTTACGGCGCCGGTATTTTTCTGGTAGCTCAAATTTTTAATCTCAACGCTCACTACCCTGCCGGCGTCTGGTGGTGGTCTCTTGGAGTACTACCTTTTGCACTTTGCCTAGATACTCTGTTGCTTCACGCCTTGCTAGTCTCCCTGCTGGCGATCTGGTGCGGAATGGAGATCATCGGATTCGGTGATGCCGGATTGTGGTTCTTTGGACGTTGGGGGTTTATCGCAAACGGCGCATACTCGCTTCCGCTGTTGGCGTTGCCCGGCCTAATGTGGGCCTACCGCAAGGGATCCGTCGCCACTGTCGCCCTTTACGTCCCTCTTTTGGCTTGGTGGGTCATTCTGCAACCCATTGCTTGGAAATTGGAGGAGGAGACGGTCTATTTCATTGGTGCTGTCGGAGGCCTGATGCTTGTCATTGCCGAAAACCACCCCGCAGGCAGCCGGTTTGCCATTCCTTATCGCCTTTTCGGAGTTCTGCTGGCGGCTGGCGTGCTACTAGCCATGAGTTTCTTTGAATTCAGCGACGCGATTCAGCGTTCTGAATTTGAAGCAAGAACTCTAGTTCCGGCGCTGGTTATATTGAGCCTCTCGGCTGCGACCATCTTTCTGGCTGCACTGCTCAAACGCCGTGAATCGCCCGCGTCGCCCTCGGTTCCACAGCAGATTCAACAGATTCTGCGCTGGCAATGCCTGCCGATCGGTCTAGTAGTGGTCATGGTCATCCTGCTCGTTTGGCACTTGATCATCGGCGAGCCACTACTCCCGACCATTGTAGCAAACGTCGCCATGATCTTCCTCGCTTTCTGGTTAATTGGGGTCGGACTTCGAGAAGATCGGGGCCAGCCTTTTGCGGCCGGTGTGATGTATTTTCTGCTCTGGGCTGTGGTGCGATACGTCGACCTTTTCGGTGATTTTGGCGGCATGCTTGGCGCAGCGTTGATGTTTTTCCTATGTGGTGGGGCTCTGTTTGGGGTGGGATTTTATTGGCGCAACCGAAAGCAAAGGTAACATGATTTATACTACCGCTGAACCAAGGAACTCAAATTTGGCCGGGGTCGAGTGGCTAGACCGCGGACTTGAGTGGATCAAGAACCGGGAAGGAGCCATACTGATCGCCGGTATTGGTTTCCAACTCATAGTCCTCATCGGGTTGATAGTGGCGCCATTAACCACGCTGCTCACCGGCGATACGATCCTACTGCGCGTCGTGCCGGTAGATCCTCGCGATCTGTTCCGAGGCGATTATGTCATCCTCGGTTATGAACTCAGTCGTGTCCCGCCGCAAGGCATTCCTGGGCTTCAATCCACCGATGACCAAGGCCAAACCGTGTACGTCGCGATAGTGCCCGAAGAAGATGGCAAACATTGGCGAGCGAGCCAGTTTAGTCTTCAAAAACCATCCACCGGAAAATTCCTTCGGGGCCGAATCAACGGTTGGAATCGAATTGAATTTGGCATCGAGTCGTATTTCGTTCAGGAAGGCGAGGGATTGAGATACGAGCGCGCAGTTCGTAGCCAGAATCTCTCGGCTGAGGTAACCCTTGATCGGAACGGTAACGCCGTTTTGAAACGGCTCGTGATCAAATAACGCAACGTTTACAACCTAAGTGTGGGTCTGCACGGAGCGGTTCGCCACACCACCTGCGATAGCCCAGGACTGGCGGACACCGGCGGCATACAATTCCCCAACGTTCTCGGCAGTTACCGCTAAGCTGTATTTCTCGATGGCTAAAAGCTCGACTCCGCCATCGATTCACTCAAACCATCACCTTCTTCGCCCCAGTAGCCTTGGCAAAATCGTCCTCGGTCACAAGCAGGTAACTCTGCTGGGCGATGCGTGGTGAGTTGCCAAGCCAAGAGCAGACCACGTGCAACGGAAACTCCCGTTGCAGTTCCGTTTGCCGGCTGGCTCGCCCCTCTTGAAGCGTTACAGAGTGGAACAATCGTGGCCAGCCCGAGACTTCGGCGCGTCGCAGAAGTCGCGTCATTTTGCTGCGTAGGTTGGCGTTCTTCCAACCCATCGCCGTGTTGGCTGCGTCGCGGAACTGAGGTGCGGCGACTCCTTCAACCTGTCGTCGTCGACTCGCAGCAACTTCAACCCTAGCAGCCAGGGCCTCCTCATAGGTTTTCGTGTCGCAAGTCTGTCTTCAGACGCCGTTGTGCCTGAGCCAAGCATGATGGTGATCGGGTCGCTATTTGGTTTAGGTGGGCTCGTGGCTAAGACGCGGATGAAGAAGTAACCCTTTTTGCTTCTGTCTGGGCGCCGCCCGTGGGCGGCGCGCGTTTTTTGGATCAAGACCCCGGTAGTGGATCTTGCCGTAGGGTTCGTGAAGCGGCTTTGCCTCGCAATCCACCCTTGAGAACGTGGGATAGGCTTCCAGCCTGTCCGCCTTCAGGATGTGTTTGCTAAATCATATACTTAGTCAATTGCGATGTATCTGAAAAGGATGCTGGCGCAACTAAGGAATATAGAATGGATGTGTTGTTTCAAGGTCCGGTGGCTTACGCACACCGGCAGACAAGTGTCGCCCTCCGGGCTAAAACCAAACAGCCTTACGCGCGTTTCTCCCTCTGACGCCCCCGCAGCCCTCGCAAAATCATCTTCAGTGACCAGCAAGTAGCTCTGCTGGGCGATCCGCAGTGAGTTGCCAAGCCAGGAGCAAACCACGTGCAGTGGGAACTCCCGCTGCAACTCTGTTTGCCGGCTGGCTCGCCCCTCTTGAAGCGTTACAGAGTGGAACAATCGTGGCCAACCCGAAACGCCGGCGCGGCGCAGCAGTCGCGTCATCTCGCTGCGTAGGTTGGCGTTCTTCCAACCCATCGCTGTGTTGGCTGCGGCGCGGTACTGGGGAGCCGCGACCACGTATTCGCTCTTGTCTCCGAAGATCTCGAAGGCCTCGTCGAGGATCCGTCGCCCACCGTAGTGATTGTCGGTTCGAGCGCCCGCTCACCACGGTACGACTGACCTCTACTTCTGAGGACTAGCAATTCTCGACTCATGCGATTAGCTCTGGTAAGATGAGCTTGGAGGGTTAATCCATGTCGGTTGAAACGTTGATTTGCAGTTTGACTCAGGACGAAAATCGTTACGCTTTGGAATTGCTTTGGGCCTCACTTCGGGGTGATGCCCAAGGATACCTAAAAACGACTCGCAGTCACTGCGACTTTCCTCCAGTGAAAGGATAGACACAAATGTTCCCAAAACATGCGCTGCAACCAACATCAATGGCATCCTTTCTAATCGCTGCGATTCTTGGGGGCTTGTGT
>Ga0315903_10010476_pt1 | contig 11038 bp, 18 predicted proteins | sample LakEriMetagenome_7_FD_203524 | JGI IMG/M metagenome (GOLD analysis project Ga0315903, IMG submission 203524) | Freshwater fungal communities from buoy surface, Lake Erie, Ohio, United States - Buoy 2 MA119 | ecosystem: Environmental > Aquatic > Freshwater > Lake | place: USA: Lake Erie, Ohio... | reverse complement strand
TACAATTATGTCTTGTAGAGCAATGTTAGCAATGTTGGCTGCATTATTATAGATAACAATATTCTTCTCACAGAAAATAATTAAAAAGTCATTATGAGAAGCCAGTGCTACAATCCTGTCATCACCAGGAACAACTTTCTCTAGATTAAGAACACCAGAGCCAGAGCCAGTAAAGTCAGACGGATCTAACAATACACTGTAGTATACAGTAAGTTTATCATTACTTCCAGTGTTGGCAGTCCACATCCTACCAAAAGCACCTAATGCACAACTTGGTGTAAAGGTAGTAACAGTAAAGCCAGTAGGCACGTTACCAACATCGCCGAGTCGCTGGAATCCAAAGTTACCAGTGTGTGCATGGCTTCCACCACCGCCACCACCAGAAGGTAGTTTGTGGTACATTAGAGCAGGATGCCCAGACTGCGCTGCTACCATGTGTGCAGAAGCGGCTGTTCCACTACTAAACTGTGCAGGAGCAAACTGCCAGTTATTTCCTGTTATTGTGTATGTTGCGTTTCCAGTGTCTGTAGCATTACGAACAGACATCTCTGTCATTGTTGTTTCACCAGTAAACAACTTATTGTTACCAGCACTAATTATAGTATAGGTGCCGTTATGATTATCAAACTCTATCATTGCTTCTGGAGTTGAACTGGTGCCACCACTGGTGGTAGTATATAACCAGCCTTTACGAGCACTGATGCGACCAGACTTATCAATGATAGCATTGTATGCAGTAGTAGCAAACTGCACACCCATGTCTACACCGGAGTCTTGGGTGTTTAGACCAAAGAATCCTGGTGACGTAATGCTGGTAAATTGTAGGGGTTTATTTTGGAAAGGCATTATACCCAGTACCAAGTTTGCTCATCAGGGCGGCGACCAGCCTCAATAGCGATGTGGTCAGCCAAGGATTGTTTTGCAACAGCATACTGACTGCTGACATTTACGCCACCGTCTTCACCACGCTCTTCAATGGCCTTTGCCCAAGCCAGAGCAACAATAGGATTCTTGGGTAGTTTAGTTGTGTCAGTACTGCTTGTTAGTTCATTCTCAGGCTTAAACACATCAAACCTGATAGTTTCAATAGCGTTTGGCTTCGGATAGAAATCAACGATGATGTCACCGCTGGAGTCCACGCCATTGACGTTATAATACTCAGGACTGGCTGATAACGGCTGTGGATTCAGAATCAGGTTTTCTGTGAACCACGAAGTAGGCTGATACTGCATAAACCAGTCACGAGTATCGTTGCAGACTTGGTAGATCCTAGACCGAGATCCAGCACCAGTCAAAGAATAACTGTATGTATTTACAACAGTAGAGATGCTATAGGTAGATTTTAGACACTCCCAATCCCAAGCATCTTCAACTTCACGCTTTGCATCATTGACCAACTTACCGATCAATGAACTGTATTCATTTTCAGTAACAGTGGCAACAGTAGGCTCACGGAGCCGTACCAGCACATCGTTAACTATGTTCAGGTATGTAGTGCTCATTTAGCAGTCCCATTTCCTTAATGCTAGGGCTTTCCTTGTTGGTCTTCCTTTTTCGTCTTTAAGCGGTCCAGGCACTCCCGACATACGAGCACAGAATGATTTCCTTCGTGCCGCCGCTTTAGGAGACTTTGCGGCCTGCTTTGAGGAAACTGGCGGTTTGAGATTAGCGCCTTCAGTACGCTTGAAATAGGCTCTACCTTTTGCATTCAAACCACCTTTAGGATTCTGATATACTTTTTTGACCATTATTTTTTCGCAGTCTTTTTTGCTTCCCTAAATGCTTTTGCAGTAGGAGCGCCTTTGGTTCCAGGCTTACGCATCTTTTCACCGCTGCCTTCTTTGATGCGTTTACGCTTGGCTTGGATGTTGGCATAGAGTCCTGGCTTCATCGTCCACGTCCTGCACGCTTACGAGCCATTCCAGCCTGCGACATTGCGATTGCAACTGCTTGCTTGCGTGACTTAACTACAGGACCGCCTTTGCCACTGTGCAACGTACCACGCTTGTATTCGCCCATGACTTTACCAACCTTCTCTGCTTTACCTGCTTTAGTTGTCGGTTTTTTCATTTCTTTTACCTTTCTTTAGCCAAGACTGAACAGTCCGTGTTTCGTAAATACGGAAACAAGACCAAACGATTGAAAAGATTGCTGCTAGAGCAGGCAACACCTGTGCCAGTGTGCCAATAACGGTCATTATTGAAAGCGCATCAGTAACGTGTTTGATGCCTTCTGTAGCGTGCTGTGACATTTATTACTCCGTTACAACCAGTTTCCAAGAGGTTGTAGCCTCATCCCAAGAATACATCTTAGGCGGCTCGCCAGTACCAGCGTCAGCAGGCATATCTACGGGGGCTTTCCATTGGCAGGTTTCCTCTACCAGCACCCAAGAGTTATAGGGCTTGGGAGGAATAAACGCATCACGGCCAGCATCGTAGGTATAGCCAATGCCTGCGTAGTTCTTACGCATATTGCCGTTATACGAGGTTTGCTTCCATGTGCCGCCAAATAGGCGCTCACAGAAAGCAGCACCGATATGTTCTTTCTCGATACCAGCGGCATCCGAGGTATCTTTGTTGCCGACCACAATCACTTGTGTGACAACATTATTAGCATCTAATTTAGCGAAATGCGCCATCTAATTCTCCTGACCAATCAGTTAAAAAATCACGGATTTGAGTTGATCCGCATAACATCCTTGCATCTTCGTCACGCTTTACATGGTATGCCGAAATATGCGTGTAATCTAACATTCGTGCTGCGATGATTCTTTTGTTGCCTACAAATACATGAAATACTTTATTTCGTTCTTCGTTGCTTAAACTACTTACATCTGGATTTGGTTCTGTTTGATATTCCTTGTAAGGCGATCTTATAACTATTGGATATACCAGACCATTTTCAGATATGTCTTGAGCAACTTTCTTTATTAGTTTCTTATCAAATCTATCAACTGTTATTACAAGATTGTTTAGATCGTACTCTGCATACCATTGCGGATAATCGATCTGTTTAGCCTTTAACAGTTTCAAGTTGTAAGCCAGTCAAATCCATTTCATCCCCAACAACTCCAACAGGGAAAGTATTAAAAGACAAACTTATACGAGTCTGGTCATGCTGAACTGTTTCTACCATGTGTGTTAGGCTAGACGGAAACAAAATTAAATCTCCAGTTCCAACCTCAAACCACCATGACTCAGAATTCCACACATTCCACTCAGAAGGTGGAAACTTGATCTGCTGGTAGGCATCACGATAAAAGTAAATCTTGTCTTTTTCTTTGTTGGCCTGCACATAAAACACGCCTGACACAAATGAATTAGGATGTGCGTGTTTGTGGTGATACTGACCATTTTCTGTATAGTTAGTCCAAGATTGTGTGATCTTTAAATTCACTTGATGCTTGGGGTTATACACAGTCTTAAAATACTCAGAGATAGATGTTTCTAAAAAATCTCTAAGTTTTGTTAGTTCTTTGTTCTTTAGAATCGTGTTGTCTTTGCTCGTTGTGTTACCCATGTTTGAGCGAGTTTCTTGATTCTTTAGAAACGAAAACTCTTTAGCGGTTAGATCACGACCTAACTCATATCGTCCAACTGGAGTCGGAAAGAGGTTATGTATCATTCGCCTATGAGTTCCTCTATCTGACGGACTTGCTTATCTAATTCTTCTTTTTGTTCCGGCAGAAGAATTGTGTTGATAGAGTCCTCAAAGGCTCTGATCTTTTCTATCGTGTCTTGTATCTCTTCCCAGGTTGGGCGAGGTCTTGGATCTTCCCAACGAGTGATGATGGTATTTGATATTTCCCACTTAGCACCAGGACGAAGCAGGTGCATTGCGGTATCTATTCCAACAAGCCGATATGTTTTTTCTTTCACTCTAACTCCATTTGATAATTACGATTCCTGAGCCGCCATTTCCGCCGTTATATCCAGGATAGGACGGTGCTACGGTAGTTGAACCACCGCCACCGCCGCCTGTATTTGCGGTAGCAGCAGATCCGTTTCCTCCACCGGACACACCAGCATTTCCTCCACCGCCAGCGCCTCCAGTTCCAGGAGTTGTTGGCGTACTTGCGCCACCAGCCCCACCGCCACCGCCTGCGTAGGTTACGGATGATCCTGAAATACTTGATGCTGTACCAGCACCACCGTTTCCACCAGCATTAGGTGAGTTTGTGCCGCTTGCCCCAGCAGCCGAAGCGCCTCCACCGCCACCCGATGTGTAATTCCCTGCTCCGCTAGTGTTTCCACCATTATTTCCCTGAGATGGGCTTACAGATGGTGTATTGCCTGTTCCGCCACCACCACCAGTTCCTGATGATCCTTGGCCCCCGCCTGAACCTCCATTTTGCCCAGTTGCAGGACTTGGTGTTGTTCCACCACCACCCCCACCAGCGGAAGTTATAGTGCTAAATATCGAATTGCTACCATTAACTCCTGCATTTGGATAAGCAGTAGCACCGCCACCACCACCACCGACTGTAATAGTATAGGTAGTGCCTGCTGTTACTGAAAAGCCAGTACCTGTTCTAAATCCACCTGCGCCACCACCACCGCCTTCTTTTCCACCACCGCCGCCTCCAGCCACGACCAGATACTCAACAGAAGTTACTCCTGTCGGACATTGCCATGAGCCAGAAGCATTAAAGATTGCAAGGCCAGTAGTGCCAGGGATTGTGTATTTTAGGATGACGATACCGGAGCCTCCTGCTTTTCCAGCATTAGAACCACCATTCCATGCACCTCCGCCGCCACCGCCTCTATTAGCAGTACCAGCGGTATTGTTTCCAGAGCCTACTCCATATTCACCATTTCCACCGCCAAACGTATTTCCTTGAGATCCACCACTACAGCCGCCGCCAGCATAATTTACAGAAGACCCAGAAATAGAACTTGCTGTTCCACTACCACCATTATTTGCGCCATCAAATCCTGTAGATGTTCCGGCCCCTCCAGATCCACCGCCACCACCATAAACTGTTCCACCGTTATTTCCTTGAGAAGGACTTACTGAAGGAGTATTTCCAGATCCAGCGGTTGCTGGTGTGTTAGACGCACCGCCTCCTGAACCTCCATTACCACCATTTCTTGTGTTTGACCCGCCACCAGAACCGCCGCCGCCAAAACCACCGCCAGCAGATACAATTCCTGGAGATTGAAACGGCGAAGATGAGCCGCCAACAATAGACGAACTACTGCCTTGAACTCCATCATTGTTTGCGCCACCAGCACCTCCAGCGCCGCCTGCGCCAACAGTAATAGTATATGTTGTACCAGCACTTACTGATACTCCTGTACCAGTTCTAAATCCACCAGCGCCACCGCCGCCAGAAGCATCTCCACTTACACCGCCAGCACCACCGCCTCCAGCAATGCAAAGATATTCAACCTCTGTAACACCAGTAGGGCAAGTCCAAGAACCAGACGCAGTAAAAGATACAGTTACAACAGATGGTCCTGCGCCTCCGGCTGCCCTTCCGAGCAGCATCAGCATAATTCCACTCATGACACGTTTCCTGTAATCACGCAGACGGTAGAAGAAATAAACAGAATAGTTGCTACACCACGAGTTGCTAGGGTTACAGATGCTTTATCTGAGTCTGTGCCAGCAATATAAGCCGTGGTGATAGAGCAGGTAATAGTAATGTTTCCTGTAGTGTTATTAAATACTGACACAACATCACCAGCCGCAAATGTTGCATCTGGAATCGTAATTGATCCGCTTGCGCCTACTCCGATAAACTTACCTATGTCGCCAGTAGCAAGTGTATAAGAAGTAGTTTTATCAGACCCAGACTGAGGAACTTTTCTGAAACCAACACCATTAGTACCGTCAACAGTTAATGTATTTACATCACCATGAATCGTTTTGCTGCTTAGTGTTTGCGAATCAGAAGTGCCTACGACTGTGCCAGAAGGAATTGCTTTCTGTGCCGCAGATCCATCAATTCTACCAGAGCCGTTAGTAACAACAAATGACGATGCTGCTAAACCGTTTAGCGTGTTATCATCAGCACTAATCGTCTTGTTAGTGATCGTTACAGTAGAACTTGTACCAAAGCCAACATCAACGACATTGCCGCCGGAGTCTTTGGTATACAGAATCTTGTCTAGCGTGTTGACTGCTAATTCAGCACCGCCAGTAGAGTTAGTTAAGTCACCAGCACCAGGAGCGCCAGTAGTATCACGTTTTTTGGTAAGAATGGTAGCCATGATTAGTAAGTGCCTCCAGAAATTGTGCTCGCTGTAGTTAAGACGTTATTTCCGCCTTGTTGTAATGTTCCAGTAAAGTTGGCAGTAGTTGCATTATATTTTGCAGTGTTCGCATCGTATGCTTGAACATCTACGCCAATCTCAAGACCTTCAACAACATCACCAGATTGAAGTTCTTGTATGGTTGTTCCGTTTATAACTAGGGGGTATCGTGCAGTCATATTATATCCTTAAACTACAGAAACATTTACTGTTCCGCCTGCTCTATTGGTAACCGCAATAGAACCGTTGGCAATTGTAACCTGTACCGTAGTAGTATCAAATTTAGTCACAGGTAAATACGAAGGTAACGGCACATTTATCCACTGAGATGCAGATGCGTTATAACGAATAATCTGGTCTGCAGATGGCGATGTAATCGTTACATCACTAAGGTCATTCAATGTGCCTACAGTGCTGGCACTAGCAAAAGATAAAGTCCCTGATCCGTTAGTGGTTAATACTTGACCGTTTGTTCCATCACCAGACGGTAATGTAAACACATTGACAAAGTTTGTCAAGTTAGCATCATAGGCTTGTACTTTTACGCCTATGTCGCCAGACTTTAATACTAAGTCGCCTACTGCTGAGAGAACATCTCCACTAGTAAGCGTTACAGCGCCGGATCTACCATTAAATGTTGTTACACCTACATCAATAGTTGAAAATGCTAATGTACCGCTTCCATTAGTGGTTAAAACCTGACCATTAGTGCCATCTGCCGTAGGTAATGTAAAGTCTAATACAAACTCATTAAGATTAGCATCGTAAGCCTGTACTTTAACGCCAATGTCTCCAGATTTAAGGATATTGGCATCATAGGCTTGTACTTTAACACCGATGTCAGCAGATTTCAACACCAGATCGCCAACAGCAGAAACAATATCTGCGCTTGTAAGCGTTACTGCGCCTGAGCGACCGTTGAAGGTATCTACGCCACCACCAGCGGCACCAGAGGCAAATACGAGGTTTCCAGCGCCGTCTGTCTTGATAAATTGGTTTACTGTACCGTCTGCTGTAGGCAGTGTAAAGGTATTTACAAACTGTGTCAGGTTACTATCGTAAGCCTGTACTTTTACACCAACATCCGCACTTTTTAGTACTAAGTCACCAACAGCGGATGTAATATCAGCACTAGTTAGACTTACAGCACCTGATCTACCATTAAAGGTAGTGACTCCAAGGTCAATAGTGGCAAAACCTAATGTTGTGGTTGCACTACCACCAGTCAATACTAAAGCCTGGCCAGTAGAACCTGCGGTAGTAGGTAGGGTAAATGTGTCTACAAAGCCTTTGAGGTTAGAATCATAAGGCTGAACCACTACTCCAACATCAGCAGAAACCAGTATGTTATCGCCAAAGGCTGCTTCCATTCCTGAAGCAGTCAATACGATGTCGTTATTAACCCAACCGCTGCCATTATACAGCAATACTTGGTTTAATGCAACACCGCTGCCAATTGTTACATCGGTGAGGCTGTCTAGGGAAGATACTAAGGTAGGTTTGTTGCTAAGATCGTTATAGTTGCCTGTGGTTGCAACCGTAGCAAGGCTAGGAATAGCAGAAGCGGCAATAGTGCCGCCAGTAATGCTTACATTGTCTGAGTTTTGTGTTGCAAGTGTGCCTAAACCAAGGCTAGTACGAGCACCTGCAGCAGTGGTAGCGTTTGTACCACCCTGTGAAATCTGCAACGGTGTATTGACTATATCACCGGAGCCTGTACCACCATCACCACGGTAGAATGACATTATTTACCGTCCCTGATTGGAATGTACCCATCAGCGCCTACATACCATGCCGTAGTTGCCGAAGGTGCTTGTAATACATTGATGTAATCAATTCCTGCTTCCATTCCAGAAGTGCTTGCCAGCAAAGATACTTCGATAGCGCCATTATTATTATAAGTATCAGCCACAGAAGCATCAGCAGAAACAAGTTTAACAGGAATATAGTCTTCCCATGCAACTAGAGAACCAGCACTAGCCAACTCAAACACAACCATTTCTGTTGCATTTGTGCCGCTAACCAACACTGTTGGATATGTTCGGGGAATCATGTTATCTCCTAGTTTTCTTTAACATCCTCAGTGAAGACGCTAAAGAAAAGCCCCTTGTGGGGGCAAAACCGTTAGGTTTTATTCAAAGATCGTGCGACCTACAATAACTTTATACACAGCAGATGCAAGGTTAATTGCTCCGCCAGTGTTGTTCCAAATTTGAACAGTTACTTCGTTAGCAGCGGTCACAGCGGCAGTTAAACCAAGATCTTCTACATCGATAGATGCAGACACGGCAATAACTACGTCACCGAGAGCAACGCCAGGAACAGCAATGGTGTCTACAGCCTCGTCACCATCGGCAACTTCAGCAAAGTTAATGGTGCCTTTAGCGGCCCATACTTTAGAAAACACACCACCAAACTGTTCACGACCTTCTTTTACAGATACGCTAGTTGCAGCCATAATTATCTCCTATTTAGTTAAGAAGACCCCGCCGAAGCGGGGCCGTATCACAATTAACCAGGGATAACCAGAGCAACAGCGGATTTGTCACGCAGTTCGCCAGCGCCGTACAGCGTATCGGCGGTGAGCAGCGTAGCAAGGTACTCTTGCTTGTACTGGGTCTGAACACGAACGCCCAGTTGCTCAACGAGCACACCAAACTCAGGGTGAGCCATCAAGCAAACACGGGGGTTAACGTCACCAGTGCCAGAAGTCGTAGCGGTGTCAGCGTTGGTCGAAACATAGACCTTAACGCCATAGATGTCACCGATCTGACCGTTGCGGATGGTAGAACCATCGCCAACGAAAGCCTGCTCAGTAAAGCGAGCAATGCCCATCAGCGTGTTACGAGCAACCGGAGGAACGATCAGAAAGCGACCATCCATCGGAACATCCTCGTCATCCAGACGCTGGATTGCACGGCGGATACCCTCATCGGTAAGAGCAGTCTCGTTACCAGTGTTGGTGTTAGCCGTGGGATCAAACGCCGTAGAACCATCACCACCAATGAAACCGTTGGCATAGCCGAAGGTAGCATCAGTACCGTTCCAGGTGCCGCCTTGCGACAGACGACCCAGTTTGATGATGTCGGTGTCGGTCTGGGTAGCCAGAGCGTAACCAGCGTCATCCGTGTAGAAACGGCGCAGTGAAGACATAGCCTGAACTTCAGCCAGATCTTCGATCAAGCGGCTGTACTCAAAGTGCTTGTCGATGTTAACCGACAGAGCCGTACCACCAGCAGCAATCAGAGTGACTGCATCGGTATCACTTTTAGCAGAAGCAGAACCACGGGTCGGGGCAGGGAAGTAGACTTTGTCGCCTTTCTTGCCTTTGAAGTTCATCTTCTTGATGAGGTTAGCGGCAACAAGGTTCTTCTTGTAAGCAGCGATGATCTCATCAGACCATACTTCAGGTACGAAACCTGCGGTATCAACTGCGGATTTAACTACCGCATTATTTGGTGCGAATGCTGTATTAGCCATTTTAAATTTCCTTTCGTAATATTGTTAGATTACCTAACCCTTCCTTCACGATAGGCTGCCATAATCTCAGGCTGCATCATATCGTATCGGTCTGGGTCAGTTTGCATGAGTTTCATAATGTCTGAGCGCCGATAAATCTTCTTAGACGGTGCCTCGTCACTGCCAGAAGCAACAGTGGTAGTCGCTGCCTTGATCGTCTTGCTACGAGCCTCTTTCTCTGCCGCTACTGTCTGCTGCGCTGATCCTTTGCGTTCTTTGTAAGCACTCAAAAGTTCAGTTGCTGCATCATAGTCGTAGCGTTGGTCTGCTCTCAAAAACAACTCTTGCCTAACTTTGGATGCCATCACCCATTGTTGGAACCCAGGATCAGTAACAACTTGCTGATAATCTGGGTGCGTTGTTTGTAAAGCATTCAGAGCCTTGGCTCGTTGCATCTCAAGAGTGAGTGCTTCCGCTTCTCTAATCTTGGGATGATTCTCAATTGCGATTTCTACCGCCTTCTTCGGATCAGCAAAGAAGTCTACCTCATCAGTAGATTCGGTTCTCAGTTGCTGTTTTGTTGTGGCTTGGGTGCGAATATAATCGTCAACTAGTTTGCGTAGTTCACCAACCTCGCTGCCTTGGCGGCCAATTAACTTCTCAGCCTCCATGTGCATCTTGGCAATGTCTTTGGCACTCTTACCCCGATATTTCTCAGGGAGTTCCTCTTCCGTTTGCTCTTGACTCTGTGCTTCTACTTCAGATGTCAATTCAGCAGGATCTACTACAACTTCACTAGTTTGCGCTTCTTCTGCGCCTTCCTCAATAAAAGCAGCCATCTATGTCTCCCGTGCTTAACAGCATTAAGAAAGAACACTTACTAAATTGTGCGGGGTTCTCTTATCCGCTTACTTCCACTCGTCAGAACGACCAGTCTTACGCTCCCAGTTAATCTTTTCTTGGCGTTTACGTTCCCATGCCATTGATGCCCCAGGGAAATCCCCAGAACAACCGTCAAGACTAATCATAGGAGTTGAGATAAGCCTGCTAGCGTCATTTCCACAGTGTGGGCACTGTATGACGGTTACAGAGTCATCTATGTACTTTTCAGTTATGTGGCCTTTGGCACACTGAAAATCAAATATTCGTTTCATTTAGTTCCTCATAGGCTTTTTCAGACAGATCCTTTAATCCAACCATGTAGTCTAGGATGTCTACTTGTCCTTTACGGAACTCTACTGTGTCTTTGTCGCAGTTTCTTATGTTCTCGTACTGGGTACGCATATCTAACAGATCTTCTATGAGTTGTTTCCACGCCTTGG
>Ga0315903_10010471_pt1 | contig 11042 bp, 10 predicted proteins | sample LakEriMetagenome_7_FD_203524 | JGI IMG/M metagenome (GOLD analysis project Ga0315903, IMG submission 203524) | Freshwater fungal communities from buoy surface, Lake Erie, Ohio, United States - Buoy 2 MA119 | ecosystem: Environmental > Aquatic > Freshwater > Lake | place: USA: Lake Erie, Ohio... | reverse complement strand
TCGAGCGGCGATGTTCGCCGCGATCGGTGCCACCGTGCTCGCGGTCCCCGGGCAGGCCCAGGCCGTCACGATTTCGATGCAGGCGCTCACCACGTTCGGCAGCAACGGCTGGCTGGCGCCCGCAAGCTTCGCGACCGGCGGAACCGGCGATGCCATCCGCGACATCGCTTTCAACCCGGTAAGCGGCAACCTGCTGCTCGCGACGGCCGCCACGCCGATTCCCGTCAATGCAGTCACTGGGGCATTCGGAACCGCACTGCTCACCGGCGGCACGATCACCGGCGGAGCTCGGGCCTTCAACACGGTTGCCGTCACGAGCGACGGCGTCATTTACGGTGGCAACCTGTCCACCAACTCGACCACGAGCCCCTACAAGGTGTATCGCTGGGCCGATCAGACGTCGACACCCACGCTCCACTATTCCGGGAACGCCGGGCTCGCGGGCTCCCGAATCGGTGACGACCTCGCCGCCTTCGGCGCAGATGCAACGGGCTTTCTCGCGGCGGGCTTCGGGGCTTCACCGGCTGTGACCGGCAACAACTCCTTTACGACGGTGACCACCGGCAACAGCGGTGGCACCGCTGCCGCAGTCGCGTACACGGGAGGCGCTGCCGGCGACTACCGCCTGGGCATCACGATCGCCGATGCCAACACGGTGCTCGGCACGCAGGCTCAGACCGTTCGGCAGGTGAGCTTCCTCGGCACGTCTGGCACGCTCGATTTCTCGACGACCCTCAACGTGCTGACGGAACGGGGACTTCTCTACTTCACCGCCTACGGCACTCCCCTCCTGGCGACACAGGAGTGGGGTTCCGGCGCAACGACCAATACCGTTCGACTCTACGACGCCACCAACCTCTTGTCTTCCGGATCGGTGTCATTCATCCAGTCGATCAATCTCACGACCAGCACGAATGCCAACGGCAATGCCATCGGCGGAATCGCCTTCGGCACGGTGAACGGCACTCCGACGATCTATGCCTTGAGCACCAACAACGGCATCCAAGCCTTGCAGATCGTCCCCGAGCCGAGCACGACGCTGGCAGCCGGCGTGTGCACCGCCGGCCTGGCAGCGCTGATGCTCCGCAGTCGTCGCCGCAGCAACGAGTCGGCCTAGAGTCAGCCTAGCGGTTGCGGTTTCGGCTGCGACCCCGAACGAGGGTTTGCGAGGGGAGTTCGCCGAAGTGGCGGCGATACTCCGTGGCGAACCGGCCGAGGTGCGTGAAGCCCACTGCGGTGGCGGCCTCGGCCACCGTCAGCCCCGGGCCGGGCTGCACGAGCATCCGACGAGCCAGTTCGAGCCGCACGCCGCGCAGGTATTCCAGTGGCGTGCCGCCGGTGCGAAGAAAAGCCCGCTCGACGGTCCTCGGCGAGACACCGGCCCGCGTCGCGAGTTCCGCGATGCGCACCTGGCGATGTGCCTGGCTCGCCAGCCACGCCTTGAGGGCCTCGACGTCGCAGCGGGCCTCGGTCCCGGGCGGTTTTGTCATCACGCCTTGCGTTGACGCCGCCTGCACGACCGCATCGACGATCTCCCGCTCCAGTCGCTGGATCGAGTCGGGCGTTCGCGCCAGCCGATCTCGCGCTGAAAACCGCTGCAGGGCCACGACCGCCAGACTGCGGTTGGCAGCAGTCGCGAGCCGTTTCACGAGCCGTGCGATCTGCTTGCCCGCGATGCCGCCGATCGACGCATGCTCGGGCGGCGGCACGTCGGCCGCCGCGGCTGCCTCGGCCAGGGTCGCCGCGGGGAGGTCCACCACCAGGCAGCGGATCGGCGAGGCTTCGAACTGCGTCCGGCGATACGGCCCCCGCAGCAGCGGCCGCGACGGCGACCCGCTGAGTTCCCGGCCGTCCGGCACGACGTCGACGCTCCCCTCGAACGGCACGTAGAGCGCCGAGTCGTCGCTCGGCTCGCTGGGAACCACGCGGATCCGTGAGGTGCACTCCACGTACGACACCGCGACGCGGCCCAGCAGCACACGGTTCATCGTCAGCGCATAGTGCTCCGGCCCGAGCACCTCGCTGGTGTGCTTCGGCCAGAACTTCCCCGTGGTGTCCCGCGCGGCGGAGAGTTCGCGCGTCGAGATCAGCGGGAAGCGGACGAGATATGAGCGGGCGGCACGAGTCATGCGGCGATTGTGGTCGAGCCTTCGCCCGCTGACGAGTGGTTCCCCGGCCGGGCATGCACGACCGGAGCCTGCGGCGAATCGCTCCAGGCGCTGGGGCGATTCGCTCCAGGCCGGCCTGCGACTGGGGCAAATCGCCCCAACGTCGCCGGCAGAGGAAACCTGCCAACAGGCCGATATCTCTAGGCAATGGGCGTGCCCGCCCAATCAGTGTGACGTTTTTTGGATATCGGCACGGGACGTGCAACGTTGTTCTTGCGGTGCGACGCGACTGAACCGACTGGCCTCACCGAGGCCCGGGCTCGCGTGTGCCGCGTGAACCGATCCAGAGACGACCACCTCGCCAGAGGAGCCCACCCATGACCACCGCACGATTCGCCCTGCCTCGCTCCGTTTCTCTGTGGCAAGCCCTCGCGACCACGGTGCTGCTGCTGACCGCAGCCACCAGTTCGCCAGCGCGGGCCGCGATCGTTTATTTCCCCGTCAACTCCGGGGGCTCGATCTCGCAATCGGGCTCAGGCGGGCAGCCGACGATCGTCGCGTTCGGCGACATTAACCTCAGCACCGGCACCTTTAGCGTCGCTGGCGACTTCGCTGACCCAATCAGTTTCGGGATCGGCCTGAACCCGCCGGAAGCCTCCCAGGCATCCCAGTTCTTCTCTCAGTCGAACAACGACGTCAGTTGGCTGATTTCTTCGGGAACGATCGCGTTGCTCTCGGCGGGCGGGACGGTGGGAGCGGGGACGTATAGCGCGGCCGATCCAAACTTTGGCGGTGACTGGAAGTCCGGCGTGTCCCCCGGCTACGCCGGTCTCCAGATGACATCCGGCACCGATACGTTTTACGGGTGGGTGAGCATCAGTTACGTGGTTGGCAGCCCGAATCAGGTGACGGTGAATGGATTCGCCTTCGAGAACCAGCCCAACACGCCGATCACGGTCGCCGCGGTGCCAGAGCCCGCGTCGCTCGCCCTGGTCGCGACCGGCGTGGCCTTTGCGGTTGCCGTCTACCGCCGCCGCAGGAATCGGCATTTATAGGCGCCGCCGCGGCGATGAACGAGGCCCGGGGTTGCCCCCCCGAGACCTGCCGGCCGCGTACAATCCGGGGCATGCCTGCGAACGCCACTCAACCACGACTCGAAGCCGCGTTCGTAACTCGTCAGCTTGACGAACTCCGCAGCAAGGGTGTGGTGCGACTCGATGACGACGAAACGGCAGCCCTTGCGGGGGCGCTCGACTCGATCGAGGCCGACTCCGTGGAACTGTTCGGATCGCGGACCGACCCGGCAGGCCGCGGCGGCGACATCGACGTGCTGATTCTCTGCCGCGGGGCTGCGTTGAACACTGCCCGCCGGATCGCTGTCAGGTTTTTCGATCGCTGTGAGGAAAAGATCGACGTGGTCGTCCTCGACCCCTCCCGCCTGACGGCCGTGCAGCAGGTCTTTCTCGACAGCCTGCGGCGGGTGCGAGTCGCATGACCACCGAGCCGCTTCTCCTCGATTCAGCTGAAAAGTTGCGTGCCTCGCTCACGCTTCTCTTCGCGTCGGCGGATTCTTATGTGGCATTTCAGCCCGACCAGCGATATACGCCGAAGCAGCGAGAACCCTACGACGCCCTGTCGGAAAGATTCCTCCGAGGCTTCGAGTCTGCCTTGAAATTCTTTCGGACCTGGGAGCGGGTTCGGGAAGTCTCTGCATCGGAAACCTACCGTGACCTTCTGCTGCGGATGGAGAAACTCGGACTGATTTCCGATCACGAGTGCTGGCTCGGGCTCCGGGACCTGCGCAATCGCGTCGTCCACGACTATCTACCCGATGAGCTTGCGAATCTTTACGCCCTCGTCATCGCCGACGCCGTGCCCGAACTTCGCCGACTGCTCGCCGCCGTGGATAGCCGGCTCTCCTGAGCCACGGACGGCCGGAAGGACCGAAGTCATGTCGTAGGACGCCCGCGGCCTTACGGCCGGTCGGTAGGTTCAGTGTCCTCGCGCGAGGCGCCCGCGGCCTTACGGCCGGTCGGCTTGTGCCGGCGCACGGAGGCCTGGACTCAGCGAGGGGCTGCCCGTGCCCGGGAGCCGGCGTTGCTGGTCGAGCGGAGCCAGGATGGCGAAGCGAGAGCAGCATCGAGCGAGCGGAGGACAGGATGTCCGGAGCGAGTGTCCGGCGACGGGCATGGGCAGCCCCGAGCCTCCGCAAAGAGCCCGCGGCCGTACGGCCGGTCGGTAGGTTCAGTGTCCTCGCGCGAGGCGCCCGCGGCCTTACGGCCGGTCGGCTTGTATCAGCGCACGGAGGCCTGAACTCAGCGAGGGGCTGACCGTGCCCTCGAACGGACCGGCCCCCGTCGCTTACGCGATTGGGCTTCCTGAGGGGTGCCCGTCGCATCGCTCAAAACTCGTAGCCCATGCCGGCCTCTACGAGCTCCACGTTCGGGAGCCGCAGCCTCTCGAGCTCGCGGGCGATCTCGGCCGCGAACCGGGCCTTGCGGTGCACCACGATCCAGCGGACGTCGCGACCGAGCTTCTCGATTTCCGTCGCGAAGGTCGCCGGGCAGTGATGCCCCGTCGTGGTGGCCAGGCCGGCGAGCGAGTTGGGGAAGCTCACCTCCAGAAACACCGCGTCGAGCCGCGGGGCGGCGGCGAGGTGCTTCCAGAGCACGTCCGTCGGCCCGGTGTCGGACGGAAACGCGACCGCGGCCCGGCCGTCGTCCACGAGGAAGCCGAGCGTGTCCACGCCGTGCGACACCGGAATCGGGGTGACCGTCAGCCCGGCCCGCTCCACCGGCTCGAGCACCGCCAGCGGCGTGCTCTGCACGAACCGGTCGGCACCGGTGGAGAGTGCGAAGAAGTCGGGCCAGACGCGACCGTTGAAAATGTCGCGATGAATGAAGTCGAGCACGTCTGGAACCGCCAGCAGTTCGACGCACTCGGGACCCGGCTTGTAAACGTTCTCCAGCAGGATCGGCAGCGTCGCGATGTGATCGATGTGCTCGTGCGTGAGGAACACGTGCCGCACGCGCTCCTGCTTCGACAGATCCGAAAGCAGCCCCAGCGGCCCCGCGTCGAAGGCGACCACGTCGTTCACGAGGAACGACACGAGGAACTGGGCCTCAGTGGGCGGGATGCTCGACGGCAGCAGTTCGACCTTCATGGCGACAAGCCTCCTCCACCAGGACCCATACCCAGGACCTACACCACGAAAAAGTCGCGGATCTTCTGGAAGATGTCCTGGATCTCGGGCGTCGCCCGCTCGACGCCCGCGATCGCCTGCGTCCGCTCCGCCAGCCGCAGCCGCAGCAACGTGCCGAACTGTTCCACGAGTTCGGGATGGGCCGCCACGATCCCCCGGAACGAAGCCTTGCCCACCTCCAGAAGCCTGGTCTCCTCGAGCGCGGTGATCGTGGCCACGCGGGGGGCGCCGGTCATCAGCGACATCTCGCCGAAGTAGTCACCCGGACCGAGCACGGCGAGCTTCACAGCGGGAGTGTCTCCTTCGCGAGCCGTCACCTCGACCCGCCCCCCCATGATCACGAACAGGCTCTCGCCGGGATCACCCTGGCGGATCACCTGCTCGCCGGCGGCGTAGACGCGGTCGGCATTCTCCACCGCGAGCTGGTGGACGAGTTCGGCGCGGAGCGGCTCGAGGAGGCCGACCTGCTCGAGGCACTCGATCCGTCGCTCAACCGCGGCATCCGGGGGCTCGGGGGCCGGCGCCGGCAGTTCCGTGAGCCGAACGGCGTGCGTGGCCACGGGGATTTCGATGCCGTGCCGGGCGAGGGCATACCAGATCCGGTCGCGGGCCATGCCATCCACGCGATCGCGCTTGTCGAACTCGGTCGTGAACAGCCGCACCCAGTGCTCGACGCCCCGCTCCTTGAAGTCGTTGGTGACGACCGACGGCGCCGGATGCTCGAGCACCCCGAAGCTCCCCCTGATCGCGTCGAGAATGATCGCCTGCACGCGCTGCGGCGGCACGTCGTAGGGGGTGACGACGTACAGCGAACGCCGCGACCAGCGATCGGGCTTCGTGAAGTTGCGGATCGAGGCCTGGGCGAGCTGGCCGTTGGGGATGATCACGTAGGCCTCGTCGAGCGTGATCACCTTCGTGGCCCGCCAGTTGATCTCGACCACCCTGCCGATGTGGGCGGTGTTCTGGTCGTACTGAATCCAATCACCCACCTCGAAGGGACGCTCGGCGTGAATCGCGAGCCCCGAGAAGACGTTGCCGAGCGTGTCTTTGAGCGCGAAGCCCAACGCCGCCGTCACCAGCGCCGACCCGGTGAAGAGGTTGCCCGCGTTGACGCCCGACTCGTAGAGAACGGCGACGAACGCGGCGATAAAAAGCACCCAGCGAAAGACGTCGAGGAAGATCCGCGGCCATGGCCGGGCGAACCGCTCCCAGATGCCCACCGCCAGGATCAGGAGCGTCGACTGCAGCAGCGAAGCCAGCAGGAAGAAGTGGCTGCCGTCGCGGGCCAACGCCGGCGCCTCGGGCGACTCCGGAAACAGCAGGCCGGCCAGGAACGGCAGGGGGGCCAGGACGAACAGAACCAGAGGCCAGACTGTGAGCCAGCGCCGCTGCCGGGGTACCAGCACCACGGCGATCAACCAGGCGATGAGCGCCACCAACCCCTTCCGCTGGAGATCGCCATCCAGCGGCCACGAGGCACCGCCCGGCACGGGAATCTGCAGGAAGAGCATGGGGAGCACCGGTTCCATCGGGCAGGGGGCGGGCCGTCAGTCGTCGGATTGTGCCGATCGGCGGCCCGGCCGACAAACACGCCGCAAAAGCCCCGTAACCGGCCAGCCGCGATGGACGTCGCCGGCCGGATCCGCTATTCTTCGGGGCTTGCCGGTAGGGCGATGGTCGCTCGCCGGGGATCGACAGGTCGGGAGCAGGCATGGTCAAGCTGACGGTTCGCGAGCGTGAGAGCATCCAGGAAGCGGTTCGCCGCTTCCGGAAACTGGTTGAGCGGAGCGGCATCAAGAAGGAGATGCGTCGCCGCGAGTTTTTTGAGAAGCCGAGCGAAACCAAGCGCCGCGCCCGCCTCCGCGCCGAGCGCCGCACCAAACGCAACCGCCTCCTCGGCGTGTAACGGCGCAACCGCGTCCTCGGCGTGTAACGGCGCAACCGAGTCGTTGATCGACGCGTATCCCCTCGCTGGCGCTCGGGGCTTTTTGGCCTCCATCTGTCTCCACAAAGCCCCGAGCGCCAGCGAGGGGTTTCGAGGTTGAACATTTCACAGGTTAAAAACCTGTGCTCCTGCGCCGCAGGTTGAAAAACTACGCTGCTTACTTCCAGTCGAGCGCCACGTCGAGCCACGGGGCGTCGTGGGTCGGCCAGCCGGTGCTGACGCGGTCCACGCCCGTCGCCGCGATCGCGGCGACCGTCTCCACGCGAAAGCCCCCCGAGGCTTCGAGCACGACTGAGGCCGCCCGCTCGTTCCGCAGGGCCACGCACCGGGCGAGTTCCTCGACGCCCATGTTGTCGAGCAGCACGATGTCGGGCCCTGCGTCGAGCACCGAGCCAAGCTGCGCGAACGAGTCGATCTCAACTTCGACCACCATCGCCGCCGCCCGCGCGGGCGGAAACGTCTTGGCGACGAACGCGCGGCTCGTTCGCACCGCCTCCGCCGGCGAGACACCCTCGGCCGCGGCCGCGGCGAGATGGTTGTCCTTGATCAGGATCGCGTCGTGGAGCCCGAGGCGGTGGTTCCAGCCGCCCCCCATTCGCACCGCATATTTGTCGAGCAGCCGCCAGCCTGGCACCGTCTTCCGCGTGTCGTAGACGCGGCAGTGCGTACCGGCGACGGCGTCGACGAGCTTCCGCGTGGCGGTCGCCACCCCCGACATCCGGCCGAGCAGGTTGAGGACGGTTCGCTCGGCGACCAACACGCTCCGCGTCGGTCCCGCCAGCGTGGCCACGGTCTGTCCGGCCACCACTGCGGCGCCGTCGCCCACGAGCGGGCGAAACACGAGCCCTGGGTCGGCGATCTGGGCCACGACCGCCGCCGCCGGCAGGCCGGCGACCACCCCCGGCTTCCGGGCAACGACGGCCAACTCGCTGCGGGCATCGGGGGCCACGAGGCTGATGCTCGTCCAGTCGCACTCGTGGGCGAGGTCCTCGAGAAACCAGTCGGAGGCCAGGCGGGCCACGTGCGAGGCGAGCCGGTCATCCCACGCCACCTGGACGAACTCGGGGGCGGCGGGGGGCGTGTGCGGGCTGTTCATGGCGGCGGGTTTGACGGTGAGCGGGCAGGCTGTCGCGTATCCTATCAAGGGTCGCCAGCCGTCCACACGCACCCACCACACCGCCCATGCCCGACGACGTGACACCCGCAGGCGTGCTGCCCGTCCGCTCGCAGCGGGTGCTCGCCGTCGCGATCGCCGCCTCGTTGACGGGAATGGCCGTCTGGTTCATCGCTCAGGGCGGGCTGTCGGGCGGGCTCGTCCACCACGACGCGCCGCCGGCCGCCGCCGGGCGATTGACCGTGAACGTCAACGACGCGGGCATCGACGAACTCGCCGTCCTCCCCGGCCTCGGCCCGGCCACCGCCCAGCGGATCGTCGACCACCGCCGCGAGCACGGCCCCTTCACGACCCTCGACGAACTCCTCGACGTGCCTGGCATCGGGCCGGCCACCCTCGAGGCCATCCGGCCCCACCTGCGGCCGATCCGCCGCCGCGAGGCTGCACCATGAAGCCCGTCCCGGCCAGCCTGCAACCCGGTGTGTTTGAACTCGTCGCCCCCTACGAACCGGCCGGCGACCAGCCGGCGGCGATCGACGCACTCGTCCGCGGGGTTTCCGAGGGACGCAGTTCCCAGGTGCTGATGGGCGTGACGGGCTCAGGCAAGACCTTCACGATGGCCAACGTGATCGCCCGCGTGGGCCGGCCCACGCTCGTGCTCTCGCACAACAAGACGCTCGCCGCCCAGCTCTACGCCGAGTTCCGCGACTTCTTTCCGCACAACGCCGTCCACTACTTCGTCAGCTACTACGACTACTACCAGCCCGAGGCCTACATCCCGCAGCGCGACATCTACATCGAGAAGGATGCGGCGATCAACAAGGAGATCGACCGTCTCCGGCTCGCGGCGACCAGCGCCCTCGTCAGCCGCCGCGACGTGGTGGTGGTGGCGAGCGTGTCGTGCATCTACGGCCTGGGCTCGCCCGACGACTACCGGGCGATGGTAGTCCGCCTTGCCAGCGGCACGACGCTCTCCCGCGACCAGCTCCTGGAGCGGCTCGTGGCCGTGCACTACGAGCGGACCGACGTGGCGCTCGACCGGGGCAAGTTTCGCGTCCGGGGCGACTCCGTCGACATCTGGCCGCCCTACGACGAGCTGGCATGCCGCGTCGAGTTCTGGGGCGACACGCTCGAGTCGATCGCGATCGTCCATCCCACCAGCGGCGAGGTGGCGGCGCGGAAGGACGAGATGTACTTCTATCCGGCCCGGCACTTCGTCATGCCGGAGGACCGCATCAAGGCGGCCGTCTCCACGATCAAGGCCGAACTCGACCAGCGACTCGAGGAGCTCAAGAGCCAGGGCAAGCTCCTCGAGGCCCAGCGGCTCAACGCCCGCACGCGGTTCGACATCGAGATGCTCATGGAGGCGGGCTTCTGCCCGGGCATCGAGAACTACTCGCGGCCGCTCTCGGGCCGTGCCCCGGGCAGCACGCCGGGCACGCTCTTCAACTACTTTCCCGACGACTTTCTGTTCTTCGTGGATGAATCGCACGTCACCGTGCCGCAGGTGCGGGGGATGTACGCCGGCGACCGCAGCCGGAAGATGACGCTCGTGGACCACGGCTTCCGGCTCCCCAGCGCCCTCGACAACCGCCCGCTGATGTTCGACGAGTGGGAGAAGCGGCTGCACCAGACCGTCTTCGTGTCGGCGACGCCCGGCCCCTGGGAACTCGGCCGCACCGGCGGCGAGGTGGTGGAGCAGGTGATCCGCCCTACCGGCCTGCTCGATCCCGTGATCGAGATCGTGCCCGCGAAGCAGCAGGTGGTGCACCTCTCGGGCGAGATCGACAAGGTGGTCGCGGCCGGCCAGCGGGTGCTCGTGACCACGCTCACCAAGAAGCTCGCCGAGGACCTCTCGACGTACTTTCAGGAGCGGAAGGTCCGCTGCCGCTGGCTGCACAGCGAACTCGACGCCTTCGAGCGGGTGGAACTGCTCCGGGAACTCCGCGAGGGGAAGTTCGACGTTCTTGTTGGAGTGAACCTGCTCCGCGAGGGGCTCGATCTGCCGGAGGTGTCCCTCGTGGCGATCCTCGACGCCGACAAGGAAGGCTTCCTGCGGAGCGAGACATCGCTGATGCAGACGATCGGCCGCTCGGCCCGCAACGTGGACGCCCGCGTGATCCTCTACGCCGACACCGTGACGGAGTCGATGCAGCAGGCCGTGGACGAGACCCGTCGTCGCCGGGCCCTCCAGGAGGCCTACAATCGCGAGCACGGCATCACCCCGGAAACCATCCGCAAGGAGATCCGCGCGGGCATCGAGTCGGAGGCGGCCTCGCGGGCGGTGGCGTTCGAGGCGGTGGGTGCCGGCGACGATTCACGGCGGCGGGCCGCCGAGGTGATCGAGCAACTCGAGGCCGACATGATGCAGGCTGCTGCGGAACTCGACTTCGAGCGGGCCGCCCGAATCCGAGACGAGATCGCAGCCCTCCGCGACGGGCGGCCGCGTGGCGGCCGGGCGGCCGGACCGCGTGGCCGGAAGGGCGGGGGAGGGAGCCGGATCCCCAAACCGAGGTCGATCTGACTCAGCCTTTCGGAGCCTCTTCCATGCCCCAACGCCATCGCCCGCCGCTCCACGAAGCACCGCCGGCGATCGACGCTGCGCTCCGCGACCCGGCCACGCTCTGGGACGCCGTGCAACGGGCCTCCGGCGACTACATCGTGATCGTGGAT
>Ga0315903_10010466_pt1 | contig 11046 bp, 10 predicted proteins | sample LakEriMetagenome_7_FD_203524 | JGI IMG/M metagenome (GOLD analysis project Ga0315903, IMG submission 203524) | Freshwater fungal communities from buoy surface, Lake Erie, Ohio, United States - Buoy 2 MA119 | ecosystem: Environmental > Aquatic > Freshwater > Lake | place: USA: Lake Erie, Ohio... | reverse complement strand
CCGTCATAGGCAGCCACTGACGCCGTGTTGATAATCACGCCTCGTTCGCCTGCCGCATTAGGTTCATGATTGCTCATCGCCAGTGCCGCGAGACGCGACATGTTGAAAGTGCCCACCAGATTGATACTCACCACGCGCTGAAACACTTCCAGCGGATGCGCGCCGTCCTTGCCTACAGTCTTGACTGCAGGCGCCACGCCCGCGCAGTTGATCAAACCGACCAGTTGGCCCATGGCCTCTGCCGCAGCCACGACGGCCATGCCATCGGCCTCGGAGGTCACATCACATTTTAAAAATTTGCCCTTGAGTTCGGCAGCCAGCTTTTCGCCTGCTTCTACCTGCACATCCGCGAGAACAACCTTGCCGCCGTTCTCGACGATCATGCGCGCCGTTGCCGCGCCCAGTCCTGACGCACCGCCAGTGATGATGAAAACGTTATTGTTGATTTCCATGATTTCTCCAAAAGGGCTTGTAAAAATAAATGCAGATAGCCGTAATGATACCCGCCCATAGAAAAAGGCAGCCGAAGCTGCCTTTTTCTCGCTAAAAAATGGCTTTAGCCAATCAGACCTTTAGCTGCCAGCAGTGGCACGATCAGCAACGCGACAATATTGATGATCTTGATCAGCGGATTGACCGCAGGACCCGCCGTGTCCTTGTAAGGATCACCCACGGTATCTCCGGTCACAGCGGCCTTGTGCGCTTCACTGCCCTTGCCGCCGTGGTGACCATCTTCAATGTATTTCTTCGCATTGTCCCAGGCACCGCCACCGGTACACATGGAGATCGCCACGAACAGACCCGTGACGATCGTACCCATAAGCAGACCACCGAGCGCCTTGGGTCCGAGTATCAGGCCGACCACAATCGGTACGATCACTGGCAAGAGCGAAGGAATCATCATCTCCTTGATGGCAGATGCCGTGAGCATATCCACAGCGCGACCATATTCAGGCTTGCCGGTACCTTCCATGATGCCGGGGATCTCGCGGAACTGACGACGTACTTCTTCCACGACTGAACCGGCAGCACGACCGACCGCCTCCATGGCCATCGCACCGAACAGGTAGGGAATCAATCCACCAATGAAGAGTCCCACGATAACCATAGGGTCAGACAGATCGAAATTGATTTCGATACCGCGCTCATGCAAAGCATGGGTGTAATCCGCAAATAGCACCAGCGCGGCAAGACCCGCCGAGCCAATTGCATAGCCCTTGGTCACCGCCTTGGTGGTATTACCCACCGCATCAAGTGGGTCAGTGATGTCGCGCACGCTGTCGGGAAGTTCAGCCATTTCAGCAATACCGCCCGCGTTGTCCGTGATCGGGCCATAAGCATCGAGTGCCACGATGATGCCCGCCATGGACAGCATCGCAGTCGCTGCTACAGCAATACCGAACAAACCAGCCAGCGCATAGGACGCCAGAATACCGACGCACACGCACAAAACCGGCCATGCAGTGGACTTCATCGAAATACCGATACCGGCAATGATGTTGGTCGCATGACCTGTGGTCGATGCTTCAGCGATATGTTTGACTGGCGCGAAGTCTGTCCCGGTGTAGTACTCGGTGATCCACACCATCGCGGCCGTCAGCACGAGACCGACCACGCAAGAACCAAACAATCCCATCGGCGTCACCATTCGTCCGTCAGACATCGTGACGGCTTCAGGGAACAGCATGGTTGTCACGAAATAAAACGCAATCAGTGACAGGATGCCGGAGACGATCAGTCCGCGATACAGCGCTGGCATGACGTTCTTCATGCCGGGCTTGGCTTTGACAAACATCACGCCAATGATGGATGCAATGATCGATACACCGCCAAGAATCAGCGGATAAATCACCGCAGCGCCTTGAGCCGACGTCACCATCAGTGCACCGAGTGCCATGGTGGCGATCAGCGTCACCGCATAGGTCTCGAACAAGTCTGCTGCCATGCCCGCGCAGTCACCAACGTTATCACCGACGTTGTCGGCAATCACCGCAGGATTACGCGGATCATCTTCAGGAATACCCGCTTCCACCTTGCCCACCAGATCGGCGCCTACGTCAGCGCCCTTGGTGAATATGCCACCACCCAGTCGCGCAAAGATAGAGATCAGCGAAGAGCCGAACGCCAGACCCAGCAGAGGCTTGAGCGTTGCCGAATCCGGATGCTCGAGACCACCGATGAAATAATAGAAGAGCGACACTCCGAGCAAGCCCAGACCCACCACCAGCATGCCGGTAATGGCACCACCGCGGAACGCGACATCCAGTGCAGGCCCGATACCTTCGGTCGCCGCCTGCGCCGTACGGACATTCGCGCGCACCGAGATGTTCATACCGATAAAACCGCAAGCACCGGAGAGCACCGCCCCGACGACGAAGCCGATCGCAGTCGTACCACCGAGAAAAGCGCCGATCAGTATCGTCAGCACGACGCCGACTATGGCAATCGTCCGATACTGACGCGCCAGATAGGCCGCTGCACCCGCCTGAATCGCAGCAGCAATCTCCTGCATTCTAGGATTACCGGGGTCCTTGCCAAGGATCCAGCTTCGGGAAATGAGGCCGTAGATCACGGCGATAACGCCGCAAGCCACAGCGAACCACAAGCCACTTGATGCCATATGTCTCCTCCAAAAGTTCACGACGATTTTTATAACTTCATCACCGCCCCACCTGTCCCGGTGGGTACAGCTTCTTGCTACAAACTTCTCGCTCAGTCCGCATCAAGCTCTGCTTTTTGCACGACTTACTTCAGGCGTACCTACTGACAACACACAATCGACTTTTTTATCCATGAAAAAAGCGGACCTGATGTCCGCTTTGAATGATGCTCCGTTTACTCAGCCAGTGCCGCAAAAGCGCGATCACGAATTTCTTCGACAGGCCCGATGCCCGATATCTTGCGATAGCGTGGCGCACCCGGCTGACCCGACTTTGCCCATTCATTGTAATAACCCACCAGCAGTTTGGTTTGTTCGTGATAAACCGCCAAGCGCTTTCTCACGGTTTCCTCGCGATCATCGTCGCGCTGAATCAAGTCTTCACCCGTTGCATCGTCCTTGCCTTCAACTTTGGGAGGATTGAATTTCACGTGATAGGTACGGCCTGATGCCGGGTGCACGCGACGGCCACTCATGCGTTCAATAATGGCTTCATCGGGCACATCAATTTCGAGCACGCAGTCGATCGCCACACCGGCGTCCTTCATGGCATCAGCCTGCGGAATCGTACGTGGAAAGCCATCAAACAGGTAGCCGTTTTCGCAGTCATTCTGCTTCAGCCGGTCTTTCACCAAACCGATAATGATGTCGTCAGACACCAATCCACCCGCGTCCATGACTTTTTTTGCAGCGAGTCCTAGCTCTGTGCCTTCTTTGACAGCTGCTCGCAACATGTCACCCGTCGAGATCTGCGGAATGTTGAATTGTTCTTTGATGTAGCCTGCCTGCGTACCTTTTCCGGCACCTGGCGCTCCCAGAAGGATGAGACGCATTTTATTTCCTTATGCTTTTTTATTACTTGAGCCGCATTGACCCGCGTCGCTGCAGTGCACAGCGAGATTGTCTCCTGACTGGCTTGCCCGAAACTTACCACAGAATGATAACAGCCCGATAATCTGCAGACTCGCTTGCGCCGCCTCAAGCGGCGAAATACGCTCTCACCCGCGCCAGATCTTCAGGGGTATCGACGCCACCCGGCGGCGCCTCGGGCGTCACATGGACAGCGATTCGGTAGCCGTGCCAGAGCACACGCAATTGCTCGAGTGCCTCGATCTGCTCCAACGGCGCCGGCGCCAGCAAGGGATATCGTTGCAGAAAATCCTGTCGATAGGCATACATGCCGATGTGACGCAAGGCCTGATACCCCGCTGGCATGTGTTTCGCATCGCCCGCGAAGGCATCTCGATGCCAGGGCAGAGGTGCGCGGGAAAATATCAGCGCCTGTCCCGCTGCATCCAGCACCACCTTCACCACATTGGGATTGAAGACCTCGGTCAGATCAGCAATTGGGTGCGCCAGGGTTGCCATTGGCACATCGCGTGTAATTTGCGCAGCACAGGCATTGATCAGCGCAGGATCCATCAGTGGCTCGTCGCCCTGAACGTTGACGATCACCGCATCATTCGGCAAGCCGACCAATGCGGCGACCTCGGCAATGCGATCCGTACCCGAAGGGTGATCCTCACGCGTCATGCGCGCATCAAAACCATGTTGCTGGCAAGCGGCGACGATATCGGGATGATCGGTCGCCACGATCACTTGGGCAGCACCCGATTGCGCAGCACGCTCGGCCACGCGAACCACCATGGGCTTGCCCGCGATATCTGCGAGTGGCTTGTCCGGCAAACGCGTCGATGCCATGCGCGCCGGGATGATCACGGTAAAGGCCATGCGAGGGTTCGCCCAGAAAGAGAACTGATTATTGAAAGGATTGCGACGAGGGGCTTACGCTGAAGGCGTACCCGCGGTGACGGCGGCATTCATGTCGCGCGCATCGTCAGCCCACATGATGGGAATGCCATCGCGAATCGGATAAGCAAGACGATCCGCATTGCAAATCAATTCCTTTGCCGCCTTGTCATGCTGCAGTGGCCCTTTGCAAAGCGGGCAAACGAGTAGGTCGAGCAGTCGGTTATCCACGCAGTTTCTCCAAAATGTCCTGAGCCAGTGTTCCGGCAATGCTTGCCTCAACCGGTACGACCCACAATCGCGCGTCTTGTCCGATACCGGCGATGCGACTGCATTTTACTGCATCCTTCTCGGTGATCAGAATGATATCGGCCCCTATCTCAACGAATGGATTGGCGGAAAAATCAAAATGATCCGGTAGTGCCAGCGCTGATTCCAGTACCAAGCCCTGGGACCGCAGCATCTCGAAAAAACGCTCCGGATGACCAATGCCCGCCACCGCCGCAACACGCTGGTTCTGAAGTGAAGACAACGCTAGACGTTGCTGGGGATCGATCATCTGTTCGGCATAGGTGCCGACGACCTGCATGTTGGAGACGCGAGTGCCTGCAATCAAAGCGCCGCCGTTGATGACATAGAAATCACTGCGACGCGACACCGGTTCGCGCAATGGGCCTGCAGGCAACAACCAGCCGTTGCCGTGCCCCCGCATATCGGACAATTGGATTTCCATCGTGCGACCCAATGCATAGTGCTGCAAGCCGTCATCGGCGATGATCACATCGATCCCGGGGAAAGCAGCGAGCAAGCCGTGCGCTGCCGCCACTCTGTTGCGACCCACAAATACCGGCACCTCGCACTTGCGAGCGATCAGCAAGGGCTCATCACCGGTCTGTACCGCTGACATGTCTGGCTTCACCTCAATGACGGCATCTGCCCGAGCGCCATATCCGCGCGAGATCACGCCCGGCGAATAGCCATGCGCACGCAACACCGACACCAGCCAGATCACCAGCGGCGTCTTGCCAGTGCCACCGACGAAGATATTTCCGACCACGATCACCGGCACTGGCAGAGTCGAGGACTGAAAAATGCCTAGCCTGTAGAGAATTCGACGAAAAAAAATAATGAGAAAAAAAATCGCCGAAAACGGCAACAACAAACAGGCAATGAACCCGCGACTTCGCCAGGCCTGTGTCAGCAGGCTTTCAAGTGCGTGAGTTTTTGCCGTGGTATTGGACATCAGCGTGCATTCGACTGCGCAGAAAAGGTGACTTGCGACAGCCCTGCAAGACGAGCCGCCTCCATCACGCTGACAACGGACTGATGCGTCGCTTGCGCATCTGCATGGATCTCAACGATCTGCCTGGAATCGCCCTCCGAAATACTGCGCAACTCAAGCGCCAGAGAAGACGCATCACGTGCAGACAGGCGACGACCATTTAGCGCGAAATGGCCCTCGGCATCGACGACAACGTGCAATGATTTTGGTGGAGAGGATACCTCTGCGCCTACCGTGGGCAGACGCACGGCAAGACCAGCGATGCGACTGAAGCTTGTACTAATCATGAGAAAAATCAGAATCACCAGCAGCACATCAATAAAAGCGATCAAATTGATCTCCGGCTGATCGCGTCGGGTAGATTGACGAAAATTCATGGTATCAATCCCGATTACCGCTGATCTGATCCACAAAACGCAGCGCCTGTTGCTCCATATCGATCACCAGCGCATCGACCTGCGCATGAAAATGCCTGTGAAATAACAAGGCCGGCATCGCGACTGCCAGACCAAAACCGGTATTGTAAAGCGCTACCGAAATGCCATGCGCCACCTGCAAGGGGTCGGTGATGGTGCCCTGCTGCGCGCCAAATAATTCAATCATGCCAACCACCGTACCAAACAAGCCCATCAGCGGCGCCAGCGTCGCCACCGTGCCGAGCGTGGTCAGGTAACGCTCAAGATGATGCGCGCTCACGCGGCCTGCATCGGCGATGGCCTCTTTCATCACCTCTCGCGATGCTTGCCGATGCCGCAAGCCTGCGGCCAACACCCGACCAAGCGGCGAATTCTGCTCCAGTTGCATGATGACCTCGGCATTCACCCTGCCCGAGCGCACGACATCCACCACATCAGGCAGCAAAGCAGGGGGCGAGATCCGCGAGCGTCGCAAGTACAATAGGCGCTCGATAATGACGGTGACAGCAACGATAGACGCCGCGAGCAGGAACCAGATTGGCCAACCAGCGGCCTGAATCAGCGCAAACAAAATACAGTCTCCCCTGATGAATACTCAAATTGCCGCAGACTGTATCCGCTTCACTGTGCCCGGGCAAGTTCATGCTGGCGAGATGCGTACGCGGCAAGCAGACCGGCTTGGGGAATCAGGCGCCTTTTTCAGGGTAATGTCGGATTTTCCGCAGCCGTTGTGGACAACGATGAACCCGTTCCGCCGCGTTACTGCTCCGGTAATCCAGCCATGCAGCTCCTTGAGCGTGCAGAAAGTCTGATGATGAGTAACACCTTCTTTCCGAACGACGCAGGCATCAGCGAAACAGCGCCGTCCATCCTGACCGTCTCGCAGCTGAATCAATCGGTAGGACGACTGCTGGAGCGCAGCTTTCCGCTGACCTGGATCGCTGGCGAACTCTCGAATGTGACCCGAGCCGCATCAGGGCATTGGTATTTCACACTCAAGGATGCCAACGCTCAGGTGCGTGCAGTGATGTTTCGCGGACGGGCACAGTATGTGGATTTCAGTCCGCGTGAAGGTGACAAGGTCGAAGTACGCGCCACCATTGGGCTCTACGCAGCGCGCGGGGATTTTCAGCTCAACGTCGAAAACATGCGCCGCGCAGGCGTGGGCAATCTCTATGAAGCTTTTATCAAGCTCAAATCCCGACTGGCCTCTGAGGGATTATTCAATCAGGAACGCAAACGGGAATTGCCTGTCTTCCCGCGCACGATTGGCATTGTCACCAGCCCGCAGGCGGCTGCGTTACGCGATGTTCTGAGCGCCCTGCGGCGACGTGCACCGCATATTCAGGTGGTGCTCTACCCCACTGCGGTGCAGGGCGAGGGCTCTGCCGAAAAAATTGCAGCCGCGATTCGCACCGCATCTCAACGCGCCGAATGCGATGTGTTGCTCGTCTCTCGTGGCGGCGGCAGTCTGGAGGACTTATGGTCATTCAATGACGAGCGTGTGGCTCGCGCAATCGCCGACTGCGCAACGCCCGTGATCTCGGGTGTTGGTCACGAAACCGATGTCACAATCGCCGACTTCGTCGCGGATGTGCGCGCACCCACGCCGACCGCAGCCGCAGAGCTGGCGGCCACACCACGGGAAGACTGGTTCGCAGCCGTCGGCCAGCATGCTGATGACCTGACCGATGCATTGCGCCGGCAACTGGACGACCGCACCCAGACGCTGGATTGGCTTGCTCACCGCTTGCAAAGTCCCGGGGCGGCCATACGTCATCAGCAACTCAGGCTGTCCACGCTACAAAGCCGCCTGCAACATGCAACCACCACGCCCCTGGTAGCAGCCCGCTACCGTCTGGACAAAGCGCGGCAGCGGCTGATGCATGCACTGCCCGATACCCGCATGGCACGGACAAGACTTTCAGCTCGGGCAACGCAATTATCAGCGGCGTATACCAGCCGCCTCGGCGCTCATCGCTACAAACTCGACGCCTTGCGAGGCAAACTAGAGTTGCTGGCGCCACAGCGCACGCTGGAGCGTGGCTATGCGATCCTGCGTAACGAGCAAGGCGAGATCATTCGGCGCACCGCACAGATCCAGGCACCACAACGTCTGGCGCTGACAGTCGCCGAAGGAAGCGCTCACATTGAGATCAACCGAGTCGAGCCCGACAAGGATTGAGCAGTCTCACCCCGCTCTGCCGGCACCCGTGGATGATTGCGGGTAAGGCAAATGCCGTGCAGATCCCCGTTTCGTGGCACGACAAGCACAGGGCGGGATGCTGAGGCTTGAAAATCAATCACTTTGGACCTTTTTCCCGGCAACCGACGTTGATGGTGTTTTTTCAACAGCGCTTGCTTAGGCTATACTTCGCCCGGTTTTACAAAAGTGCAATGCGACGCGCGCACCCCCACTCAATAACAAAGCGTCGAACTGAATATTTTTGGAGGATTTATGGCTGCAATTTTGCAATCGCTCGGACGCACCATCATTGCCGGTGTCGTACTGCTGGTACTGCTGGTGATCATCGCGAGTAGCGTCGCAGGCGCGGGTCCGCAAATGGGACATGCGTGGGGCGCTTTCGTCATGCGTTGGCTACATGTAGTGTCTGGCATCATGTGGATCGGTCTGCTCTGGTACTTCAACTTCGTGCAGATTCCCTCCATGCCCAAAATTCCGGATGAACAAAAACCGGCAATCGGCAAGGTGATTGCACCCACCGCGCTCTTCTGGTTCCGCTGGGCAGCGCTGGCTACGGTCATCACGGGCGTATTGGTCGCATGGATGAACGGCTATCTGGTCGCGGCGCTGGGGCTACAACAACCCGTGCATGCCATCGGTATCGGGATGTGGATCGCGCTGTTGATGGCCTTCAATGTCTGGTTCATCATCTGGCCCAATCAGAAAAAAGCATTGGGTATCGTCACCGTGGAACCAGAACAGAAAGCGGCCGCTGCGCGTCTGGCGATGCTGACTTCCCGCTTCAACACCATGTTGTCGATTCCCATGCTCTACATGATGGTCGCTCAGCAGAACGGCGGGCTGTAATACCAGCACGCCTTACACGCATGACAAAAAATCCTGCGGCAGTTTCATCTGCCGCAGGATTTTTTTATGTCTTTCTTTTCTTGCGCTGGCTCAGAGCGCGTTCAGCGGTATCTTCACATAAGCAACACCATTCGATTCCGCCGGCGGCAGATCACCGGCGCGGATATTGATCTGCACTGCGGGAAGAATCAGCACAGGCATTTCCAGCGTCGCATCACGCTTGGTACGCATATCAATAAACGCAGCCTCGCTGACACCATCGTGAACATGAATGTTGTTTCTGCGCTGCTCGCCCACCGTGGATTCAAACGCTACGGGGCGATCCGTCGGTGGGTAATCGTGACACATGAACAAACGGGTTTCTTCAGGCAGGCTGAGGATCTTCCTCACTGATGCGTAAAGGGTCTTCGCATCACCACCCGGAAAATCGCATCGCGCAGTACCGACATCGGGCATGAACATCGTGTCACCCACGAATACCGCATCGCCAATGTGATACGCGACACAGGCAGGCGTATGACCCGGCACATACATCGTGCTGGCCGACAGTGCGCCAATACGGAAATGCTCACCGTCTTTCAGCAGTTGATCAAACTGGGAACCATCGGTCGAGAAGTCAGGCTCCAGATTGAAAATACCCTTGAATACCTGCTGCACGGTATTGATGTGATCACCGATAGCCGTTTTGCCGCCCAAATGCTGTTTCAGATACGGTGCCGCAGTCAGATGATCGGCATGGGCATGCGTTTCGAGTATCCAGTCGACCGTGAGTTTCTTTTCGCGAACAAAGGCAATCACCTTGTCAGCCGAGTCGGTACGAGTGCGGCCGGACTTGGGGTCGTAGTCCAGAACGGAGTCGATAATGGCGCAGGCCGAGCCTTCTTTTTCGTAGACGACATAAGTCACGGTCCAAGTCGCTGGATCAAAGATGCCATGCACTTGAGGTTGAATCGCGTTGCGTGTCATGCAAAGACTCCATTTTATTTACAGTAAGTATATTATATTGACTGACATTTTATTCGTCAATATAATGTAACCTCTTTAATTAACTGCAATCCGTCCCTGCAGGCAGGTTCGTTATGAAACCTACGCTTTCTAAGGATTAGCCATGTCAGCCACCATCACGCGCCACACAGACAAGTTCAGCACAGCCCCACAACTCGGCCCAGAAGACATGGCCGAGGTAGCGGCACTCGGTTTCCGCACCGTGATCAACAACCGACCCGACGGCGAAGCCGGTCCATCCCAGGCAAGCAGCGAAGCCATCGCACGCGCGGCCGAGTCGGTTGGCCTGACGTACGTCCATCTTCCCGTCGTGAGCGGGCAGATCACTGAATTGCAGGCACGCCAGTTTGCCGAGCTGCTGGCGCTCAAGCCGGGGCCCATCCTCGCTTTTTGCCGTAGCGGTGCGAGATCGCAGAATCTTTATCAGATGGCCAGCGGCCAGCGCACCACGCCGAGCACGACTGGGGCCGCCAGCGCCTGCAACTGGGGCGATACCCAAGACATCGTGATCGTTGGTGGTGGCAGTGCCGGCATCGGCCTGGCAGCCAGTCTCAAAAAACGCCAGCCGAATTTACAGATCGCGATCATCGAACCGAAAGACAAGCATTACTACCAGCCGTCGTGGACACTGGTCGGTGCGGGCGAATTCGACCTTCAGGACAGCGTGCGTGACATGGCGTCGGTCATGCCGGCCGGCGTGACCTGGATACGCGCCGCCGTGACCGGTTTTGACCCTGAGAACAAAAAAGTCACGATTGATCAAGGCAATCCGATCAGCTACCAAAATCTGGTGGTTGCACCAGGTCTGAAACTCAACTGGCAAGCCATCCCGGGTCTGGAAGACACGCTGGGTAAAAATGGCGTCACTTCAAATTATCGTTTC
>Ga0315903_10010464_pt1 | contig 11046 bp, 23 predicted proteins | sample LakEriMetagenome_7_FD_203524 | JGI IMG/M metagenome (GOLD analysis project Ga0315903, IMG submission 203524) | Freshwater fungal communities from buoy surface, Lake Erie, Ohio, United States - Buoy 2 MA119 | ecosystem: Environmental > Aquatic > Freshwater > Lake | place: USA: Lake Erie, Ohio... | reverse complement strand
GCTAGAGCAGAGCGTGAGGCACTTAAACACATCATCAGAGAAACACCATTCAGCAATTGGTTTCAAGCGGATTTGATTGAGGCCATTGATAAAAGGGGTCAAGCATGACACGATGCACATTTAAACAAGGCAATTACAACTGCGGAAGCTATGCTTTCAACTTGTACAAAGAAGACATAGATCAAGGTAGTTACTGTGACCGCCACTACTGGCAAGACCAAGCGCAGAAGGCCCGTGCCGCAGAGCAGAAGGCCCGTGCCGCAGAGCGTGAGGCGTGTGTGAAAGAGTGCAAAAAGTTGTTCAAAGTTTTTTTGTCTTCTAAATATTCCACTGGGCAACCATTGTCAAGTTTTAAGGAGCGTCATGCTGTTGCGGCGTGTATAGAGTCAATCGAAGCAAGGGGACAAGCATGACCCACCCACTACACGATGAAGAATTTCTTTTCATGATGGGCAAAGACAGTTACCGTAAAACTGGCCGCTCTACCGCTTATGCGTTTAGATTGATCTCTGATGCAATCCTGCACCCCGGCCAGCCGATTAGGATTGTTGACCACTATGGCACACACGAAGCCAACAAAATGTTGGCGCAGATGATTTTGCAAATTATTAAACAGACTGGTCTGCAATATTTAAAAATCAATCAAGCAAGTTGCACCTTGACTTTTGGAAGGGGACAAGCATTAGCACAGCCAAAGCAGGATGGTGATTGCAAAAAATGTAAAGATGGTTGCCCCGCTTGTGACGCTAGGAAAATTCCAAATGATTTACTTTGAACATAACCAACCACATTACTTTGTATGGCCTGTGCTTGCATTGGGTTTAGACAATGAGTTTTGGATTGGAATTGGTTGGCTAAACTTTGAAATTGGCTGGCGCAATGGTGACGGCGGATGGGGCGATGAAGCAAGGGGACAAGCATGACATATTTTCTTTGCTTTCTGCTGGGGATTGTTTGCATTGGATTGATGTGGTGGAGCGATATATCTTCGCAAAAACATATTGAGAAAGGCTGGGATGAAGCATGGAAGGAGAACACATGAATGTAGGACGCTATTTAAGGGGCGAAGACCGCCATGTTGGTACAGCAAGAACAACACAGCCTCAGCCACCACAGCGCACAGAGCAAGAGCCTGTGGCGTGGGTTTCAGAAGATGTTTGCGAAGGTCAATACATTGACGGAAGACCACGCAAAATTTGGTGGGAATGTGAAAAAGGTGTTGGCACTGCTTTTTACACCACCCCACCACAGCGCACATGGGTTGGGCTGACGGATAAAGATTGGAATAGAAGTAAACACAATTACGATTTTCAAAAAGGGGTTGATTGGGCGGAACTCATACTCAAGGAGAAGAACACATGAAAGCAATAGCGTGGTATGACCCATCCAATGGCGTGGTCAGCACAGATCAAGACTGCCCTTTGTTCACGCCACTAGGTCAAGTGTGGCCTCTGTATCCAAAGCGTGAATGGGTTGACCTAACAGATGATGAGATTGATAACATTAATTACACATCGGCACATATGCTTGCCCGTGAGGTACTAACTAAATTCAAGGAGAAAAACAATGGCTGACATTTCAATGTGTAAGGGACAGGGCTGCCCCCTCAAAGACACCTGCTATCGACACACAGCACCACCCACTCCCTATTGGCAAGCATATTTCTGTGACCCTCCCTACAACAAAGAAGAAAAGACTTGCACTTCTTATTGGGACAACGCAGAATATAAGCGAAAGGAATGATGTGCATACCAGAGCATACAATGCATGGCGTAGGGCTGAGTCGTTCCAGATACCTGTGACAGACGAAGGCTTGCGACAGGCTGAGCAGAGGTACCAATGGTTCCTAAGGGGCTTTGAAGCAGGTGTTAGGTGTGCTGCTGAGCATCTTGAGCTTAAGCACAAGGAAGTTAAAGACACCACCAGAGAGCACAACTTCTATCTTGTTGCTAGCAAATTTGTTAGAGAGCTTTATCAGGAGCAATGGTATGGTAAATGAATATGGTGTACCTCTTCATGCGTGTAATGGGTATAGGCATGATGAACATTACTGGGCTTACATACGCCACAAAAACATGACAGGTGTTGGCCCCTTCTATGAATGGATGAAGAGCATGATGAAAGAGAAAGCATGAACAAGTGTGCCCACATTTTTAAACAACAACAAGGGCTACTTAGATGTGCCTCTTGTGGAACATTCAGAATAGTGTTCAAATGATAGAGCCTATCCGCACATGGACAACCAGACCTCCCGGTGTCTTGGATGATAGGACAAGGGTGAAGGATGGGCAGGTGTGGAGATGCACTAGATGCAACATCTACTTCCAATCTTTAGAGCAAGCAAACCAACACACAAAGGATAAACATGAAACTAAATCAACTTGAAGATCTCATCATGGCAGCATGGATAACTAAAGAAGATATTGATCTAATTCTTTGGACAGTGCTGGACAGAAAAGAACCAGCCACTGAGGATGAACTGTCTAATTTGCTGCTTGGTGTGTCTGCTTTACACAATTCTAGAATGACTGTGTTGTTTCAAGCATACGAAGATCTGCTAAAAAGCACACCACACTTGACAACACCCCTATAGGTATGTAAAACTACCAGCAGATTGAAGCACCGCCATGCGACAGTCTGATGAAAGCCTTTACTCATGCTCTACTATCTGATATGGCGGTATCAGTGAGCAGCAGTAAGGGCTTTAGTTTTTTGTCGGGAGTAGCACCAAGGGCAAAAGACTTAGTAAGGCATCTACTTGGGGTTGGTCACAGAGGTGCCATCGTGGAGCATAATTCTAGAGCGAGTGATGGGGGCTGGAACAACAGCCTAATAGTCTGGATGATGTAACAACAGTGTTTCTATGTTGTTGCCCATGAACAGGGGTTTGTGGTAATGCTGCACTACTGTCTTGACAGTGGTTAGGAAAAGCTTTACCATGAACTCCCTCCTTTAATACTTTATATATACTTATAGGTTTCATTTATCTATTAAATGAATAACCTATGGGTATCAAATGAGATGTACAATGCCTTTCATTAAGACCCACCAACCATGTCATTCTTGTGGTAGCAGTGATGCATTAGCCATTAATGATGACATGTCCACCAAGTGTTTTGTATGCCATACATACACTCCCTCCACCCTTGTTAAGGAACACCACACAGTGATTGACACCACCAATGAAACCCCCTCCTCCTCTTTCTTAAAAGCTTACAGCGAAGGCTATGCTGTTTCTGTCTCTGACAGACGCATCACCAAGGCTTCTATGGAAAGATATGGAGTGGTGAAGACAGACAACAGCTACTACTTTCCCTACCACAACAAAGATGGACAGCTTGTAGCTGCCAAGGTGAGGGGTGTGAAGGAGAAGACATTCTCCACTGAAGGTGCTTGGAAGACAGGCACCTTGTTTGGACAACACATGTTCTCCAGTGGTGGTAAATACCTCACCATTGTTGAGGGAGAGTTTGATGCACTGGCTGCATTCCAAATGACAGGCTCTAAATATCCTGTTGTGTCCATTCGCAATGGTGCTGGCTCTGCTCTGAAAGATTGCAAAGAACAGTATGAATATATCAACAGCTTTGAAAACATTGTTGTTTGCTTTGATGGGGATGAGCATGGGGTTAAGGCTGCTAAGGAAGTGGCTGAATTGTTTGGCAGCAAATGTAAAATATTTAAAGGCACCTCTGACTACAAGGATGCTTGTGATTGGCTGAGTGATAGCAAAGAAGCTGGCTTTGTTGACAGGTGGTGGAGGGCTGAGCAGTTTGTGCCTGATGGCATTGTGTCAGGGGCTAGCCTCTGGGATGAAATATCTAAACCAATGGCACCAGCCGACTGCTTCTACCCTTGGGCAGGACTGAACGATCTCACCTATGGCATACGCTTTGGTGAGCTTGTCTGCATCACTGCTGGTAGTGGCTTGGGCAAGAGCCAAGTGTTGAGAGAAGTGGTGTGGCACATGGTGCAAGAGACAACAGAAAACATTGGCTTGATGTTTCTTGAAGAGAGTGTTAAGAAGACAGCCTTGTCCATCATGTCTCTAGCTGCTAATGCACCTCTGCATCTACCAGACAATGAGGTGGGAGATGAGGAAAGGAAGAGAGCCTTTGATGCCACCTTAGGAACCAACAGACTGTTTCTGTTTGATCACTTTGGCAGCACATCCATTGACAACATTGTCAATAGGGTACGCTACATGGCTAAAGGCTTAGGCTGCAAATATGTTTTCCTTGACCACATCTCCATTGTTATTTCTGCACAAGAGAATGGGGATGAGCGTAAAGCTTTGGATGAAATTATGACCAAGCTTCGCATGCTGGTACAAGAAACAAACATAGCTCTTGTCATTGTTAGTCACCTCAAGCGTCCTGCTGACAAGGGCCATGAGGAAGGGGCTGTCACCTCTCTAGCTCAGCTAAGGGGTAGTGGCTCCATTGCACAGCTTAGTGACATGGTGATTGGCTTGGAGCGTAATGGACAGGCAGAAGACTTAGAGGTTAGAAACACCACCAAGGTGAGGGTGCTAAAGAATCGTTACTCTGGGACAACAGGCCCAGCTTGCAACTTGCTTTATAACAAACACACTGGTAGGATGTTGGAACATCATATTGAAGAAGGAGATTTGCTATGATAAAGCCAGTGGTTTATTTCACAGGTGAGCCTGTGTTTTATTTCATGGAGACAGTGGATGGTGAGGTGGAGGTGGCTAAGGTGTATGGGCTTAATCATCCAAAGCTTGGCACTGGTGTGATTCGCACCTCTGTTGTTGTGAAGAAGAACGACAATGGGTTTGAAACACTCAATACTATTTATGAGCAAGCCATAAAAGATGAGTGATGTAGAGAAATATTGGGAAGCTGTGAGGGGTAAGTGGCCCTCACCTCTCCCTGCCTTCAATCAACTCTCAATGCAAGAGCAGATGATGGTGATACAGAGTATTAACATCTTGCTTCAAGTATTGAACAACCACAAATGAGCCATGATATTTTTAGACATTGAAACCAATACAGCACACAACACCATCTGGATTTGTGTGACGATGAAGGATGGTGTAGTTAAGCGTCACACAAACCCAGACAGCTTGAAGCAAGTGTTGGATGGTGACATTGTTTGTGGGCACAACATCATAGGGTTTGATGCCCCTGTGTTAAGGAAGGTGTGGGGTGTAGACATCAATGACAGTTTGCTATGCGATACATTAATCATGTCTCGACTATACAAACCAGACATTGACATAGCTGTAATTGAGGGACAGAAGGCACCTAGCCCACACAGCCTTGAGGCTTGGGGCATCAGGCTTGGCTGTCACAAGATTGGTTTCACCGACTTCGATGGTGGCTTAACAGAAGAGATGGCTACATATTGTGAGCAAGATGTTCAGCTAACCAACAAGCTGTATAGCCATCTGGTTATAGCTATGGCTAAGGAAGGCTTTAGTGACCAGAGCATTCAGCTTGAGCATGAGGTGGCTGTCATCTGCAAGCGGATGGAAGACAACGGCTTCATGCTTGATGAACGCAAAGCAATGATGCTACAAGCTGAGCTTAGTGGACGCATGGCTGACATTGAAACAAAGATGCAAGCTGTGTTCCCTCCCATTGTTGAAGAGCGCATCTCTGAGAAGACAGGCAAGAAGCTCAAAGACAAAACCACCATCTTCAATCCCGGCAGTAGACAGCAGATCTGTGAACGGCTACAGGGCTTGGGTGTTGTCTTCACCAAAAAGACAGACAAAGGCAACTTCATTGTGGATGAGGTGGTGCTAGAGAGCATTGACCTACCAGAAGCAAAGCTTGTTGCTGAATATCTGATGTTGCAAAAGAGAGTGGCACAGATTGGTAGCTGGCTTGAGCTTGTGAAAGATGATGGCAGGGTGCATGGTAGGGTAATCACCAATGGTGCTGTGACAGGCAGAGCAACACACAGCAATCCAAACATGGCACAGGTGCCTGCTGTTGGTAGTCCATTCGGTGCTGAGTGCAGAGAGATGTGGACTGTGGCTAAGGGTAAGGTGCAGGTGGGTGTTGACCTCTCAGGCATTGAGCTTCGTTGCTTAGGCCACTACCTCCAAGACAAGGAATGGATTGAAGAGTTATTGAAGGGTGACATTCACTGGTTCAATGCTCAATCATTTGGCTTGGTGGCTAAGGGCACAGTGAAGGATGACAACAACACTGACCACAAGAAGGCTAGGAATGTGACAAAAACTCTGACATATGGGGTGTTGTATGGTGCAGGTGCAGCAAAGGCTGGCTCCATTGTTGGTGGCAACAGCACCAGAGGAAGAAAGCTGATTGATAGCTTTGTCAACAACACTCCCGGCCTTGCTTCTTTGAAGAAGAAGATTGGTAAGTTTATGACCAAGGGAAATCTTCCCGGTCTAGATGGTAGGCGTGTGTGGATTAGATCGGAGCATGCAGCCCTTAACACCCTGCTCCAATCCGCAGGTGCCATCATTGCAAAACAGTGGCTTGTAGAGGCTACAAAGGGCATTGCTGAGGCAGGTATAGATGCTAGGCTGGTGGCCTTTGTCCATGATGAAACACAATGGGAAGTTGATGTTGCACAAGCACAACAAGCCGTAGAAATAATTGAAGCTGCTGCCACAAAAGCTGGTGAGGTGCTACAATTTAGATGTCCAGTGGATGCTGAGGGAAAGATTGGCAACAACTGGCGTGAATGCCACTGACGATACTGGTGGATTTTGATAAAGGAAATTGATAATGAGTGAAAAACCTAAAGTGAAAATTAAGTGTGACATTTATTGGGCACAATTGAAGAAGATGAATGAGTTGAGTAATGCTTACCAAGTCAATCTTTGTAACTTGTCAGATGCTGCTGTTGCTGCCTTGGAAGAGATGGGCATCAGCGTGTCAGAAGACAAAGAGAAGAAGGCTGACATGGGGCGCTACATCACCTGCAAATCTAAGAACCGCCCCATCAAAGCGTTTGATGTGGATGGTGATGAGATTGAAGAGGATGTGGGTAATGGCAGCAAGGCCAAAGCTTTGGTGGGTGTCTATGAATGGACATTCAAAAACAAGAAGGGCTTGTCTCCCACCTTGATTAAACTTGTGATCACCGACCTTGTAGAATTTGCAGGTGGTGGTGAGCTTTCTTCTAACGATGAGGATGTACTGTAATGCAAATCAAACTTGATCTCCATATTGAAACTGTGAATGCTGCTCTGACAGGATTGGGAAAACTTCCCTTTGAATATTCTGCACAGCACATCACTGCCATCCAGCAACAAGCTGCTCCACAAGTGCAGGCTGCTGAGCAAGAAGCCAAGGCTAAAGAAGCACAGCTTTCCTTGCCTCTTGACACGCCTGATGCTTGATGATAGCTCTAGTTGATGCCGACATTATTGGTTATCGACTTGCTTTCGCATGTAAGGAAGAAAGCGAAACAACTGCTAAGCACTCTCTTAATAGTTATATCGCTGACATCCTTATGTGCGGGGTGGACAACACTTTTTCTGGTTGCTTTGTTGATGCTTGGAAACTATATCTAACAGGTAAAGATAATTTCAGGATTGATGTAGCAAAGACAGCCGTGTATAAAGGCAATCGCACAGCACCCAAACCCCAACACTTAGCTGCCCTACGAAGGCACATGGTGAAGGAGTGGGGTGCTGTTGTTGTTGATGGGCAAGAGGCTGATGATGCTATAGCTATTGAGGCAACAAAGCTTGGGGATGGATGCATCATCTCCTCTGTGGATAAAGACCTAGACCAGATTGATGGCTGGCACCACAACTTTGTCAACAAGAAAAGCTATTACATCACCAAAGAACAAGGCTTATATAATTTCTATAGGCAAATACTCACTGGTGACAGTGCTGACAACATCATTGGTTTGCGTGGCATTGGAAACATAACAGCAGACAAGATGATGAAGGAAGCTGTATCTGAGCAAGACATGTATAAAATATGTGTCGATGCTTATGAAGGAAATGTAGAGCGTGTACTAGAGAATGGTATATTGCTTTGGCTTAGACGCTATGAAGGACAGACATGGACACCACCGCTGGAGGAAACAGTATGAAAGACACACAGATAAAACCCAATGACATTGCTGTCATCCTACGACCCAATCATAAAGCTGGTGTTGAATGGGATGGCGATTTTGAAGTTTTGGTGAGTGGCTTTGGCCCTGTCACTATGGGCAAGGATGACATTGACAAGCTCATTGCTATGGGTGTGTTGCTTGCTTCTGTCTTCCCATTCATGGAAAAGAATGCTGACATAACCCACCTAATCATGGAGCATTGCAACAAATTCTATGGGGATGTTGGTGAAGTGGACTTCGATTTAAATCACAATAGCTTTAGTGATGAATTCACTTTGACAGCAGACACAGCCACAGTTGGAGGGAAGCATTAACATGAACATTGCTGAAACACTAGATGAGCGTGGCAGGAAGTATGGGGTTTATATGAGTGTGGCAACCATCTCTCAAGACTTGAAAGAAGTTATTAGGAGTGGCCCAAACTATCACCTGTTAGACCCAGACATGGCTGAAAGCTTAGACATGATATGTAATAAGCTTTCTCGTATTGTTAACGGCGACCCCTTCTACAAAGATAGTTGGCATGACATTATTGGATATGCTCAGCTTGTAGACACACGCTTGGAGAAGATGGAATGATTAAGGTGGAAGTGTCTATGACAATATACATCGACCCTCTTGATTTGCTATCAACATATATTGATGAGGAAACCATCAGGGAATTTGTTGAAATTCCAATCAAAGATGCTTTGTCTGATGTTAACGAACTGGTGATTAATCACATTGACATTGAGGGACTAGAATGAATGAGTCTTTAAATGTCAACATCAGACAAGCCAACAATGGCTACATTGTTCAGTATGAGGAAACCCACAAGGGGTTGGAAATATCTGCTGAGTTTGTTGCTCTAGATCTTGAAGAAGCTCTAGACATTATTCAGGACATGTTCTCACAGGAACAGAGCAGTGCCGACATGTCCAACATCTTGGACACACCCATTGAACAAGACAAGAAATGATGGACAGTGGACAGATGCTAGGTTTCGTAGCTTTGTAACATCAGCCCTTAGAGCAGCCTCTCGTAGGTGGCCTCCTAAGTATGCTGCGTTGAAGGCTGCGTTAATTGGCAGAAAGAAGAATAAGAAGACAGGTATGTTGGCACAGCATTATAAATGTGCAATGTGTAGTGAACAGTATGTAGCTGCTGATGTGCAAGTTGACCACATCAATCCAGTGGTAGATCCTGCTAAAGGATTTATTAATTGGGACATCTACATTGATCGTATCTTCTGTGAGGTGGATAAGTTGCAGGTGTTGTGCCGTAGCTGCCACAAAGAAAAGACAGCAGAAGAAAAACTTTTAAGGAAAAAGAAATGAAGATTGATTTTCAAGTGGTTAAAGAGAACGAAGATGGTAGTGCTGATTGCACCTTGGACATGGACAAGGATGCGGTGCAAGTGCTAATTAACTTTGGCTTTGTTACGATGTTGTCTAAGGCGATTGAAGAAGGCAAGCTGTACACACCTGCATACTTAGACAAAGAAAAGAAAGACACTAAGCTAGTGCCTATGAATGATGACCAGATTAATGACATAGTTGTCGGTAGTCTTAAAGATTCTTTTGAGACACAGTTTCATTCTCTCTCTGACCATAAAGACGATATTGTTTTCCAACACAAAGTGAAAGAAGCCTGTAAAGTTTTGCTTAGTTACTACATGATTCCCAGTGAAGCAGAACAATATATTGAGGACATTGAGGAAAAGTATGAGGACAGCTAAACTTATCTGGGTAACACCAGATGCTGAAAACCTAGTGGCTTACATGGCTAGGGTGTCTAATCCAGAGAACCAAGACAACCCTGCCACTGCCCCTAAGCTTCTCTCCTACCTCATTAAGAACAAACATTGGAGTCCTTTTGAGATGGTCAATGTCTGTATGGAAATTGAAACCACCAGAGACATTGCTAGACAAATATTGAGGCATAGAAGCTTTAGCTTCCAAGAGTTTAGCCAACGCTATGCTGAGGTGGTTAACTGGGACAAGGGTGAGGCTAGGCTGCAAGACAACAAGAACAGACAGAACAGCATTCCCACCCAAGACAGAGAGCTTCAACGCTGGTGGGATGAGCAGCAAGTTGCTGTATGGAAGCAGTCTACAGAAGCCTATAAGCTAGCCCTACAGCAGGGCATAGCTAAGGAGGTGGCTAGGAAGGTGTTGCCTGAGGGACTAGCCATGTCTCGCATGTATATGAACGGCACCCTTCGTAGCTGGTTGCATTATGTTGACATTCGATGTGATGTTTCCACACAAAAAGAACACAGAGAAGTTGCACAGCAATGCAAAGTTGTGTTATCCTCTCTCTTCCCATCACTCTTTGAAGACTAACATGGATAATTATAGTTTTTATTTTAATGAAGACACACAAACAGCCCACGCTGTTGGTATGCAGGTGGCTGTGTCAGAGGGACAAACTTGGCACAAGGTGGTAGAAAGCTTCTTAAACTTTCTAGAAACTGTGTATGGTTATCCGCTTAAAGATGGTGTGCTTTATGTAGATGAGACACAAGATATCCACCCGTCTAGAACAGTGACCGCTTACTTAGAAAATATAGATAAGCCAGAGCCTTATAGCTCCTAAGTTTTTGGTATAACTGATCCCCCCATCTGGAGCTTTCTGCTCCTTCACCTTCGGAGAAAACCCCCAATGCAAAACACATTGACCCCTTGGTCAACTATTGGCTACATCACTTATAAAAGAACCTATTCACGCCGCTTGAATGAGGCTGATATCAATAGCCCAACAGAAGAATTTGAAGACACTGTTAATCGTGTTGTAGAGTCTGCTAACACCCAGCTAGGGTGTGGCTTCACCCCGGCAGAACAAGAGCGTCTACGGGGCTATCTGCTAGGTTTAAAGGGCATTGTTGCTGGTAGGTTTCTATGGCAGCTTGGCACCCCCACTGTTGACAGGCTTGGTCTAGCCAGCCTACAGAATTGTGCCTTCACTGTGATTGATAAACCCATTGAG
>Ga0315903_10010461_pt1 | contig 11047 bp, 5 predicted proteins | sample LakEriMetagenome_7_FD_203524 | JGI IMG/M metagenome (GOLD analysis project Ga0315903, IMG submission 203524) | Freshwater fungal communities from buoy surface, Lake Erie, Ohio, United States - Buoy 2 MA119 | ecosystem: Environmental > Aquatic > Freshwater > Lake | place: USA: Lake Erie, Ohio... | reverse complement strand
CCGACATTATGCAGCAAATCAGCACGGGTCATTGCACTGCGTCGTGTGGGGGCGCAACCCCAGTAAGTTATTCGTGAATAACGCTAATTCGATATCATGCTCGTGTATGTTATGGAAAATGGTTATATATTTGCAGACTAGAGATGTTATGCGATACTTCATATCTTCGTCGAATAGAGGGGTCATTTTTACGAATAAAAAATAATTATCAAGAATGTCCAAAACGGAATAGCCTTCATCATTCAATTGAAATAAAATCGCATTGGCTGCACGAAGACAGGAATCGGCAGTATGAGGTGCGCCGTCCCATCGCAAAATCTCTCGCGTATATTCTTCAAACCGATGGAAGCTGATATTTGTGCATAGTTTGTTGGCGACTTCGTACGTAATCTCTAGATCAATAAGTTTGATTTTTTCCAAGTAATTAATGAGGGTTCGAACTGATCCGTTGGAGATTTGAAGTAGGAAATTATCAGCGTCGTTGGTTATCTTAAGGTGTTCGATATTTTTGATTTTCAGCATAATTTTATTTAGACACACTTGGTTTAGTTGGTTGATTTTAATGATAATATTCCTGGATTGAAAGGTATCGACGACCTTTTGTATATTTGTGCAAGATGAGATAAAGTGAACATTATGGCTGTATTTATCGATACAATTGCGAAAAACTTGTTGTCCCTGTTCATTGATGAGGTCAATATCATCTAAAAGCACGATTTTTTTCCGATGGGGAACCATGGACATTGTTTGGCAGAATACTTTAACATCGTTTCGGTAATATTGGATTCCTTGTTCTTTGAGGCTATTTAGAATAAGGATATTTTCCCGAATAGCGGTGGGTGACGCCGACTTTGTATAATATTCGCGTATCATAGCATTAATGATGGATGTCTTCCCTGAACCGGAGTCGCCGTAAAACATAATATTTAGATTATCCATTGCGATTAGACTGTGAATAATTGTTATGGTATTTTCGTCCAATTGTTCGAAATCATCAATTTTCAGTGGTTGGTATTTCGTAATAAATGGGACATCGGGGGATGCGTGTGCGTTAGTCATTCTATTGCGATGAGGTTCGGTGGTGCGTCGTAGATAAACTATATAAAATATAACATTTAAATAATAACACAACGTATTATTGTTCGCGAATCGTCAATGTTCTTTAAGTTCCCATTTGGCCCTGGCCCTGGAATGGGCAATAGTAATGGCGTATTTTTCGATACAAGTTATGACGACAACGGCAACGATGACGAATATTTCTCACACGCGACCCCGAATGTTGGTTATGAAAATGATACAGATTATTACAAAATCCTTAATATTGATGAAAAGGCGAGTGAGGATGAAATCAAGAAGGCGTATCGGCGTTTATCGATGCTGCACCACCCGGATAAAAACGGAAATACAGAAGAAAGTAAACACGCATTTCAAGAATTGAACAATGCATACGCGACTCTGTCGGATACAAATAAGCGACGAAATTATGATATGATGCGTAAATGTGGTGGTGGTGGTGGTATGGCGGCGCCCCCTGGGTTTCATCCGAATATGTTTCATTTTGGCGGTGGTGGTGGCGTCCCCGGGGGTTTCCCACCAGGCATTCCGGAAGAACTGTTGCATATGTTATTTGGTGGTGGCGGTGTTGGAGGTGCTGGAATGGGGGGTGCGCAAGGACCGAAGGTCGTATTTCAAGCATTTCATAATGGCCGCCCCCAACCGTCGCACCAACCGTCGCACCAACCGCCGCACCAACCGCCGCCGTCCCCACATATTCGAGTCTATCAGCCCCCCGAGACAATCATTAAAACGGTTTCATTAACACTCGAACAATGTTATAACGGATGTTCCGTTCCATTGGAAATCGACCGTCAATCTCCGGACAATGATATTGTAAAGATTGAGCGCGAAACGCTTCACGTGCAAATCCCGAAAGGAGTTCATAGTGGAGATAATATCATCTTAAATGATTGCGGTCATATGAACGAGGCGGGAATGAAAGGGGACGTACGAATTATCGTGAATACTCTTCAACATCCAGTATTCAAGGTGGAAAATCTCGATCTTACTGTTGAAAAAACGATATCCTTGAAATCCGCGCTTTGTGGGTTTGATTTTGAAATCGCGCATATCAATGGTCGCGTGTTTAAACTCGCAAATAAACCCGGTAATATCATTAAACCGGGTAGTGTAAAAACAATACCAGGTTTGGGTTTAGAAAAGAACGGAGAGACCGGTTCTCTCAAAATAAGGTTCAATGTTGATTTTCCGGAGGTTCTTACGCAGGAACAAATAAGCGTCCTTCAGGCCGGGTTATAATATACTTTACAGTTCGATGTAATCTTCGGAAGAATAGTCGGAATAAAGAGTTCTAGGATAAGTTTCGGTTATTCCGGTTATACGACCGAGCAACCGAATACGAAAGCCATATCCGACTGTAATATCTGTTTTACATGCGATAATTACGGTTTGAATATCTACAACTGAAGAGGAGGTGGTTCGCAAGGTCGAACTATTCGCAATACCATTCTGTGTATCGAATATGTCAACCCAAACTGTGCCGGAACCGGTGGTCCCGCGTGGTTGCGTGTATTCAAGAAATACGTCATAGTAATCGGCATTACCATTGTAGGTCGGATTTCCAAAACGAACAATAAGTTGGTCAAATCGGCCCTGTGCGGAGTTGCGGTTGGCGAATATCATTATTGGTGCGCCTGGTTTGTAAGGAAACCTGGAAGGATAGATTGTATTTCCGGAACTCTCTTCAACGATTGCATTATTGATGACCGAGAGATATGAATAGGCCGAAAACGCGCGTTGTAGATTATACTCATTGACAATCCTCAACTTAACACGGAATTGATGATTATTTTCGTTCGTAAGTCCCGTTACCGTATATGTTGCTACAGTTCCAGCGGTAGCATCCGTCGGAATAAGAATATCTATGATAGTCCAATCCGGGGTCGAGGTCGACGACATATTACGATATTCGAGAGTATAAAACTTGTAATAATAAAATGGAAGTGGGCGTCCTAATGCTGTAGCGGTAGCATTATATGTGGTTATATAATAATTGGGGTCCTCTCGAAAATCCGGTAATACCCAAGACAAGGCAACTCTTCCATTGTTTCCATTTGCAGTAAGCGACAACGGACGCAATGGAATGCTGAATGGAACAATAAATCCTGAAACATTAATAACTTCCTTGGGGGCAGCTAATGATGTGACAGTATTAGTTGCATCAATAATTCTTTTAACAGGGCGAACGGTAATATTATAACCGCGCCCGGATTTCAGATACTTCTGCGCAATATTATTCTGGATATCGGATGGAATATTGGACGGAATTGAATACGATACAATTTTTTCGGTTTGATTGTTTGGCGTTAAATTGGATGCAAGAATCGAGTAAACAGACCTATCTACTTGGGTATTCTCTTTATATTCATTCGGATAATCGAGTTCGTTTTCATATTCGTCTGGAATCGTTATATTGATATAATAATCACTTGTAGGCGAATAGTTCCACTGAATGACAACCCGCCCTCCTTGTTCTGTAGGAATCAACGAGTAAGATGCATCTGATATCGGTTCGGCATTATCTATTCCAATAAGCACATCAACTTTATTATCATCCGGGAAATACGCGCTCATATTAAATGGAGTAATTTTAAACTGATATTTCTGGTTAGTTAGGGGGTTGATAGGGCTGTCTTGAATCTTGACGGTAAAAATCGTATTTATGGAGGGGCTTGTTCTCACAGGCGCAGTTCCATTAATAATTATAGCCCCCGAATAAAATATGAAAGTATTATTTCCTTGCGGGACATAACTGATATCATAATCCACGTGTAATCGATATCGTTGGTTATTATAAGAATCAATACGAGGTAATGTGGGTATCATTATTTTCGGGACGAGCGTAGAATCGGAACCGGGTATAATTCCGCCGGTTTTATAATCAATATATTTGAAGGTAGGTTGTGAACTAAACAATGTTCGATTTACTTTATATGTCACGCCTCCGGGTTCATAACTAGAAATATAAAATATATTGTCTATATCGCGCGCAGAATTGCCACTAACATCTTTTAGATGTCCACGAATGGTTAATTGTAATGGAATCTCTATTGAATCAGAATCCCAATTACCAGTGTCTTTATAGTAATACCATTTTAATTGAATATTGCTGATATCAAACACATTTTGAGAGAGTTCCGCGCTAATATATGTAAATGTCTTTTGGGTAGATGTCATTATGATATTCCGATTTGGAATAGGAGGGTTCGACAACGGACTTATAATTGCATCGGCGTCGTTAAGTATGATGGGTACTGGTGGAATGATATATGTAGTCAGGTTTTTTCGCAGGTTTGTTATGCGGGTCTGCTCGGATGCAGGTAATGAAGACAAAACTTTATATTTGGTATAGACCTCAAAGAAATTACTAAATGGGTCGCCTGGTGGTTCATTTGCATCAACCTTGAATGTGTGGGATGTGCTATTAGGTATAGTAAGATTTGTATATTTAATAATATAATTTAGAATAGGAGACCCTGCATCGTCGGTTGGGATTTTCCACGTTATATAAATAACCTTGTCTCCAACGATGGTTCCAACAAAGGTTATAGGTGCGCTTCTTGGTGCAGAAAAAGGGATACCGGAAAGCACTGGGGAATACAATGAAGTTCCTAATTCATTGATACTGGCAATTCGAAAATAATATTTAGTTCCGTTGATGAGTCGTCCACTGATTCCACTTGTTTTGTATGTAAACGTCTCAATAACCTTTTGCGGTTTAAGCAAAACAGGTACGTCATAATCTACGAATGTATTGAATTGAATTGTATTGTGTGAAATATCGGGTGTATAGTCGAAAATATTCAACCATCGTCCAGAAATATCAATATCCATTTGAATGATATATTTTTGTATTTCATATCCGGAAAACGCGGGGGTATTCCAGTAAATATTAACTTGGTTGGATGTTTTTTCGGATTCGATAATTAATGTGTCCCTCTCATCAACAATTGTATTTACAATTTGATTTGGAACAGAGCCGCATCTTCGTGTTAATGTTTCCGAAAAGGCGGATGTACCGATGCGATTATTCCCAGAAATCTTAAAAGAATAAAACTGTCCATTTACCAAATTATAGAAACGATAGAATGGGCGTATATTCGTGTAAGGATTGACGATATCGTATATGGTGTTTGTTGTGCTGGTAAGAGAGTTGGACGAAGCAAGGGTGGGGTCTGGTCCAGAAAACCTGTATTCTTGTCTAGGAGCAAATGTTTGAGACAATATGTTTACGCGAAATGCGTTGGTATTACTTGTAAGGAATGTGGAAGTTTTAAAATATGCATTATAACTGGGGTCGGGAATTGCGAGGTTAAATAAGAAAACGAATTGTGTATGCGCGATGGTTGTAGCGGTGGTTTCCGCAGAAAACCCATATGCGCCGGAAATATCAAATGTTCTAGTTATGACGGTTCCGTCGCGAATTTGCGCATAGGATGCAGAAGTGTCAATTACAACATCAAAAAGAGACCGTGTACTAAAATGAGAATCCGAGAGATTTGATAAAAACGTCGCGACATCGGTCGTATTATAGGACGCGTCAGTTGTATCTACCGGTAGTAATCTTGGCCTGGTATACGAGCGAGAGTATCCGCGAATTCGTAATTGAAATGGAATCATTAGATCCGCGATAAGGCCACTTGAAATCGGCAAAAATGATATATCAGTTGTTATGCGTGAGAGATTTGCAGCATAATTCCACGAAAAACTCCATTTCGCTTCATTGAAGTCTGACAACGGTCGGGTCATTTCGGGCATATGATATAATATTCCGAGCGATTGTGGCGCACTAGCATTTGATGTAGAAATGGTAGTTCCTAGAGTAGGGTCTGCAATACCCAATCCGAATCCAAGCGATGTAAAATCTCTCGTCATTGGAAATCGATAAGGAGCGACGCGCAGACTTTTGAGCGTGATACTATACTGTATTACATTACCATCTCCATTTGTATACGATATACTGGAAAAGACGCAATTACCGGATAGAATATCGGTTGTATTCAGAATCGTGGTGGTTGTAGTATCATCATCTAATTCGATAGTAAAAATATCCGTTAATGTTTTACCGCTGTTCTGAGGTCTTGGTCCTAGACAGTTTCTATTAGAGTTATAAGTCCGTTCTATATTTCGTAAAAAATAACTGCGCGTTCCATCGGTTATGGACGCGGTTTTCCATAGATTAAGCGTCATCATTGTGGATGATACACTCGTGGGCGATATTGATAGAATCGGTTCATTATATTCCCACGATAATTCAATTTCGCCATAGTATCCGAGGTTGAAATAGTTTTTGGTTGTAGGTGTTGGCGAAACTGTTAGAGTGGTTTGGGTATTATAATTCGTAGTATTTATAACAATTCCGGTAGCAGTTCCAGTAGAAGATAAAAATGGTTCATAATAGGGGACGGGTAGTGCATACGAATAATAGGACGAGTTGATGAGTGCTGCATCAATGGAGGCGGTTGCTCGTTCTTCGACATAAAAAAAGTAGTTTTTGATGGTTGCGCCATTTTCGAGAGGTCGGTTCCAAGATAAATCGATTTGATTTTGAACACCAACGCGGACGATACTTGTTAGAATGTTAAAACTCGCATCAATTATTGCAGTTGAATAATTTGTTGCGGCCAACTGCGTTGCTCGAATCGTAGCAGGACCGACTCTTTTGATTGTTGCAATTGTACCGTTGATCGATATGGTAGTCGGAGTCAAACTTTCAAATGTGAAGACACCATTACTATTCGAAGTAGGATTTGTGAGTGCAAAGGATACATCATTAAAAAACTTGGTTGGAATTGTAAATCCGGATAGAGTGGGTGTGGCGACGTTTACAGTGAATGACCGAGAAATTGAGGCGGAATTGAATAATGGAAGTGTGGCTGCCTGTGTTGCAATTATATTAGTAGTTCCAGATTTCAATATTGTCACGATACGCCCAGATATAGACGCAACGGCTGGCTCGCTACTTGTAAATGTAAATAATCCAACACTATTTGTTGAAACCGGAATTGGTAATTCAAATGTAGATACGGAACCATAAACACGCGAAGGAACCTCGAATGAGGTTAATGTAGGGGTCGTTGCCATTTATACATAATGAAAAGATTGTAAAAATAATTCACTCCCGCATTTCGGCAACTAAAGATGGAACAGTCGCGGGACGGACCCGTCTTCGAATATCAGGTATGTTTTCGTAAATGTCATAAAACTTCAGGCCATCATTATGCAAGTATACCCAGTCTGCCGAGTTAGAGAAACCTACCGGGTTTTCGGCATAAATAATCATCTCGTAGCTGTCGGTATCTGTGGCTGGTCGTGCGAGAATATTGTTTCCAAGATTAGAAACAACAACTGAAAATAATACGAGATTAACGCCATTTGTAAAGGTTATACTGTTTGCATATTCAAAGGTTTGTCTTAAATATGCTGAACCCGACCCATAAATCCGATAGTCTACGATAAAACGTATAATATTTTCGGTATTCAAAATATCCGAACTAGACCACTTTATTGTTATATTTTCAGAACCGACAATATATTCGACGGAGGCGATACGTCGGGGAACGCTACCGATGATGGATGGTCGTGGTAAATATGGACTATTACTGCCGATGACATTCGTTAAACCGACGATATTTCTGCGCGCACGGTCTTGCGTGACTGCCGCAACGCGAAATATATAGATTTTGCCGTTTTGCAGCCCAGTGACGGTATATGATAAATTGGAACTATTTGTAAAAAGAGCAATAATATCTGTCCTGAGGTATTCTCTTGATTGTATTTGGTTCCATAGTGCGTCATTGACCAAGATCGAGTTCATATCTTGAATCGTATTTGAGATGGTGTTTTGATTAGAAAATGTACCGACAATATTGTCGGCAGGTATGTCGCTGATATTCGTAATTCTGAACTCCCTATATTCAATATAATATTGAACAATAGGTGTACCGGGGTCGAGATTTACAGGAGGATTCCAGTATAAGGTTATTTGTGAATTATCAACAGCGGATAAAACGTTGTATACGATATCACTTTTTCGTGAGGGGATTGCCGAAACAGTTGTAAAGAGTGTGGAAATTCCGATTGCGGTTCGCGTATAAATGCGGTAAAAGTATTCGATACCGTTGACACGAATCTCAAAAGTATCTTCATAATAGGGTGCGGCAATATTATCAAAAACGGCGTCAGGTTGGGAGGAAACAGAAATAACTCCATCGAGTCGCGTTATGATATATCTCTCGATGCGGTAGTCTAATACTGGCAATCCGCCGGTTAAATCGGAGGAAGGAGGTTGGTTATGGTTTGGAGGCGCGTACCAATTAAAATAAAGGCGGACCAAGCGATCACCAACGGCGGCGTTGAAAATGGGCGGTGGTTGCGGCAGTTTCCCGGGTATAACAGATGTAATCGAGAGATTTGCATCGGTTATTTGCGTGTATTGACTTGTATCCCCTGCTGCGTTTACAACGCAATATCGAACATAATATCTTCGCCCATTGACAACGTTGCGACTAATGTCAATAAAATATTGAAAGTCAGCGCTACCCGCGCCGGTTGAAGTAGTGTCATATGCGCGGGTATATTCTGGGTATTTTTCGGTATTAGGTCCAGCCCCCGCGATAGGTGGATAATACCAGTAATTTTTATCATCGGTGTATTGAATACGATACGACCATCCGGAGTAATTGGTGGTGGTGGGTGCGACGGGGTCGAGGTATTGTTTCCATCGAAACCGGAAGGACGAGTCATCGTGAAGAATGCCGACGATATCTCCATTTGCGGAGGAAGAGAATGAAGGCGAGGTTATTCTGGGAATGGTTGGTGGTGTGTTGGCGTCAATGCTGGAGGATAAATAAATAACAAACGAGAGATCAGATACAGGAGATACTCCATATAGATTATTGGTTATTACTTCAAAACGATAATTTCCGGATATAAACGAGGGGGATGTTAATGGTGGAATGAAATCTTTACGAATATAGTTTCCTTTAACGCCGGTGGTTGTTATTGCGGGGGCATTTGACGCATCGATAAAGGTTTGGAATGTTTGAAATGCGTCGGTTATCGTAAATGAAATATCGGTGGCGGTGGCGGCGGGATAATTGAGAAGCGTATATTTGATAGTATATTGAATTGGCAAGGAACCGTTATTTGTTATTGGTGGCGTGAACTCTAATCCGACCCGTTGTTGCGTATTTGCATTATCGCCGATTCCATTTCCGGGAGTAGTAGAATGATATGCACGTCGTACAATTTGGCAGGGAGATGGTGGTGCGCCAGGAGTGATTGTTATGGTGGGGGAGAAGGGGCTTTCACCAAACCGGTTTTTGGCGATAATCCAGAGTTCATAGGATACACTATTTGAGAGGCCTTCAACGATGGCGGTTGTAAAAAAAGAGACTACTTGGCCTAATGTTTGTGATAATGGTGCGCCGGTCAATTTATAACGAATAATATATGAATCGACAATAATGGTATTATCCGATTGATTAGGTGGTTCCCAAGTAAGTTGCACTGAACGATTTAATGGCCTTGGTGTTATGGAGGTGACGCGTCCTGGTGCGCCTAATGTTGTATATAATGGAGTACAATCACTCAAATAATTGATTGAAAACGACATAACCTATTCTTATAATAATAGAACGATTATAAGAATATTATAGACCCGAAATCGTGTTAGTTGATTCGTCTAGTGCTAATATCTGCGGATACGAGGTAAATTGAGTTTGCGGTGACAATGATATACTCAGTGTCTACTTTGAAGATTTTCGCGATAGGACTGGTATATTCATCTTCACTTTTAACAAGGAGTTTTTCATTGTTGGATCTCACACCGATAAGGCACGTTTTCTCCAATGAACTGGTCCAATAGTCTAAAATAATCGGTTTGTCTTCTAAAATCGCGACTTTAGTTGCGTGTTGAAAGCATGCGTAGGTAGGAGCGCGACTGATCTGCTGATTATCGCTGCCGCTATTTGCGGACGCAACTACTGCAGAGGAGGAACTACCCCCACTGCCATTTTGATGATTGGATGACATAGAGTAAAAACAGGACGGTATATAGAATACACAATTTTTAAATCTTTATATTCTTTACGAACGAACGAACGAACGAACGAATGAACGAAACTGCTAAATATTCGGGGTATCGTCGGTATAAAATCGGATTTCGGTTATATTCAACTTTTTTTTCCTGGAGTGTTTGACACCTTTGGATGCAATTTCGCCGCCGCCGCCTACACCTTCTACGCCATCAACGGCGGCAACAAGTTTGGCGGGGGTAGGTATATCGCCCATTTGAATGATCGAATACTCTCTTTCCAATATTGTGCAGATAAACCGATAAATCGTGTTAAGAATGTCTTCATTGCATTTGCCGACGATTAATATACTGCCTGTTCTGAAAATCATAAATGATACTTCATAATATTGCATACTCATAGATACAGGTTGTTGGCCGTTTTGTTCGTGAGGTGCTTTGTCGGGGAGGTAGTAAAACTTGCATTGGATTCCCGGATAAGAGCAAGAATCGTAATTACAGTTCATTCGGTATTTATATTTCAGTGCGTGAAAGAGTTTGTCGCGGTCAATATAGAACCCACAATTGAAATTAGAGTTGATAAGCGCGGTTTCGCACCGATTTCGGTGATAGTCTAATGTTTCGCCTAAAAATGGGCGCAAAACGGAGACAAGGAGTTGTAGAACTTGGGTGAGGGTGGAGTCTTCTTGAATGCCCGGAATTTCTAGTTTGCCGGTATTGAATACTTTGACATGCATTTCCTTGTATAGAATGTTGTCTTCAGGTGCGCATTCATCGGGGGGTGCGATTCCGGCGTTGATGCGTAAGATAACAACAACGCAATTGAAGAATGCGCGTTTCTTTTTGTGAGTTCCGCCCAAGAGGTCTTTTTTGGATATTCCGATACTTACTTTTCGCTGGTCTTTGAAAGGGATGCGTCCATTTGGATTATCG